>Ga0315279_10000340_pt1 | contig 97966 bp, 87 predicted proteins | sample YL17G06_20_MG_FD_203694 | JGI IMG/M metagenome (GOLD analysis project Ga0315279, IMG submission 203694) | Sediment microbial communities from Yellowstone Lake, YNP, Wyoming, USA - YL17G06_20 | ecosystem: Environmental > Aquatic > Freshwater > Lake > Sediment | place: USA: Wyoming | collected... | reverse complement strand
CCACGGGGGGCCCTGGAGCTATCTTCTGGATGTGGGCCAGCGGCCTGCTCGCCATGGCCACCAAGTACAGCGAAGCCATCCTGGGATTCCAATACCGGGAACAACTGGAAGACGGCAGCGTAGCCGGTGGCCCCATGTACTACCTGAACAAAGGCGTGCGATCTCCGCTGCTGGCTTGGATCTTCGCTTTTCTGGCGGGTATGGCCGCCATGACCACGGGACCGCTGGCGCAAACCAACTCGATGGCCCTGGTGCTCAACACGGAGTTTCATATTCCAAAATGGGTCTCGGGACTCGGGATTGCCGTCGGCGCATGGCTGGTTGTCATCGGGGGTCTCAGAAGCATCGCGCGTCTTGCTGAAAAGCTGGTCCCGTTGAAGATCTTTCTCTATGTCGGAGGCTCACTCTACATCATCTTGGCCAACTTCCGAGTGATCCCTGAAACGGCGCGCCTGATCTTCGCCCATGCCTTCACACCAACGGCTGCCCTGGGTGGATTTGCAGGCGCGTCCGTGCTGCTGGCGGCAAGGCTAGGAGCGGCACGTGGCTTGTATGCCAACGAGGCGGGATTGGGCACTGCCGGAATGGCATACGGTGCGGCCAAGAGCAAAGATCCCATTCGCCAGGGGCTGATCGCTACGGTGGACGTTTTTGTCATAACGTTTGTGACCTGCACGATGACTGCCCTTGTCGTGACCGTAACCGGCAAGTGGTCGAGCGGGCTGACCAGCACGGCGCTGGTGGCTGCTGCTTTCAACAGCAAAATTCCCCTGGCGGGAGGATGGATAGTAGCCGTCAGTTCCTTTCTCTTTGGCTATTCCAATCTTGTGGGCTGGTCCTATTATGGGGAAGTCTGCTTCCGATACATCTTTAGCAAGCGTATCGTCAAGATTTACGCCTGGATCTACTGCGGGTTGATTCTTGTGGGAGCCGTCGCAGAAGTGAGGACCGTGTGGGACTATGCCGACACCATGAACGGCCTGCAAATTTTCCCGAACCTTCTCGCCGTCATACTCCTGGCTCCCCAGGTGGCGATTCTGACTCGTAACTACTTTCGACGCCCGTAGACCTCAACGGACAACACAAAAACACTAGCCAATTGCGAATTGCAGATTTAGAGAAATGAACCGCGGGCTGCAATCTGCAATTTGCAGTTGTGGGATAAGAATTCTCTATGTTGTCTTTTGGATTCTATCAGGGGATCGTTTTTGCGGGAGCGCGGAGCATCAGGCTTGCAGTGTAGCCGACAATGAAGGTTATGGCCGTTCCGATGAGTACGTACCACGTGAACGCGATGCTGCTGAAGTACCAGACTGCCAGCATCGACAGAAGTCCCACGGCCATGCCGAGGATGGAGCCCTTTTCATTCGCTTTCTTTGTCAAAACTCCAAGGAGGAACACGCCCACCATGCTGCCGTATGTGATGCTTGCTATGGTGAGCCCGGCTTCAAGGACCGACCGCACGTGGCGCGACAGGATCGCGAGGATAACCAACACCACTCCCCATAAAACTGTCATCCAGCGCGAAACGCGCAACTGCTGGGCGGCGGTTGCGGCCTTCTTGATGAAGGGGCGGTAAAAGTCCACGACGGTGGTAGACGCCAGGGAATTGAGCGCGCTGCTCAAGTTGGACATCGCTGCGGCAAGGATGGCCGCTATCATCAGTCCGGAGATACCATGAGGCAAGTGCTGGACTACAAAGCCTGGGAAGATCTTGTCACGGTCCGCCGGAACAGTCTCCTGGGGATGATAGAGGTAAAAACTGTAGAGCATAATCCCCACCAAGAGGAAAAGGCCGAACTGGAAAAAGATCACCACGCCGCTCGATAAAAGAGCGATCTTGCTGTCGTGCTCATTCTTCGCCGCCAGCAGGCGCTGCACGATCAATTGGTCCACGCCATGGCTGGCGGTGTTGAGGAAGGCGCCGCCTATGACTCCAGCCCAGAAAGTGTAGGGAAGGTGGTAGTCGGTGGAAAAATTCCAAAGCGTCAGCTTCTGCCCGGCGTTGGCCACGACTCCCTGCCAGCCGTTGGGTATCAGTCCCAGGATCACAAAAAAGGCCACCAGGGTGCCGCTGATATAGATGAAAAGCTGGACTACGTCGGTCCAGATGACGGCTGTGAGTCCTCCCTCGAATGTGTAAATCAGAGTCAGCGCCGAGATGATCAGTATCGACCACACGTCGCCGGTTCCAAGCACGATGCTCACGACGGTTGCGATGGCGAACACGCGAACCCCCTCGGCCAGCGCCCGGGTTATCAAAAACATGCTGGCCGTAGCGTGCTTAATGCTCGATCCGAAGCGGCGCTGCATAAGCTCGTAGGCGGTGTACATCTCGCCCTTGAAATAAGCGGGAATCAGGACCAGGCTGATGAATACGCGGCCGACAAGATATCCCATCACGAGCTGGAGGAAGGAGAGATTGCCGCCGTAGGCAATGCCTGGAGTTCCGATGATCGTGAGCGTACTGGTCTCTGTCGCCACGATGGACAGCGACAGCGCCCAGGCTGGAATTGTCTTTCCGCCCAGGAAGTAGGTGTGAATGGACTGCTGTTTCTTGCGGAAGTGCACTCCAAAAAGCGTGATGGCGATGAGGTAAACCACGACGATTAGTGCATCAATCCAGTTGAAGCCCACGTCAAATCTCCTCGAAAGCGGGCTCACGAATATCCCAATCCTCATGCAATTGCAACGTTATTTGATTCAGACATTGCAGGGCTGAGAATCTGTCTCTCACAATTGCGAATTGCGGATTGCGAATTGAAAAAATCAAACAGGCGATCCGCAATCTACAGTCCTCAATCCGCAATTGGCTGTTTCCTCAGTGTCTTGGTAATGCGGTTTTTGAAAGACACTACCATCACACACAAAGGCTCACCAAGGATCAGTTGGGATTCTCATGCCCGGTGGAAGGCCGGAGGGGCATGAGAACTCTGTGGTGTTATTTTAGGGAAATACCTGTTTTCCGGAGATTGATTGGCGTGCTAAGCTTAGCGGATCTTATGCCTTAAAGGAGATGTCACGTACGGTGAGAGTCCTGATTCGAAGTGTGAGTCTAGTTGTCCCTCTTTTACTTTTTTCCGCGAGCTACGTGCAGACACAACCGGGTTCGCAGAAGCCTCCGCAGAAACCGCCGTCCGCTGCTCCAGCACAAGCTCAAAAAACGCCTGCCAAAGAGCCGGAGCAGGAAGAAGCAATTCCCCTGGCCGGTCCCGACGCGCTTTTTCCGGCGGTTGTTGCCCGAGTGAACGGCAAGGCTATCCTCGGGCGCGACCTGGAGCAAAGAATCCAGGGAGAGCTGTCTAGCATCGGAAGCCCCGCATGGAAGAATTTGCGTGAAGACTACCGGCAGGAGCTGACCAATCAGCATCTGGGATCCCTGATCGCCAACGAGTTGATCTACCAAAAGGCAGCCGCGGTCGGGATTAAAGCCGCCGACGCGGAAGTGCAGGCGGAATTCACCAAGCTGGCCAAGACTTACGCGAGCGATGCCGAGATGAACATCGCGCTCGCGAACCGGGGAATGGACCGGGTCGCATTGAACAAAGACCTGGCTCGCGGTCTTGTTGTCTCGAAGTTTATTGAAGAGGAAATCAACAAGAAAATTGTTGTTTCGCCGGCGGATGCCCAGCAGTATTACTCTACCCACACCGAGGAGTTTCGTCACCCCGACCTAGTCCGGACGAGCCACATCCTGATTGTAGTTCCGGAAGGTGCTACGGCAGATCAGGACAAGATGGCCAGACAGCGCGCTGAGGCGCTTCTGGCGCGCGCGAAGAAGGGAGAAGACTTCGCAAAGCTCGCGAAAGAGAACTCGATGGATGCTTCGGCTTCGCAAGGCGGTGACATCGGACTTGCACCCAAAGGCCAGCTGGCTCCCGAGTACGAGCAAGCTGCCTTCTCCTTGCCGGTGGGCGGCATCAGCGGTTTTGTACGCACGCAGTTCGGCTACCACATCATCAAGGTCACCGAAAAGAAGCCGGCAGGGATTTCGACGCTGGATGAAGTCCGCTCCCAGTTGATCGATTTTCTGAAGAACCAGAAAGCGGGAGCAGAGCTGCAGAAGTACGTCAACGACCTCCGCACTAAGGCCAAGATCGAAATTCTCATTCCGGTCGGATCGACCCAGACTCCTGGGGGAGCTACAGCTTCATCCCCCCGTCCATGACGATGGCCTGCCCGGTCATATAGCGGGATTCGTCCGATGCCAGAAACAGTGCCATTGCGGCGATCTCCTCGGGCGTGCCGATCCGCCCCATGGGCTGCCGCGCGATGAATGCCCGCCTGGCCGCCTCCGGATCCGGAGAGTTTGCGATCCTCTGACGCAGGGAAGGCGTGTCGACCGTGGCCGGGCAGATGCAATTTACGCGAATGCCGTCTTTGACAAAGTCCATGGCCAGGCTCTTTGTCAAACCGATTACTCCCGCCTTCGAAACGGAATAGGCTCCGCGATTAGCGACTCCCGTTGGACCGGCAATGGAGGACATGTTGATTATTGTCCCCCTTCCCTGCCGCTGCATGATGGGCACGGCGGCACGGCAGAGGAGGTACATCGATTTCAAGTTAATGTCCATCGTCCGTTGCCATTCTTCTTCCGTACAGTCCACCAGGCTGCCGTTCAGCACGATTCCTGCATTGTTGAAAAGAATGTCAAGCCTGCCGAATTGAGCCGTCGTCCGGTCTATGACCGATTGGCACAGGGATGGGCTGGAGACATCGCCGACAATGTCCAGGACAATGGCCGATTCCTGCTCGAGCTCTTCGACGAGCTTCGACAACGCATCCTCCTGCAGATCCACCAGGACCAGCCGTGCCCCTTCTTTCGCAAACTGCCGCGCCGAAGCCTCTCCGATCCCGGCGGCGGCTCCTGTAATGATTGCCACCCTTCTCGCCAGTTTCACTCTCACCCCCTCCAACCAATCTTCTTTGTGTTCTGAGTGCCCTTGCTGTCTTGGTGGTGAGGCTTTTAAAAACCTCACCGCCAAGAACGCCAAGATTCACCAAGAATTTTGCAGCCCACAAAGCCATTGTGTCCGGCAAACCTTTGACTATACCATGCAAATTTGGAGGATCTCATATGCGACTCGCAAGTCTGTTGTGGCACGGCAATCCCAGCCTGGGCCTGGCTATCGATGGGAAGATCCTGGTTTTGAACGAACTCGCAAAAGCGGATCCAGTGCGCTGGCAGGCGTTGGCAGGCGCCGGAGATGTCTCACCCCTGTGGACGGAATCGTCCCGCAGGTTGATTGCGGAAATTCATGCGCAGGTCATGGCCTCCGGCATTCCCTCGAACTGGGAGCCCTTCTGCGAGCAACTCGAGAACTGCCGCTGGCTGTCACCCGTCGCCGTGCCGGAAAAGATCATTTGCATTGGATTGAACTACAGCGACCATGCAGCTGAGTCGGGCATGCAGATCCCGAAGGAGCCGGTAATTTTCGGCAAGTATAACAATGCTTTGGTGGGAGCCTCGGGCCCGGTAATTCTTCCCTCCAACTCCATGCAGGTGGATTACGAGGCGGAGTTAGCTGTGGTCCTGGGCAGGCAAGCCAAGAGAGTGTCCGAGCCGGAAGCCATGTCCTGCGTTGGGGGCTATACGATCATGCATGACGTCAGTGCGAGAGACTGGCAGTTCAGGACGGGGCAGTGGCTGTCGGGAAAAACCTTCGATACTTTTGCGCCCTGCGGTCCGTGCCTCGTGACGCCGGATGAAGTCCCAGATCCCCATTCTCTGGGGATTCGCCTCACGCTGAATGGCCGGATCATGCAGGATTCAAACACCTCCAACCTGATTTTCGGCATTCCGGCGCTTATCAGCTATATTTCACACATCTTCACTCTTCAACCCGGCGACATCATTTCTACGGGCACGCCTCCTGGAGTCGGATTTGCGCGTCGTCCGCCGGTCTTCCTTCAATCCGGTGACGTCGTTGAGATTGCGATAGATAAGCTGGGGACCATGCGCCACGCCTGCATCGCCGAACGACATATATGATTTTTGTCCTTTACGGTCGACGAGGTCTTCGCGGATTGCTTTCTAAAATGCCTGTGGCGAAGACCTCGAAGAGTGCGAGGCAATCCAATTCATTCGTATAAGGCCAATCCACAGTAGATCAGAGCAATACAATCATTTTCGCTCTTGGACGCAATGATGTTCCCCGGTTCAACCCTTGGCGACGGGCCGGCCAGGAAAGGTGATCCACTCGCTCCATGAGCCCGCATAGAGACGTCCCCTGCCCAAACCTGCGTGGGCAAGCGCGAGGAGGTTGTGCGCGGCGGTGACGCCCGAGCCGCAGTAGCAAATCACGTTTTCCGAGGGAACCGCTTTTAGGAGATTCTCGAAGTGCCGGCGCAGGGTTTCCGGCGGAAGAAAGGTTCCCTCCGGGGTCAGGTTCTCCTGGTAGGGTGCGGAGACGGCTCCAGGAATATGTCCTGCGACCGGATCGATCGGCTCGACCTCCCCGCGAAACCGCACCACGCTGCGTGCGTCGAGGAGCAGGTGGTGCGGGTCGTTTCGTATTTCCTCAACTCGTCCCGCGTCCACCGTTGCTTCCGGTCGCGCGTGCGCTTCAAAGCGCTTCCGAGGACGGTATTCCCGGCCGCTGGCAACAGGGAGTCCCCGGCTCTGCCATGCCTGCCAGCCGCCGTCGAGCAGGGCTACCTCTTCATGACCGACCCAGTTCAGCATCCACCACAGGCGGGCTGCGATGGCCCCTCCGGCATCATCATAAACAACAACCTGAATGCCTGAGGCGATTCCCCAGTTCGCGAGGGTTTCGGCAAACGAAGTGACAGACGGGAGAGGATGTCGGCCGGTTTTCCCTGTAATAATGGTTCCAGAAAGATCCTCGTTTAGGTGCGCATAAACGGCTTTCGGAATGTGGGCCTGCAGGTAGTCCCGTCTGCCTCGCTCCGTTTCGCCAAGCGAGAAGCGGCAGTCGACTACCGCCCAGTTATCATCGGCGATGTGGAGGTTCAATTCGGGAACGGTTACCAATGTGGTGTAGGACATCGAAACACTCGCCTTTCTTCTTGAAGCGCGGCAGCTTGCTGCAAGTTTCGTTTGACGAAGGCCTCAATCCAAGGTAAACAGGCACTTCATTGAGGCTTCGCCAACACGTCTATCAGGTATTCCTCCGGCAACACTACCATTATGCTTTAAGTGCCGTGAGATTTGTGTGATTCGTCACGAAGTGCGGGGCCGAGTTGTGAGAGAATAAACCGGACAAAGCATTGGGAAACGGAGCTTCCTTGCCGGATTCGCGCATGTCGGCTTTTGAGATCCTCTGAATCAACTTGCCTTGGAGCCGGAACCTTGGAAAGCTATCGCGGTATTTTTATGGCTGACGGTACGTTTCTCGCGCGCCTCAAGGCGACGATGCTGCAAAATGTGTCTCACATTCAGGAATTCATGCGGTTACTGATGAAGCCACGGAACGGCATACCCTGGTCAGCAGAGGACAAGGCGGCCTTGCGATGTCACCTGAAGCTCATCGCCAAAGCGCTCCCGGCGTTTGGCGTCTTCTCCCTCCCGGGAGGAATGCTCCTTCTGCCCCTTCTGGCAATATTTCTGGATCGCCGCAAAATGCGAAGGAGGGCTCTGCCGGCTGCCGCTCCTGAAAAGCGGTCGGAATTGCCATAGAAGTGCGGCCTCTGCAGCTTCCGTAATGCCGGCTCGGTGCTAAGATCACGGCCGGGATCATCCATATCGCAGGAGGGTTATGAAACGACGTGAATTCTTAGCCGGGGGATTGACGGCCGGAACCGTCCGATTCGGATTATCTGCATGGAGCATTCCGCCGGATTTCGATGACACGGACGCAGCTCTGGTTACACCGCCCAAATACGCTATCCCGCTGTTTAACGGAGAGAATCTCGACGGATGGGTCTCACGCAATGGCGGGCCGGCCAAATGGAAGCTGGAGAACGGCTATGCCGAAGTAGTTCCTGGGACCGGAGACATCTACACCAAGGAGACATTTACGGACTTTCAGCTGCACGTCGAATTCCGGCTCCCTTTGATGGCGGATGCCGGTGGGCAGGCGCGCGCGAACAGTGGTGTATACCTGCAGGGCCTGTACGAGATCCAGGTGTTGGACTCCTATGGTCTCGTGCCCAAGAAGGATGACTGCGGCGCAATTTACGAGATTGCGCCTCCACTCCGGAACGCGTGCAAGAAGCCGGAGCGCTGGCAGACCTATGACGCTGCCTTCAGGGCGCCGCGCTTCGATGAATCCGGCAATCTGAAGGAAAAAGGGCTCATCACTGTCTTTCAGAATGACATCCTGATTCACCATGCCCAGGAATTAACAGGGAAGGGGACGCGTGCTTCAATGTCGAGAGATCCCAAGATCCCGGGACCCATACTCCTTCAGGATCACGGGAACCGGGTCCGCTACCGCAATGTCTGGATCATTCCCGTGGTGTAGCCGATTTGGATAGACTCCGTGATCTCCGTGACTCTGTGGTGAGGGCTTTGGCCTTTCACGGATTGACTGCAGGTCCGATCCAGACGGTTTGGATGTTCACGAACTCGCGGATGCCGAACTCTGAAAGCTCGCGTCCGTAGCCCGAACGCTTTATTCCGCCGAATGGCAAACGCGGATCCGAGGTGACCATTCCGTTGATGAAGACCTGGCCGGATTCAATATCCCGCGCCAGCCGCCGCGCCCGTTCGAGGTCGGACGTCCAGAGGTTTGAGCCTAGACCATAGGGGGAGCTGTTGGCGATCCTTATGGCATCCCCGGCGTTCTTTGCCTTCATCATCGCGGCGACGGGACCAAAAACCTCTTCGCACGATGCCGGCATGTCGGTGCGAACTTCAGTGAGGACGGTCGGCTCGAAGAAAAAGCCCTTCCCGGGCATACGCTTGCCACCGACGAGCAGCTTTGCGCCCTGGCGCACCGAGTCGTTCACCTGGTGCACCAGCCCGCCGATCAAATCCTGACGCGCCAAAGGGCCGATCTGCGTGGCGCGATTCGTGGGATCGCCGATCTTCAGAGCCCGCACGGTGCCGACAAAGCGCTCCTGGTACTCTTCGAAGACGGACTCCACAACAATGAACCTCTTCGCGGCGATACAGCTCTGTCCTGTGTTCTGATAGCGCGCCCGCACGCCTGTCCGGACAGCGGCCTCGAGATCGGCGTCTTCCAGAACGATGAAGGGATCCGAGCCACCCAATTCCAGCACCGACTTCTTGAACCAGCGCCCCGCCTCGGAAGCTACCTGGCTGCCGGCAATCTCGCTCCCTGTGAGAGTCACGGCGGCTATGGATGGATCCTGAATGAGGGTGGGCACTGCCGAGCTCGGGATGAGCAGGGACCGGAATACCCCCGGCGGAAAACCTGTTTCCCGGAAGATCTCCTCGATAGCCAGTGCGCACTGGGGAACGTTAGATGCGTGTTTGAGTATCGCGATATTTCCAGCCATCAACGCCGGGGCGGCAAATCGGAACACCTGCCAAAAGGGGAAGTTCCAGGGCATTATCGCCAAGACCGTGCCCAGAGGCGCGAATTGGACGTAGCTCTCGCTGGCACTAGATGGGCGTGCCTCGTTCCTCAGAAACCGTTCTGCGTTTTCAGCGTGGTATTCACAGTTCCAGGCGCACTTCTCCACTTCCGCTTCGGCTTCGACGATGGGTTTCCCCATTTCGGCAGTGATAATCCCCGATAAGCGCGCCTTATGCTTGCGCAGATAGGCCGCAGCTTTCCGCATCAGGTCCGAGCGATGGGGAAAAGTGGTCTTCCGCCAGTCGGGAAAGGTGCGGGAGGCCCTCTGGATCACATCCGTGATGTCCTCAAGAGAGTGAGGCTTAAAAGACTGAAGGGTCTCTTCCGTGGCGGGATTAATCGAGTAGATCAATGTGCCTGAGGCCAAGGTTCACCTCCCTACTTCGAATAGGTACCAATCAGTGATCAGATCTTATAAGTAAGGTATCTCGACAAGGTGTCTGGCTGGCCACTGCCCACTGGCCTACACATACTCCGTGACCGTGCGCATGGTCTGATGATCTCGCAGCACGTGGCTACCGATCTTTTTGCCCAAAAACACCTTCGACTCGCCGTTGTTGAGAGGATCGGGCTGAAACTTGAGAATGTCGAACCGCAGGTGATCCAGCGCTGCGCGCATGGGATAAAACTTGTTTTTGGTCTTTACGACAAGCATTTGATAGCCGTGGAGGTGCGCCCATTCCTCCTGCTGCTCGGTCAATGCGCGGTAATGGCCCTGACCGCGCCAAGGTTCCCGCGTCGCCCCGATCCAGCTGTAGAACACCTTGCTGCCCGAGATGTCCACGCAATCTGCGAGGTGATCAACGAGTTCGACAAGTTTCGGGTCGCTTTCTTCTGCACGCAATTCGTGGCCGACCTTAAAGGCCACCGGATAGTACCCGTCGCCATCATCCGACGGCGCCATGGATATGAGGATGAGGTGCTCGCGACCTTTGAGGCGCTGGACGATCTCTTCTGCAGTTTTTTTCTTCTTCTCGAACTCTGCGAAGCACTCCTCTATGTACTGCACCTCCAGCGCACCCTGCTCCAGCCTGTACTGGCGTATGAGGTGTAACATAGCTCCAAACGGGGAAAAGGCATGAGGCCGATCGGAAACCAGCCTGTGCCGAAAATAGATTAAACGGGGAGCGTGCGCTCCGCACTCTTGTTAGCTTAATCCAATGCGAGGCTTCATGTCCAAGCCCTTGTGAACTACCCGAAGTTTGGTGTCCACGATTCGAATAGCGTCCTGGAGAAAAACAAGGGCCCACAGATCAACACGGACTCACGCAGATCCGTGTGCATCAGTGTTTATCCGCGGCCTATTATTTTTTCAGACGCCATTCGTAACCTGGACACCAAATTGGGTGGAATAACATGTCTACTCGAAAAGCAGTTAAGGAGAGCGATAGGCGGTATGGGAGAAAATCCACTGGCTACACCGGCTGACAAGCGCGTTCTATCTGCCTTCCTCGGATTTCGGCATCGAGCGCGCCTGCACAGAAAATCGGTGACAGGCACCTCATTTCACAATGGATGCATATCTGTGAAATAACGTGCCTGTCGGCGAGTTTCTTTGGATAGAATATCTTCCTTTGGAAAGCATAGGAGGCAACTATCCATGATCGGGACGGAAGAGAAAGGTCCGAACGAGGAAACGATTGAAGCAAAACCCTCAGAACCCGAGGTAGAGGATCGTCCTGGTCTGGTTCTGGCGTCCGAAATTCTGCCCGAGCACATTCCGATTCTACCCATGAGAGTGCGCCCCATCTTTCCAGGCATTCCGGTCCCGATCGAGGTGCGGGGCGAGCAGGTGGCTCTCCTTCAGCAGGCCGTCCAGTCCTCGGCCGAGACGCTGGGACTGGTGTTGGTGCGCGATCCCAAGGCGAAGGATTCACCGAAAAACCTTCATCGGGTGGGCGTCGCTGCGAAGATCCTGAAAGCGATTCAGGCCGACAGTGAAACCGCCCACGTTTTGGTCAACTGCTTGGAGCGCTTCACGATTGAAAACTTGAGGGAGACTGCGGCGGGTCTGATGGCACGTGTAAAATACCATTACAGTACGGAGTTTTCTGTAAACGAAGAACTCAAGGCCTATGCCCTTGCCGTCATCTCCACGCTAAAGGACCTGGTGAAACTCAACCCGCTGCAGTCCGAAGCGATCAAGCTCTTTCTCAGCCACTCCACCCTTGAAGATCCCGGGAGGTTGGCTGATTTCGCGGCGAATCTGACCACGGCGGACGGACGGGAACTGCAGGACATCCTTGAGACCTTCGATGTGCGCCATCGCATCGACAAGGTTCTGGTACTCCTGAAAAAAGAGGTCGAGATCTCGAAGCTCCAGGGCGAAATCAGTCGGCAGATACAGGAGAAGATCTCCGGCCAGCAGAGAGAGTTTTTCCTGAAGGAGCAGCTGAAGGCCATTAAGAAGGAACTCGGGCTGGAGAAGGAAGGCAAGACCACCGAAATCGAAAAGTTCCAGGAGCGGCTTAAGGAGCGCAAGCTGAACGCGGAAGCGCAGAAGATCGTGGAAGAGGAGATGGAGAAATTCCAGCTGTTGGAACCTGCGTCACCGGAATACACGGTCACCCGCAACTACCTGGATTGGCTCACAGTCCTGCCCTGGGGTGTCTACAGCAAGGAGTCTTACGACGTGAACCACGCCCGAGAAATTCTGAACAGAGATCACTTCGGTCTCGACGATGTTAAAGAGCGCATCCTGGAGTTCATTGCCGTGGGCAAGCTGAAGGGTGGTGTCTCGGGTTCCATCCTATGCCTGGTCGGACCGCCCGGCGTTGGCAAGACCTCCATAGGCAAAAGCATTGCGCAGGCCCTTGGCCGCCACTTCTATCGTTTTTCGCTGGGTGGCATGCGGGATGAAGCCGAGATCAAAGGACACCGGCGGACTTACATAGGCGCGATGCCGGGCAAGTTCATCCAGGCCATGAAGACGGCCGGCACCTCCAATCCAGTGATCATGCTGGATGAAGTCGACAAGATCGGGGCTTCATTCCAAGGAGATCCGGCTTCTGCCCTTCTGGAAGTTCTCGATCCGGAGCAGAACGCAAATTTCCGCGACCACTATCTGGATGTGCCCTTTGATCTGTCGAGTGTGATGTTCATCGCCACCGCGAATCAACTGGACACGATTCCCCGGCCCTTGCTGGATCGCATGGAGGTAATCCGCCTGTCCGGCTACATCCTGGAAGAGAAGGTCGAAATAGCGCGGAGATATCTGATTCCGAAAGCGCTCAACAGCCATGGGCTGAAGAAGAGCCAGGTCACGATCCAAAAGGATGCTCTGGTCTATCTCATCGACAGCTACGCCCGCGAGGCAGGTGTTCGAAATCTGGAGAACCTTCTGAAGAAGATCATGCGTAAGGCCGCCATGGAGCTTTCGAAGGATCCCGAAAAGAGGATGACGGTGAACAGGGAGAATGTCGAATCCCTGCTGGGCAAGCCGGTCTTCACAGCGGACAAGTTCCTCGGAAGGGCGGCAGGCGTTGTGACGGGCCTCGCCTGGACGAGCATGGGCGGCGCAACGCTTCAGATTGAGGCGACCGCAGTTCCCAGCAAAAGCAAAGGATTCAAACAGACGGGTCAGCTGGGCAACGTGATGCTGGAGAGCGCGGACATCGCCTATTCCTACGTGATGGCTCATCTCAGGAGATATGGAGCGAAGCCCGATTTCTTCGACAAGCATTTCGTCCACCTGCACGTCCCAGCGGGAGCTACACCGAAGGATGGTCCTTCAGCGGGCGTCACTATGGCGACTGCGCTCATCTCCATGATTACCGGGAAGCCGGTGCGAGAGGGACTGGCGATGACCGGTGAGTTAACTCTCACCGGTCATGTTCTTCCTATCGGAGGTGTGAAGGAGAAGGTCATTGCCGCGCGCCGGGCCGAACTCAAGGTGTTGATCTTTCCCGATGCGAACCAAAAAGATTTCGATGAGCTTCCCGCCTACCTGAAGAAGGGCCTGAAGGTGCACTTCGCGCGCCGCTACGAAGACGTGTACAAGGTAGCCTTCACTCGCTAGCAAACTCCCCAGGATCGGGGGACAGGCTACTAGGACACAATCTCATGACGATATCTTGACGGAGGACGACATAGAGTGTTACTGTGTATATGCAAATCTACACGTGGGGAATCATGGCGCTAAACATCAGGAATCCCGAGGCCGAGCGACTCGCGGAGGCGCTGGCTAAGCTCACGGGGGAAACCAAGACGCAGGCGGTAACGCAGGCACTCCGGGACCGTCTTGCTCGGCTTCGTCGTGAAAAGACCAGACGCCGCCTTGCCGACGAACTCGAAGAGATCGCCCGGCATTGCGCTGGGCTGCCCGTGCGTGATTCGAGGCGGCCTGACGAGATCCTCGGGTATGACAATGAAGGGCTGCCGCATTGATGGTCATCGACACGTCGGCTCTGCTGGCGATCCTCCTCGATGAGACGGAGCGCCGCACCTTCATCGAAGCAATCGAAATGGCGGAATCTCGCGTGATGTCGGTAGCAACGTTCGTCGAGGTTTCAATCGTCCTCGAATCACGCTTCGGCGCCGAGGGCCTCCGCGATCTGGACCTGTTCATCGATCGGGCTGACATCGAGATAGCCGCCGTCGATCTTGAGCAAGGCAACCTGGCGCGGTTGGCTTTCAGCCGGTTTGGCAAGGGACGCCACGCGGCAGGGCTCAACTTCGGTGACTGCTTTTCGTATGCACTGGCGGTCACGCGAGGCGAGCCTCTTCTTTACAAAGGCGAAGACTTCGGGCAGACCGACGTCACTTCGTTCATTCCTCACTCTCGCCCCTAGGGGGATGAGACCGGATACTGAGGGCTCGCGTAAAAATAAACTGAAATCTTGGCGCGAGCGCCCGCCGCCGCGATCCCGCATGTCGAATTGAATCTGATCGTAGTCCATGACGAATGATCCACGCCGCCACTACTGTTGCGCTGCACTTGTTGGTAGTCATAGGGAAGCATAGCACGAAGACACGGCCGGAACCGTTGTGGCGCCCTTACAGAGATTCCAGGATGGAGTGAAGGGAACCTCGTTCTATCCTCTGAAGTACAGATACGCGCCAAGAATGCAGCTCAGGATAAACGCGGAGGCCGCCACTTCATGCCAACCCCAGCCCGCGCGGGTGCGCTTGCGGTCTTCATCGGTGACCGTGCCGTAGGTGAGGCTCTTTATCCTCGCGTAGTCCGGCTCGGCTGTCACATAACTCACCACAACCATTACTACCGCCGAGACCAGTGCGATAAGCACGCTGAAATACTGGAAAAATATGTTGTTGATGATCCAGAGGAAAGAGCCGGGCGAGTAGCCGTTCTCAAACCCTTTGAGGCCCATCATCACCGGAGTGTCTACCAGCATGCGGAATATGCCCATGATAAACCCCACCACCATGGCCCACAGACAACCTTTGGCATTGAGGCGTTTGAAAAACACTCCGAAGAAAAACACTATGAAGATCGGCGGGGCCAGGTAACCCTGTACTGCCTGCAAGTAGTTGTAAAGGCCGGACGCCCCCTTGATGACAGGAATCCACGCCAGGGCGATAAGCACCATGATGGTAGTTGCTATGCGGCCCATCCGCACCAATTCGTGCTGAGTCGCCTTGGGTTTCCACTTTTCATAGAGATCCACGGTGAACAGCGTCGAGCAGGCGTTAAACACACCCGCCAGCGAGCCCATGAGTGCGGAGAGCAACCCTGCCACAACGATACCGCGCAAGCCCGGCGGCAGCAGGTATTGCACCATCAACGGAAACGCTCCCTGCGCCTCTCTCGTCACGTGGCCACCTGCCCCGATCAGAATGCTCTGCAGTTCGGGGACCTTGCCGCTCTTGGCCAGCGCGAAGCATATCAAGCCTGGAATGATGAACAGGTAAACCGGAGACAGCTTGAGGAATGCGGCGAAAATGCTGCCGCGGCGCGCAATGGTTTCATTCGGAGCGCCCAGCGCACGCTGCACGATGTATTGGTCGGTACACCAATACCAGAGACCAATGATGGGTGCGCAGATAGCCATGCCCAGCCATGGGAAGTGGCCGTTGAAGTACCAGGCTTGCTTCACTATGTTGCCCACTGCATCCTTCTCGAGCACCGGCGCCCACGTGCCCTGTACCCCTGCCGGGATGAGCGGTTTCCAGAGGTTGAACATGTCCGATCCGCACCAGTACCGGAGCTCACTCCAGCCGCCCAGCCTGAAAAGCCCGTATACCGTCAGCAGGCCCGAACCTACGATGAGGACCGTGACCTGGACGGCATCGTTGTAAGCCACAGCGCGCATGCCGCCAAGTACGGTGTAGAGGCCCGTCAGTACGATCACCAGCACTGATCCGATCCAGAAGCTGTCGATCTCGACACCCCCGATATCTATCCGTAGCTCCGGCAGCAGCGTGCCGAAGACAACGCCGCCCGCAAAGATCCCAACGGCGATCTTCGATACGATGAATGTGATCAGCGATACCACGGACAGGACGTAACGGGAGCCGGAGGAAAAGCGCCGCTCGAGGAATTCCGGCATGGTGAACACGAGCGAACGCGCGTAGAAAGGCACGAACACCCATGCCAGCACCAGCAGACACCACGCGTGCAACTCGTAGTGGGCCATCGCCACGCCGTCCTGGGCTCCGGAACCGGCCAGACCTACGACGTGCTCGGATCCGATATTCGAGGCGAAGATGGACGCGCCGATAATCCACCAACCGAGGTTGCGGCCGGCGAGGAAGTAATCAGCGGCTGTGTCTTTACTTTTACGGACGACCCACCACGCGACGCAAAGCAAGATGCTGAAATAGAGCGCAATCATCAGCCAGTCAATATGGGTGATGTGCGATTTGGCGGGTGTGGTTTGAAGCGAAAGAAAGAATGTGGAGGACAAAATATTCATGAGATTCTCTGTCTCTCAGCAGTCGTTCGTTCGATCTAATCCTTGCGGTTACGGAAGCCGGTTTCCGCGCACCGGCGTCAACACTTCCCAGCTTGAAAGGGCGGATGATAACCCAGATGAACGGAATAATCTTCCAAAATTGCACAAAATGCCTCGGGGCAATCAAGATTCTGTAGGGTAACAAGAGCTTCGGGAGATCCTCTGTGCTACTAACCCGCGATTCTTTCGCTTCCGGAGACGATTCTAGTCGCATGTAGAAAGCATAATTAGCGAGAAGCAGGCAGAAGGCAGTAGACAGTAAAAGCCCAGAAAAAAGGATCGTGGTTAGATACTGCCTGCTGCCATCTGCCTGCTGCCTGCTTGAATCCACGATCAAGAACCTCGCCAGACTCATTGCCTGCCACCGTTTGGGTTGCGGCCGCCAGGCCGCGCTAGGTCAATCCGGCTGGCGATTGAGGGAATGGCATTTCCGCATCGGAGCTTTGCATCGCGCGCCTCATACGCCTCGCCCCTGCCGCCCGCCCGAACTCCTCGCCGAACTGGCAGTGGAGAAACGTCCGGCCAGTCATGACGGTGGCTTCGCTATAGCACATGGTGGGACCTGTTTTTTGTGAAGGCGGAAAGAAAATTTTCGAAAGGCTGCAAGTTTCTCATCCCGTTTCCCGCCTTATTAGGTGAACACAAAGAGGCGCCGGCCGAGGGGCCGGCGAAGTAAACGGTCTAGGCAGCATTATCGATGGGGTGAACGCCAAGTGTTGTTTCGACGGTTACTCCATCCAAACCATAGGGAGGATATATGAAAAAGCAAGTTCTCACCACTGCCGTAATGGCAAGCCTATTGATCACGCTGGTGGTCATCACCGCTTACGCAGGAGTATCTGCAAAAGCCGTGGCCACAATTCCATTTGCTTTCACCGCCGGGAGACTTACAGTTCCTGCCGGTACTTACACTCTCGCGGAAACCACGATACCGGGCGTCCTACAGCTTCGGAATGCACAGGGCTCGACGCGTTTCATTTCCATCCAATGTGCGGCGGATGTCGAAGAGCCGGCCAAGGTGCAGCTCATTTTCCATCGATATGGGGAGCGCTATTTCCTTGCTCAGATATCGTATGGAGTAATGGGTGGGTACCTGTTGCCGATGTCCCCAGCCGAACGGGAAATTCGCAACGGCAAATCGAGCTCTCTGGCCAAGAACGACCTGAAGCCTGAGCTGGTCTACATCGGTGCGCAGTAGGTGGTTGAACCAGACCAAGAGCAACGGCGTCCAGATCTCCGCAAGATGTCCTACTCGTGGAGCCAGACGGCAGCCCGAAGGCCCTCTCGGGTTGCCGTTTGGCTTTTTTGCATCCCGCCATTCACCTGCCAGCTCTGGCCTCTCGCGGGCTGCATCGAAATTCAGGAACGCGCTGTCTCTGTGTGAAAAAATCCTTTCCCAACAAATCTAAATGTCGCCTATGATTCACAGTTGTGGACAGCACAAACCGGCTGGGAGGTCTGTAGAAATGACGAATGACGAATGACGAATGAAAAAATTTGAATTTAACATTCGTTATTCTTAAAGAAAAGCATTGGGGAGTAATCAATCCAGCATCCGGTTGACATTTCTGAGTGCGGAGAGTTTTTATGGCCATTGTTGCGGGTGTCGATTTCGGAACGCTCACTGTTCGCGTTTCGATTGTGGATAGTCAGAAGGGAAGACTGGGTTCAGCGACTGCCGAATATCCGCTTTTTCGCAAAAAAGAGGATCCTGACCATGCAACTCAGCGCCACGACGATCACATGCGGGCGCTGGTCTCCGCCACACGGCAGGCTCTCAAGAACGCCGGCGTGGGGGGCAGCCGGATTGAGGCCGTCGCCCTCGATACGACGGGATCAAGCGTGGTTCCGGTGAGCGAAGGTCTCGTTCCGTTGGATGATTACTATCTCTGGTGCGACCATCGCGCCAAAGCCGAGGCGGCTCTCATCACCGACGTGGCTCACCGCGAGAAACTGGCGGCCATTGACTGGTATGGCGGGGTCTATTCTTCGGAATGGGGCTTTGCCAAGCTTCTCCACTGGCTGCGGCACAACCCGGAGAAACGGAGCCGGATGATCTCGGCGCTCGAGCACTGTGACATGGTGGCAGCGGTGCTTTGCGGCATCAGCGATGTCTCGCAGGTCCCCCGCAGTATCTGTGCGATGGGCCACAAATGGATGTGGAACGAGTCGCTGGGCGGCCTGCCGCCGGAGGACTTTCTGATCAAGGTAGATCCGCTCTTGCATGGAGTTCGCGAGAAGCTGGTTGGCCGGTATGCCAAGTCCGACAAACTTGCCGGCCATCTGGTCCCGACCTGGGCGGAGAAACTCGGGCTCAAGGCAGGAATACCCATTCCCGTGGGAGCCTTTGATGCTCACTGGGATGCCATCGGCGCAGGTGTGCGTGAAGGCGACGTGGTCAACGTGGTGGGCACATCTACCTGCATCATGGCGATCGCCAGACAGGTCGATCTCATCCCCGGGGTGTGTGGTGTCGTTCACGGCTCAATTCATCCCGAGTACTTTGGCGTCGAAGCCGGGCTCTCTGCCACGGGAGACATCTTTGATGCCGTCGCCCGGCGCGCCGGCACTAGCGTGGCCGAACTCTCCAAAGAACTGAAGCAATATCGTGCCGGTCAGACCGGGTTGCTGCGCTTGACCTGGGACAATGGTGACAGAACCGTGTTGGTTAATCCCGAGTTAGGCGGAGTCACATTGGGGTGGAATCTGACTCATGGAGCGCAAGACGAGCTGTTTGCCGCGATCGAAGGCACGGCTTTCCACACCCGCGTGATCCTCGAGCGTATGGCCGAGCACGGCGTCTCCATCCGGCGTGTGATCAACGGTGGAGGAATTCCTCAAAAGAACGAGGCGCTGAACCAAGTTTACGCAAATGTTCTGAATAAGCCGGTGCTTGTTCCCGTGTCGGAAGTTACCAGCCTGGGCTCAGCCATCTTCGCTTTTCTGGCCGCGGGCGTGTTCAAATCGATTGAAGAGGCGCAGGAGGCTCTTTGTCCGAAGTATCGAATTGTTCGACCTGAAGGGCGGGAGGCTGAAGTCTACGAACAACTCTTCCCGCTTTATCGAAAGCTTTACTTCGGCTTCGGAAATCCGCGCTCCGAAGCTACGGCAATCGGGGATATTTTGCCGGCGCTGAGAAAGATCGCAGCGCCCAGGCGCGGCAACAGTGCAGCGGCAATCGGATGAGCGCGGCGAAGAGGATGTCCCATCGGGGAAAAGCTGATGTTGGAATCGTTGAAGGAACAGGTGTTCGAGGCAAACCTTGAGCTGGTGCGCCAGGGGCTTGTGATTGGAACCTTCGGCAATGCGAGCGGCATTGCACGTGAAGAAGGCCTGGTGGTTATCAAGCCAAGCGGAGTTCGTTACGATTTGCTCCGGGCCAGTGACATGGTGATTGCCGACTTCGAGGGAAACGTTATTGAAGGGGCGCTCAGCCCGTCGTCGGATCTCGCGACGCACCTGGAGCTTTACCGGTCATTCCCGAATGTGGGTGGGATTGCCCACACCCATTCGCGCTATGCGACCGCCTGGGCGCAGGCAGGGAAGGAAATCCCCTGTTACGGTACGACCCACGCAGACTATATTCACGGCAACGTACCGGTGACAGAGCCCATGAAGCGCGCCGAGATTGAGACCGACTACGAGCTGAATACAGGTTGTGTGATCGTCCGTCGCTTCGGTAATCTTGATCCGGTTGCCATACCTGCGGTTTTGGTTAGTGGCCACGGCCCGTTCTGCTGGGGGCCCTCAGCCTCAGCAGCAGCCCAGATGGCCGTGCTTTTGGAAGAGATCGCACGCATCGCTTATTATACGGCGATGCTGAACGATGCCGCAGCACCCATCTCGCAGGCGTTGCACGACAAGCACTTTTTGCGCAAGCACGGACCGGGTGCCTACTATGGGCAGAAGTCGGAGTGAGCAACAGGCAGATCTCGGGCTGCGACTCTAACCAATCTGATACGAGGAAAACATGCGAGCGCTATACCTGTCCGGGCCAAAGTCCTTTCAGTTTCGGGAAACCCAGCCGCCAGAAGTCCCACAGGGCTGGGTGCGCGTGCGTATGCGGTACGTCGGGATCTGCGGATCGGACCTCCACTATTACTTGGCGGGCAGGATCGGTGACCAGATTGTGACCGAGCCATTTATCCTCGGCCACGAGGGAAGCGGTGAACTGGGCGAGAGAGTCGGGGAAATTCCCGCGGGGACTCCGATCTACGTCGAGCCGGCTGTTTCCTGCCATCAGTGTGACCAGTGCCTATCGGGGCGCGAAAACACCTGCCGAAAGCTGAGGTTTCTGGGCAATCCGCTCGAGCTACCTGGCTGCATGTGCGAAGAAATCTCCATGCCGCCCGAGTGCGTTGTGCCGCTACCCGGTTGGATGGCCTTGGATGAAGCTGTTTTGCTGGAGCCGCTCAGCATTGGGATTTACGCTGTGGCGCGATCCCATGTTGAAAAGGGCTGCAGTGCGGCGATCGTGGGAGCAGGTCCTATCGGCCTGTCCGTGCTGTTAGGCCTTTCCGATGCTGTGCCTTCGCGGATCTTCGTCTCGGAACCGGTTGAGGCGCGGCGCCGTGCCGCGGAAGAGCTGGGAGCTACCCATTCTTTTTCTCCCTCGGCGCAGGGTGCGGCAGGAGCCGTCTTGGATGCCTCACAAGGCGGAGTCGATGTCGCCTTCGAGTGCGCAGGAGCGCAGGAGTCCATCGATGATGCCGCGGCCATGCTCAAGCCGGGAGGAACCTTGACGCTCATCGGCATCCCTGAAGGGACGGACCGCGTGACTTACGATGCGCACCTCATGCGTCGGCGCGAGATTACCGTGGTCAATATCCGGCGGCAGAATAAGACTGTAGATCGTGCGCTTTCAATCCTGAAAAGGCGGCGCGACGCGGCGCAGATTCTCATCACTCACCGGTTTCCACCCACACGCGCGAACGAAGCCTTCGACTTGGTTCACCAGAAGGCCGACAAAGTCATCAAGGTGCTGCTGGAGTTCTAAGGATCTTTGTGCTCTCCGTGTCTCCCCTGAAAATCCCCTTGCTTCAGTGAGGACGGGCTTCAGCCCGTCCGCGTGACTTCATCAGGTGAAACAGTCATTGAACGCGAGCACCTTCAGCTCAGATAGATACGAGCAATGACTAGCCCGGTTCTTTCTTGGGGCTATTGGGGCGCGGGCTAAAGCCCGCCCCCACTGTAATAAAGGTTTTTTCATGCGCAGTTGCGCGGCATCGCTGCATGAACAACTCCCCTGAAAAAGCGCAGGCGCAACCTTTTTAATGGCGAAAAATGACGAATGACGAATGAAATAACCACCAGGGTATTCGTTATTCGATTCCTTTTACAGCAGCCCCCGCCGGCGTAGCGCCGCCTGGAGCAAAGGTTCGATCTCGGCGCGAATGTCCACGTTGGCATACCCGACCCAGGCGACATCGGGCTCTACTGTGAGGGGAACCTCCAGTGGCAGGCCCCGCGGGTCTGTGACGATGACACCCACCTCCCTTGCAATAAGCTCCGTGGAGAGATCGTAAGGATGGCAGCACAGGCCGCAGGCCAGGCCCCGCCCCGCGAGCATCTTCTCCAGCAATGGACGCAGGTCCGCCACAAAACGATCGTGGCCGGCCATGAGCTCGTAGAGCTGACCTCCAGTTGAAATGTACTGGTCTTCGAAGCAGTGAGCTTTGCCGGGCTGCACGGGGCCCAGCGCCCCATGCACGATTTCTTCGTCAATTGCCGCCAGTTCTTCGCGCGCTCCGGGAAAGAAGCGTGCCAGCATTGCGAAGCCGTGGCGGATCGTTCGTGCTTCCGAGGGTTTCAGGCACAGGGGCCTGTGCTCGCCCGTGAGACGATTGAATCTCTCGCCATACCCCCCGCGGCCCCGCATGGCCCAGAGAGAATCCGAGAGATGCTGCTTCAGCAGTGGGATCTCCGTTTGAACCGCAAGTTCGATATGTTGAAGCCCTGTTGCTGGGCCGCAGTTGGGTGACACTCCGGTCAGGATCCACGCGCTCCGCTTCTGGTACATGAGGCCGCGGGTTCCGTCAATCGGGTCCATAATAACGCGCCAGACGCAATGGGACTCCGGAGTGTCCGAGGGCAGGATTACTTTTCCGCCCGGCAATCCCTCGGCGATGAGAATCAGCGGGGTTCGTGAGGCGACTTCGCGCTCGAAGAATTCGACGAGCAGTTCCTCGCTGACACGGTCGATGGCGTAGATCGTGTCGCCGATCTCCTCCTCTGCAACGCTGGACATTTCATCAAGGGAGGCTTTCTCACAGCCGTCAACGACAGCAGCGCGAATACGTTCGTGCAGTGTCCGTATGGGTTCCAGAAGTTCCCGTATCTCTGCCACGAAACCACCTCCGCTCTCAAAGATTCACAAAGTGTTCTGCGATGATGATTCCAGTGCGGTCACGAGCAGCATTACCAGAGCGCTTGCCGCCATGCCTAGAATCGAGGAGGGAATACTCCACAAGCCGCGTCCATGGGTCGCAATCTCGTTCGCAAAAGTGACTGCAACTGAGACGATCATAGTCGCCAACGCCGCACGCCCGGACACGCGCGCAGAGTAAAGCCCCGCCACCAGCGGGAGGAGCAGTGCGGCCGTCAGCAAAGTATAGAAAATGGTCAGAGCCGAAATGACCGTCGGGAGGAGTGTTCCGATCAGTGCGCCCGTGACCCCGCATGCCACAGCCGTGCCGCGCGTAACGCGCATTAACTGCCGGTCATCAGCCTGCGGGCGGAGATAGGCCTGGTATAGGTCTCTGCCGAGGGAAGTGGTCAGCATGAAGAGTACTGCATCCGCCGCGCTGAGTTCGGCAGAAAAGATCGCCCCGAGCAGCAATCCACCCAGCCAGAGCGGCAGGGATTTCATCAGCAGCAGCGGAAGGGCGAGTTCGCTGTTTCCAAGCAGTGGGAACTTGCCGCGGGCGATGGCTCCCATCAAAGCCGGGACAATGGCGAATGTGAGAAGACCGACTGCATTCAGGCCGATGCCAAAGCGGACCGCTCTTTCGTCGCGCGCGCCGAAAACCTTTTGAAGGATGCCGGGTGAAACGACAAAAGAAGGCGCGAGAATCGAAATGTATCGCAGCACTGACGGGGTTCCGATGCCGAAGAGGTTGAGATAGGCTGTAGAGCCGCTTTCCGAGCCCACGCTTGCGATCTGTATCCAATCCCTTCCCCTGTCTGCATACCAGAGATACGCGAAGGCGAGAGCGAAGCCGGACAGTTTCACAGCCAGCTGCAGCACATTAACCCGTGCAGATGAGTGGAGTCCGCCGCTGCTGAAGTAGGTGGTCGTGACAACCGCCGCGATCAGGCAGCCAATCGGCTTGCTGAATCCTAGAGTCACGTTGAGGATCCAAGCCACGGCAATGAACTGTCCGGCAAGGATGGAAAGCGAGCCGAGCCAGAGCAACAGAGCCGCCAGGATCCGGACGCTTCGGCTGAAACGAAGTTCGAGGTAATCGCCGATCGTATACAGGTTGTGCTCGCGCGCCACACGCCAGATTCTCGGGCCTACAGACCATGCCAGTATTGCTGAACCGATGCCTGCAGATCCGACCCACCACCATGCGGAGAGCCCATCACGATAGCCGAGGCCCGTGGCTCCTACGGTGGAGCCCGCGCCGATGTTTGCGGCCAGGAGGGTGGAAAAGACCAAACCCGCGCCGAGACCCCGGCCTGCAACGTAAAAGTCGCTCGACGCCTGGATGCGGCGAGAGACAATAGTGCCCACGACAAGAAGCAGAGCTGCATATGCCAGCAGTACTATCGAGGAGATCATGTCATCCAATGAGCCTTGAGGATAGTGGGTCCCGGTGATTGTCGCAATGGATTTAATCACACAGCGAGGCTTGCGCTTCCAGTGAGGCACGTGCTGCTCTGAGGCATTGTGCCTCATTGTTGAATACTATTCACTCGCTCGTGCACATTGATACCTTCACCCACTGTATCGTTCGACTTGACGCAATATGCGATGCGTAGATTGCATCTTGCGGCGCCTGTCGCTCAGCAATGGTAGATATACAACTCAGACTTCAGGTGAGCTTTCGCCCTCCCTGGTTTTTAAGGACGGAATGAATGGCCATTCGCCTCGGAGTTTGGCCCGCACAAAAAACGCCAAAGATCCGAGCAGGAATACTGCAAAAGCAAAGAGGAGGGCCCTTCTGGCCGAGGTTACGAGAACATAAATCCAGCCAAGAATCGAGACAAGGCCTGGTAACGGATAAAACCACATGCGAAACGGGCGTGCCATATTGGGGGCACGGAAGCGCAATACGAAGAAGCCTATCGTTTGAGGCAAGTACTGAACCAATACGCGTGTTGCCACCAGACTGCCGATCACGTCGGGCAACTTCCACAGGCTGAAGATCGAAGCGATGATCCCCAGGGTTACAAGAGATATGTGCGGGAAGTTCCCGCGCGGATGCAAACGGGCAAAAACTCGGAAGAAATTACCGTCCGCGGCTGCGGCATAAGGAATTCGAGAGTATCCAAGCAGCAGAGAAAAGACCGAGGAAAAGGCGATCCAGAGTGTCAGGAGAGTCATCAGATTCGCGGCGGTCGTTCCCTGCAGCTCTTGGATGTAGGTGGACACTATGAATGAGCTTTCGCGCACCTGGCGCCATGGTATCACGCTCAGGATCGAAGCGGTCATGAGAACGTACAGGGTACCAACGGCAGCGATCGAAATCAGAATGGCTCGTGGAATAACCCGCTCGGGCTGCCGAATCTCCTCTCCCAGGTAGCAGACATTGTAGTAGCCCCAATAGCAATATAAGCCATACAAGGTTGCGTGCCCCAACCCCATCCAGAAAATCCAGTTCAGTTTGAATGCGTCGGGCGGAAAGTCGAAAAGACGCGCTGCGCTCAGATGCGGGAGGCCGGAGATCACAATCCAAAAGCACCCAACCAGCACCCCTGTTAACAGGATCACGGAGAGTTTCCCCAACGCTCCAATTCTCCGATAGAGAACCGCGACCAGGAGGAGAGGGATCATGGATGCCAGAATCCGCACGCCCCATGGTGAAAGGCTCGGAATCAGAAAGTGGCAATAGTTGGCAAAGCCTATACTGCCGCTTGCTACTGACAGCGGAGCTGAGAACGTGATTTGCCAGACCATCAGGAACGAAAACCAGCGGCCCCCAGTCATCGGACCAAACGCTTCTCGAAGGTAGTGGTAGCTACCGCCTGCCTTAGGCATGGCTGCGCCCAATTCTGCCCAGACCAAACCATCAAAAAACGCCAGGAAAGCCCCCAGGATCCAACCGAACATGGCCTGAGGACCTCCCATAGTCGCAATGAGAAGGGGGATCGCAATGAACGGGCCGATCCCGATCATGTCAGTTATGGCAAGAGCTGTGGCCTGCACTAATCCAAGGTCGCGCCGAAGGCCGGGCTTTCCATTCTTAGCAGTCAATTGTCACCCTAAACCTGGACACGGATTTGCACAGATTGACACAGATCGGGCCCAGCAGAAACTAGTTTCATCCGTGTGGATCTGTGAGAATCCGTGTCCAGAATGCATTTTTGGCTTGAAAAACAGAAATTCGCACATCTCGAGAAGCGCGCGTTTCTGCTTGATCCCAAATTTTCTCAGCGCTTTCCAAGGCTCAGCATGTTAGCAAAAATGCGAAAAGCACCCGGCACGCCCGCGGGGAGCTGCCGGAACCAGGCGAATGCCGTGTAGATGTAGTATCCCTTGCCGTATCTCGCCACAAGCATGCCGCCCTCCTTGGGACTTTCGCCAGGGTCATTCCCCGAAAGCAGGGCGGTGTAGCGGGGATCCCAGCTGCGCATGAAGTACGTCCCGCGTTCCTGCACCCATCCCTGGAAATCGGCTTCAGTGATCTTATTCGGCGTGTTGAAAATCGGGCTCTTGAGATCCAATATCCGGACAGGCGACTCCTCCACAGTAATCCTGTCCGCGTCGGCATTGCTCATGGGATAAGGTCCATATGGGAAGGGTGCCTCGCCTCCCCGACCGAGGAGGCGGTTATACTGAACAATGAGCGTCCCGCCCCGCTCAACATATTGGAGCAGGCGCTGGTTGTTAGCCCGCAGATCCTCGTTCACGTTGTAGGCGCGTACGCCGGTCACGATTGCCGAGAATCGGCTGAGATCGCCGAAGGCGAGATCGGCTCCAGTGAGCATTTGAACCTTTACATCCAGCTGCTCAAGCGATGCGGGAACCTCATCTCCGGAACCCATCACATATCCGACGGTAAGATCTGGTGCGATCTTCACGTCGAAGATTTCCAAATCAGAATGAGAGGGCGTGTAGAGGTTCCGCGTCCAATTTTCGGAATAGGAAGTCACCTCGTAGCCGCGACGAAACTCTCTTCCCCCCGCCAGGGCAACGGCCTCGATGGGGTAGGTTCCCGCCCTGGTATTGGCGGGAATGTGGACTTTGAACTTGGCCGTGGCGGCCTCTCCCTTACGGGACTGTGCGAGCTGCGCTTCGGCCGGCTCCACCTGCCAACCCGAAGGTACGATGAGCTTAAACGTGCCCTTGGCACCCGCTTTGTCGTTGTTCAAGACAGAAACCTGGAACTGCCGGATCTGTGGTCCGGGTGAAAGTGGGGCAATTCCAAAGCCTGGCGTCAGAGTCACTGACAGAGACGGCACGATTTGCAGTTCGACGATGTCCGAGCCGCGCAGAGGATCCCCCGCCTGCGCTCGCGCCGGCTCCAGGATCGCGATTTCGGTTTCGCGAAATCGATAGGTTGCCTGCGCCGTGACCTCAGGCTTGCCAAAAGGCGCAAAAACATTTTCGGTCGGGCGAGTCTTGTAGCGAGTGTCTTCCTTGTTCTCGCGATACCAGAATGGCTCCGTGACTCTTGCTCCGGGAGAAATGTCAACGGAAAACCTGAAAACGGCGCTGTTCCCGGCGGCGATTTTGCCTGGCGGCAGGTCTGTCGGCAGAGACGAGTTCCACCCTTCGGGTGTCCAAAGCATTACCCGTTTCAGGTCGATCTCCTCTGTTCCCCGGTTGTAGAAGTAAACGGTAACCGGCTCCTTCTGCCCGGGCACGGCGGTTACATCCTGCGCCTGCGCCACCAAGTAAATTCCCAGCGTTGCGTTCACTGCATTCTGGAAATCTTCAAGCTTCTCCCTGAGAGCGTCTTCCACGATTTTTTTGGCGCCGGCTGATATGGAAGAAGCTTCTACCTTGCGGATCGATTCGGCGAGTGTCGCGGCACCCTTCACGGCCGATTCGGCACTGGCTGCGGGATGGCCGGGCTGGAAGCGCTCCAGAGCTTCTGCGGCGGACCTCTGGGCTGCAGTCAAGTCCTCCTGGAGGAAGGCGATGGATGCCTTTTCTTCCCCCGCGAGTTCGGCGATCGCCAAAAGGGAAGTATCTATGGAATCGAAAAACCCCTCTTCTCTTGTCTTGCTTCCGACCGTAGAATCCAGGAGCCTATAGTAGTCGTACGCCCGCCCGGGGAGCGAATAATTGGCTCCGCTTCCTTGAGACCTGTGCTTGCTGTAACCCTCCGTTCCAATCTCCCGATAGGATCGGCCCAGGACCGGATCGTAATCACCGACGGGTATTCGAACAGTCCGGTCCGCCGCCGATCGGCTGTTCTCGATGCCCGACGTGCCGGCGGAGGATCCAGCATCCCCGCGGGCGCTGATGTAGAGTCTCTTGGCCTGCCATGGGCGAAGGCCGAGCTTGAAATGCTCTGGAAACCTTTGAGGATCTCCGGCGGCACGAAACGCCTCTCGAGAGATTATCCCTGCTGCCTGATGGTGCCCGTGACCGTCGTTGGAATTCCCCTGAAACCTGGAGATTATTATTGTCGGTCGCCAGGTGCGGATGAAGCAGACCATCTCTTCCAGGGTTGCCTCGTGCCCCCATTTGGAAAGCGTCTCTTCGGCGGTCTTTGAGAATCCGAATTCGTACGCGGTCGAAAAATAGAGTTCGACTCCGTAAATCCGGCAAGCTTCGAGAAGCTCGCCCGTGCGCACGAGGCCCAGAGCTTCGTACTGCTCGTTGCCAAGGACGTTCTGCCCGCCGTCGCCGCGAGTCAGGGAGAACAGGGCGGTTCGGGCATGGGCTTTCCGGGACAGCCAGGTAAGAGTTCCGGCGCTCTCGTCGTCCGGATGCGCCGTGGTGTGGAGGACGCGGACATAAACCGGCAGTTTTTCCAGCGTACCCAGTGTTCCTGCTGTTCCGCGCTCTTCCGGTAGCGGGTAAGTGTTGCGGTTTCCAGCATGCGTCGGTGCGAGAAGAACTAGGACCAGAAGGGAGAAAGCGAGCCAACGGAGTTTCATAGCTGCCTCACAGAGTCACTGAGTTCACGGAGATAAGACAGCAACGCGGTGTGCGAAGCTGTCGATTTTCATGAAGGAGTATATGGCGTCCAGGACCCTCGGACTATGCCGAGAGAGGAAGTAGCATATCCCCAGCTCCCGTTCTTGCAGGTTCTTGTTCGGATAGCAGGTATTGACGAACAATTCCGCCTTCCTAAGCAGTTCGGCGTTCCGTCGTGCCTCATGGTGTATGAACTTCCCCCGCAATCCTTCCAGGTGATGGAAGATTTTTCTTCTTGCCGTGTCCAGTGCCGGGCCCAGCGAGGCTTCCGCGACCACCATTGCAGGGCGAAGCTCATCGAATGCGTTTGTCAGATCGTGCTGCATGCCGGTGAGGATGCCGCCTGCACTCACGTCCCCTGAGGCTTGGAGCATGATTTCCAGGACGTGCTCTTTTCCCCGGAAACAGTCCTGCAAGGCCAGACCGTAGCGAGACATAACCTCGGCTACCTCCGCGTCCAGCAGTGTAAGCCCGACTCTCGGCCAGATAACAGGCATCTGCCGGTTGAACAGACGATAAAGTGCTTCCGCCTGGGCGAAATAGGCGATCTCTCCGGGGCCCCCGATATAGCACAGCGTCGGCAACAACGAATCCTGAACGACAGGGCGCAGAAGAACGTTCGGGCTGAAGCGCTCCGGTGTATCCGAAGCGACCTGGAGCAGTTGGCTCAGGCTGAAACGGAGAGCGGTGCCTTTCAGGGCGAAATCTGAACCTTCCCGTACAAGAGCCTTGCGCTCCCCCTGTTCGTGAAGGAACAGTAGCGTCGAGTTTTCCAGAATGCTGACCTGGGAGTGGAATTCCGCAGCGGCCAGCTCTCGGTTTCGGGCAGAAAGCATGCTATGGATCTCTCCGGCTTTTTCGAGTGCCGAGCGAAATACCGAGGAAGCCAGCCGCTTGGCCTCCGAATCCCGCGGATCGAACAAGATCAAGCCATGCCCGGCGCACAGCTGAGCCAATAGCCGGCCAAAAGCATCGGCGAAGCTGGATCCAGGATGATAGGCCGATTCCAGTTGGGAACGCACCGGATCTTTCCACTCCGTGTTCGGGAGCAGGGAAAAGTAATCCTCGATAGCTTGCCGGATTGTCGGGGGAAACTCGATCGCGCCAACGGGTTGCATTGAGTCCGGCACATCTCCAAAAAGCAGTTGGCGGTAATCCATCACCCGAAGAAGGGAATCAGCCCCGACCACGGTGCAGTGGGTCACTTCGGCAAGGTCATGATCGTCGGTGTCCAACCAGAAGACAGGAACCGCCCGTATGCCTCGTGAGCGAAGTTCCTCAGCAATTCGTATAGCGGTGAATGCTTTGTAAATCGTGTAGAGGGGACCGCTGAAGAGACCTACCTGCTGGCCCGTCACGACGGCGAAGCAATCGGGCTGCTCCAGATCATTGATGTGCTGGCGGCATTCGGCGTCGGCCCCGAAACGATCGTTCTGACGCCTCAGAATCGAAGTGAGTTCGTTTCGGCGAAAGGCGGCACCTGACGAAGTGGTGCGCGCCAGCTCCACGAGAGCCTTGAAGGTGGGAGGGTGCTGATAGAAGGACAGGGCCTTTGGAGAGAGCTCCAGATAACTCAGGAACAGGCTCGACTGGTTTGGAATTCCGGCACAGGGTATTTCCATCACGGTTCTTGTGTTGCCCATGAATTTACACGAAAAGATTCGTCAGCGGCAGTCCTTTCATGAAGGCGCTTCATATCTAGCCACAAAAGTCAAAAGAAGAATATTCCCGAGCGACCCAATTATATCAAAAGACACAACCGCAAAAAAAGTTCGCGGTTCGCAGTTCGTGGTTCGCAGTAAATCGCTGTGACACGTCGGGTTGTAAACTACTGCGAACTGCAAACCTCTCGCCCAACTTGAATTGCGTCCGAAGGCCACGCCTGATCTCTGTGGTTATTACTTGGGTGGGGCTATGGTGCTGATGGTGATCTCGGTTTTTTGGGTATCCTCATTGGATGTGATCATAATGATCTTAGGCTTGCCGTCAACCTGCACGCGAAAGACAGCGGAGGGGATCCCGTGCCGCGAGGTTTCCAGGACCTCCGTCTTTTCCTTGAGCTGCTCTTTGTAGAAGCTGATCACCTTGGCTGGAGGATCATCGGTGCGGTATGTCACTGCCTTTACCAGTCTCGCCCGGTCGCGCGGGGACAGACGGGCTGCAAAACTGTCGGTGTCCGTTTGAGATCCTGGATAAATAGGGACGCCAACCTCAATGGGCGCGGGCTGCCGTCGGCTCCAGAAATAGACGAATCCGCCGGCGAGGATCGCGGCGGCTAAAACGCCAAGAATGACATTCTTCATTACAGGACCTCCTCACTTCATGGGGATCGTGGGGGCTCAACGAAATTCCAGTGCGTTTCAACTGAACGCGTTCAGGACCTCTTCACCGCTCTCCTCTCACGATAGCTGGTCATGCGCTCGCCGGCAAGGTTGAGAAGAGCCTCCACTTTGCTGGGAAGGCCGAAGAGATTGATAAACCCCTCCGCTTCCTTTTGGTTGTAAATGGCATCCTCGCCAAACGTCGCGAGATCCTCGCGGTAGAACGAATAGGGTGACTTCCGGCCGGCAACAATGACATTTCCCTTGTAGAGCTTTAATCGCACGGTGCCGGTCACTCTTGTCTGGGTGGAGTCTACAAAGGCGTCCATGGCGTGCCGCAGAGGCGTAAACCACTGGCCGTTGTAAACCAATTCGGCGTATTTTCCCGCGAGGATGTCCTTGTAGTGCATGGTTGTCCGGTCCAACGTCAGGCTCTCCAGCTCGCGATGCGCCGCCAACAGGAGCGTCCCCCCAGGAGTCTCGTAAACGCCTCGCGATTTCATGCCCACAAGTCGATTCTCCACAAGATCCACACGGCCCACCCCGTGGGCGCCGCCAATCTCGTTGAGTGTCTCGAGTAGTTTAGCGGGGCTAAGCGTTCTGCCATCTACGCCTACGGGGGTGCCCTGCTCGAACTCGATCTCCACGTACTGGGGCTTGTTTGGGGCCTCTTCCGGAGAGACTGTGAGGACATACATCCTTTCTTCGGGCTCGCACCAGGGATCTTCCAGCACTCCCCCTTCATGGCTCAAATGCCAGAGGTTCCGGTCCTCGCTGTAGATCTTGTTCTTTGATGCCGCGATGGGGATTTTGCGGTCCTGTGCGTAGTCGATCTCGTCTTGTCTGGATTTTAGATCCCATTCACGCCACGGAGCGATTATGCGCAGCTTCGGGTTCAAAGCCTTGTAGGCAAGCTCGAAGCGCACCTGATCGTTGCCTTTTCCAGTGCAGCCGTGCGCCACGGCCTCGGCTCCTTCCTGCTCGGCGATCTCCACCTGCCGGCGAGCGATTAGCGGCCGTGCGAAGGAAGTGCCCAACAGGTATTTTCTCTCGTAGACGGCGCCGGCGCGCAGGGTCGGGAATGCGAATTCGCTGACGAACTCTTCCTGAAGATCTTCGATGATGCACTTAGAGGCACCGGTCTTTATAGCCTTTTCTTTCAGCCCCGTCAGTTCATCTCCCTGTCCGATGTTGGCTGCGAACGCGATGACCTCTGCTCCATAGTTATCCTTCAGCCAGTGGATGATGATCGAGGTGTCCAGGCCCCCGCTGTAAGCGAGAACGACTTTGTTGATTTTCATTTCTCAGATTCTCCCGATTTAAAGCAATTGAGGAGCAAGGAGTGAGACCAGACGTTTCAGGTCTGTTGCCCGATCCTTGGAGCATACGAGAACCTTGCCGTTCGCATGGACGACCACCAGATCTGAAACACCCAAGGTTGCCACAACGCCGGCATCCGAAAAGATCAGGCACCCCGTGGATTCGACGGAAACATGTTGTCCCTGGGCCACGTTTCCTAGGGCATCGCTGGGCAGCGCTCTGGCCAGAGAGGCCCAGTTTCCTATGTCGTCCCAGGCGAACTCTGCCGGGACGAGTCGAAGTCCGGAAGCTTTCTCTAGGATTCCAAAGTCGATGGAGATTCTCTCTAGCTCGGAAAAGATCCGAGCGATCTCGGCGCGTACCTCACTCCGTCCCAGCAGTGGCCTCAAGGCCTGGAGTCCCCGATAAGTCCCGGGCATCTGTTTTTGGAAGAGCTCGAGCAAGGTGCGGTTCTGCCAGAGGAAAATTCCGCTGTTCCAGAAGTAGCGGCCGGAACTAAGGTACTCTGCCGCCTGCTTCGCGCTCGGTTTTTCCACAAACCGAACGACGGGCCAGGCGTCGGCGCAGACCGCCGGCTTTTCGGCGTGTACATATCCATAGCTCGGATCGGGCCGATCCGGCACGATTCCGAAAACAATCCCCGTTGCACCCGGAAGACTACGAATCCCTTTTTGAATCGTTGAGCGAAACTTCACCGGTTCGCTGATGTAATGATCCGCCGGCAGTGCCAGCATGATGGCGTCGGGATCCAATTTCTCCAGGTGCAGGGCGCAGAAACCAAGACAAGCAGATGTATCCCGTCCCACGGGCTCAACGATGAAGTTTTCCGATGGAATTTGCGGCAGGCGCTCCCGCGCAATTCCAAGGTGAACCTCGCCGATTGACACAAATATCCTTTCGACGGGCACCAGCGGCAGGATACGCTGAATTGTGTCCTGGATGAGGGATGTTGTGCCCAGAAGAGGCACAAAGGGTTTTGGAAGCCTGTCGGTGCTCAGCGGCCAGAATCGTTCCCCCCGGCCTCCAGCCATAATGACTGCATAAACTGTGTCCATTTTTGGACTCCCCAAATTGAACTGGAAATGATGGATTTTAATCGAGCGGCCGAAGTTTTGCACAACGAAATCAACACTATGGAGATCTCTGAGATCTCCGTGCCTCTGTGGTGTAAGCTAAAAACGGCTGCGTTCATGAAAACCCCTAATGCAGATACGAAACCACTCGCGCTGCTTATACCAGGTTTGGATGGTACCGGCCTTCTGTATTATCGCCAGGTCAAGCCGCTCGAGGAGCGGTATCGAGTTCTGCCCTGGTGGTTTCAGCCTCGCTCCGAGTTCGGCTATGGGGAATTGATTGCTGAGCTTGCTCAGGCAACGTCTGAGGAACCGCCGTCATCCGTTGTGGTTATAGGGGAATCCTTCGGCGGCACGATCGCTCTGCAATACGCATTGACTCATCCGGAGAAGGTAAATTGTCTCGTACTTATTAACAGCTTCGCCGTTTATACGCGCCGGTGGCGCATCCGGCTTGCCTGTCGCCTTGCCCCGCTGCTGCAATGGAGGGGAATCCGTGAGCTCAAGAACTTCATAGTCGACCACACCCTCGCCCGGGAAGGAATTCCACTGGAGGATAGAAAGCGGTATCGGGAGCTTATCAAACAGGTGTACCATCCCGCCTATTGCAGAAGGCTCCAGTTAGTTCGCGACGTCGACTTGCGCGCCAGACTGAATCTTGTTGCTGTGCCAACCCTGCTGTTTGCCTCGGGGAGGGACAAGATCGTCCCATCGATTGAAGAAGCGCGCTTCATGTCCGCTCGAATTCCAGATGCCAGGCTCTATGAGTTTCCGCAGGCAGGACATGCACTTCTCCTGACCCCGGGATTCGTGTTGGCGGACTACCTGAAGTAACTCCCTCAGTCAATTGCGAATTGCAGACTGCAAATTTGGAAAAAACAAAGCGCAGATCTGGAATTCGTAATTTGCATTTTGTAATTGTGTCACGAGGTAACATTGGGATGTTGACAATGATTTTTGGGACGTCATAGAATTTTTGTTTGATTAGGCAGGAGGTAATAGGAGGAGGTTCTCAAGATGTCTCTGCTCGCCGCTCTCATTCGCCGCAAACAGCCTGAAGAGCCATTCAATCCCGATCCGGGTGAGGTGGATATTATGCCGGTTCGTCCCTATCGGGTATTACACGCCGACCTAGCGTTCTACTCGGATCCAGAGTGCAAAATTGAGGTTTCCGGGGCGCGCCTTATCGTGCTCCAGTGTGAAGATTCGCGCCAGAAGCAAAGAACCATCGAATGCATGCCTACGCTGAAAACATATCGAAAGGGCCAACTGGTTCGGTGGGATATAAACCACAAACGGCAGTGGGAAAAGGCCTGGTACATCAATCCCGATACGGGCCAGAGTGAACGTGCCTGGGCCTTAGCGATGGAGTTTCTCGGTCGCGTGGTCAACGAAAGGGTTGCTGCGTCGGCGCTCGAATCCAAAATCAGCTGATTTGCTGTTCCGATAATCTGCAGCCTGCTTCTGGAATCACCTGAGGATCTGCGCCAGCCTATAAAAGAAAGCGAAGCTATCGGCCAGAGCTGCCGCCTTTTGTCTCCATGTGAACGGTTTTTCGAGCGGATGCGTGTGCGTCAGGAAGGGGCTTATCAGTAGGTAGCACCGTGCCCTGGCAATGTGTTGCTGTATATTCCGGCTCTCCTCCGGAGGTATAAGGTCGTCGTAAGCTCCGTGGAGCAAAAATACTGGGCAGCGGACGTCTGCCGCTGCCTGGGCTGGATCGAGTTGCCGGAAGAGAATTGGGGTCAGATGGCTATCGATCTTCTGGGAGAGCTCCTCATCTGACTGATCTTCCCGCATGACTGCCAGGCGATACCAGCGTTGACCTTCAGGTGTCAGGGCGTGATCTGCGGGCGCCACCTTCTTCTCGAGCAACAGATCCAGAAAGACTCCGTGCAAGAATTGCCGATCCTGCGCGACAGGCAGCATCTCCAATGCTGCATTCATGATGATCCACTTTGCGTAAAAGCGCGTAGGATAGTATCCCTCTCCTACCGTCACGGGACCGCTTGCGAACCACTCGCGGAAGCAGTGGTGCAGGTCATAGTAGGGACCGATTCCAATCAGGAACGCGACCTTATCCCTAATTTCCGGCCGCGCCGCAGCGATCAATGAGAGAGTCGCTGAAAACGAGATGCCTGCCAATCCGATGTGTTCAACTTGCTGGCCGCCTTCTAATGTCCGAACCTGCTGGAACCAATCGACAAGCTGATCGATCGGTTCCGCCGAGATCTCGAAGCGCCGGAACGGCGTGATGTCTGGCGTTACCACGAGGAATCCTTTGTCTGCAAGGTATCGGCAAAGCGCCATGAGGCGCGGATGGTAGCAGCCCAGCTCGCTGATTCCAACCATGAAGACAATCGCCCGTTTTGGCAATGAGCCGTTGGGGCGGTAGACGAGCGCCTCCAGCGTCCGCTTTCCCATGGGTCGCTGCACTTTGATCACCTGGACGGGCAAATTCTCACCCGTCGCACCGGCAGCGAGACTCCGCAGGGCCAGCGCCATGCGTGTGGCAAGAGCCAGCGTGGCGAGTGGATTGTAGGAGGCCACCGCGCATGCGAGCAACAGGATCGCGATGGTCCATTTTCGATTTCTCAATCTGTTACTCAGTACGCTGAGGTGCGAATTTCTGTTTTTTTGGCAATAAATGCATTCTGCACGCGGATTCTCGCAGATCCACGCGGATGAGACTGACTTCTGCTGCCACTGCATGGGGCCGCGCGAAGCGGTGGACCATCTGTGTCAGTCTGTGCAAATCCGTGTCCAGGTTTTTTGGTTGCGGCCATGCTGCGCCGTGCATTTACAGACTGCTCCTAGGGCAGCACGCGAATCTTCATGTTTCGGAACCAGACCTCGCTGTTGTGATCCTGCAAGTCGATGCGCCCCTTCGTTGCCGTGCCGAATCCTTCAAAGTCCTTAAACTTGCTTTGGGCAACAGCGTTGTTGAGTTGCTCGCTGCCCCGCTCGAATTCGACAACCTTTGCGCCGTTGATCCAGTGCTCAATGTGCTTTCCCCGCACGAGAATCCTGGACTGGTTCCACTCGCCTGCCGGTCGAGCCGGACTTTGGCTGGGGGCGATCAGATCGTAGAGCGCGCCGGTTTTATGGCTACCGCCCACCCGTGCATCTGCGTTGAGCGCATCGTCGAGCAGTTGAAACTCAAAGCCGATCGGTGAATACATGAAGTTTTCGGGCTTGACGCTGGCAATTCTTTGCTCGTTGGGCTGTTTTTGTTTCTTTAGGTTCTCGATTTCCTTTTCCACGCTGACCTTTTCCCACGAGCCGGGACGGTCCTCAACGATGAGGTACTTTACACCGCTGTTTCCGTTCGGCGCGATGCGCCACTCAAAGGCAAATTCGAAGCTGCTGTATTCATCCTTGGTGACGATATCGCCGCACTCGCCTCTCTTATGCCCGTTTTCGCGCTTCAAGGCGCCGTCTTCGATCACCCAGCAGGGGCCCGGGGAATCCTGTCGACGGAATCTTCTCCAGCCGCTGAGGGATTTACCGTCGAACAGAAGCTTCCACCCCGCAGCCTTGTCCGCTACGCTCAAAGTGTTCGGGGAAACATCCTGACCACTTACAGATTGCGGAACAAAAGAAGCGATGCAGAAGAGGATCAGAATTGCTGCAAGTGTCTTACACATCATAATCCTATCCTCCTTCGGTAAACGGAGTCTACACCACAGGGACACAGAGGTCACGGAGATACAGTCTCCGGATCTCTGCGTCTTTTAGTTATTACATGAGGGCCTCGTAGATCTGGTTGAGTCCTGCGTGCAGATCTCCGGAAATGTGCAGTCGGACGGCGCGTCGGCCGTGCTGGACCAGCGACTGCAGATCTCCGGAAGCCTGAGCTTCTTTCAGCGTTCCGAAGGAATAACTCTCGCCGGGAATGGGGACGTCCCTGGCGTTGTCGGCCGTGATCTGAATGAAGATGCCGTTGTTGGCGCCACCCTTGTGCAACTGTCCCGTCGAATGCAGAAACCTCGGGCCGTAGCCTAGCGTCGTCGTGGCCCTCAACTTTTCCCGGATGCGTCGGCGGATACAGTCGAGCAAGCTCGTGGTTGCAGGCTCTCTCTTGATATATGCCATCAGCGCACAGTAATCACCCGGTACCGCCAGGTTTAAAAAGGCACTAAGCTCCTCACGCAGACGGCCGGGTGATGCCGCTGTACCAACATTGGAAGTACGCGGATTCAACTCGAAATCGCAGTACAGGGAAAGTGCGCCTTCCCGCGCGATCGGTTCCCCTTCAGAAAGGTGCCCTGTGGCCTGATATTCCCGAATCAGCCGTTGCGTATTGTCCTTGCTCTCTTGCACGTTGGGCTGGTCGAAGGCATTGATTCCGAGCACGGCGCCGGCTGCCGCCGTCGCAAACTCCCAAAGAAAGAACTCACCTCCGATGTCGAGTTTGTCCCTGATCACCCAGCGTAGAACCGGATGCCCAGCTTTCTCCAAGGCCAGAAGCCGCGCTTCGGCTGCGCGTTCTTCCTTGCCTTCGATGCCGACGTGCACGAAGACCCTGTCTGAGCAATAGAGAGAGGGATCTTCCAGAGCCTCACCTTCTACGGGAAGGATCCCAACGCCTTCCTTGCCGGTGCTTTCTGCAATTAACTGCTCGACCCAATAGCCAAAGGCGGAGATCTCAGGTGCAAGATGGAAAGTGACCTTGTCTCTGCCCTGGCGGGCGAGGGCTCCCAGTGTGACGCCCAAACGAAGGCCGGGATTTCCAGCAGGGATTTCGTTTCTGCAGGCCTGAGCTACCAGCAGTGCGCGCTCCAGTATCTGATTGAGATCGAGGCCGAGGAGAGCCATCGGGACAAGGCCAAAGTAGGACAGCGCGGAATATCTGCCACCAATGTCTTTTGGATTCAGAAACACACGGAGGAAACCCTGCTCATGTGCCAGGCGCTCGAGCGAGGTTCCGGGATCAGTGATCGCGCTGAAGTTTTCTCCCGCCTTGTCTCCTTTGACCTCTCGCAGTTTTTCATAAAAGTACTTGTGCAGCGAAGCGCTCTCAATCGTGCCGCCGGACTTGCTGGAGACTAGGAAAAGCGTGTGTGCCAGATCTGTGCTCTCTTCCGCGGAAAGAATCGATGCCGGGTCGGTGGTATCAAGAACGATAAGACGCAGGTAGCCGGGTTTTGTTCCAAAGGTCGTAGCGCACACCTCCGGACATAGGCTACTCCCTCCCATGCCCAGAAGGCAGGCGGTGGTATACTCCTTTTCGCTCATCGTTTCGACAAAGGCTCTGAGTTCGGAAACCTTAGGTTTCATGTCTTCCGCGACTGTGAGCCAGCCGAGAGCGTTTTCGATGATCTTTTTGTGTTGAGGATCTTGCTTCCAGAGGCTGGAGTTGCGTGACCAGATTCGGGCTGCATAGAGTTTTGCCCTAGCCTCTGCCAGGGCGCGATCCACCATGCCCTGATAGCTCGCCAGTAAAAATTGTTCTTGCATGAACGGTGCCTCGCCTTTCTCATTTGAAAGGAACGTTATCCATCCTTGCAGAATATAGTGACGTTACGAAGCCTGGCCGCGCAATGCCGCATCTTCGATCCGTTCAGAGCCGCGCGCGTGAGCAACCGGGAGCTCCGAACAGTGTAGTGAGATCTTCCCGCTCCCCGGCGGCTTCTCTGACTACCTCTTGAATGGTTTGTCACAATATTTTGCAATTCTCTATTGTGATTCATTTCGTCTTCGCGTGGGTGGCTAAAATCCGCCGCCAAGGCGCAAGGATGCCAAGAACACCTCAGGGCAGGAACCTTGCCAGATGTTCCTTCCACCATGGCCAGTCATGGCCGAAAACGCCCGGCCAGAACTCCGCGTGATTTGGAATTCCTTTGGAGGACAGAAGGGCCGCGAATTGGCGGTTGTCCTGGACGAGCGAATCGTATTCGCCCGTGGCGATTATCCATGCCACCTGCGACAGGCCCCTCGTACACTGGGCATCCATGTTGGCGATGTAAGCAGTGGGACAGTGAAAGTAGCAGCGGTCATCCCAGTAGCCGTCGATGAACCTGTGGATGTCGTAAATGCCCGAGAAGAGGATCGCCTTTCGGACCACGTCCGGATAGCGGCCCGCCAGGTTGGCTGCGTGATACGCGCCGAAGCTGGCGCCGAATGCGACGAGGTCGTCACGGCCCGCGCGATGCTGGATGGATGGGATCATCTCGTGCCGTAGGTAGTGGTCGTATTGCTCGTGCCGGAAAGCCCGATCGGCGGGGCTGACGGACTTGTTGTACCAGCTTTCCTCGTCCACGGAGTCGACGCAGATCAACTGGATCTCCCCCGCATCCACTTTGCCGGACAGGGAACCGACCAGGCTGAAGTCTTCGTTTTGATAGAAGCGGCCCATGGAGGTGGGAAACATCAACACCGGACGCCCCCGGTTGCCAAACCAAAGGAACTCCATCTTTCTCTGCAGGCTCGGGCTTGTCCAAGCTCCGTAATCTCGATCCATCCCTCCTCCGATGAGTTGTTAAGACATGCCAGTTTGGCGCGACTGCGAGATTCCCTCAGAGCTGCGGCCGCCAGGAGGCCCCGGACGCCGGACGGGACCTACCATTGCCAAATAGCCGGCAATTATATACGATGCATGTTAAATCCGTTAAAACTCGCAGCTGTGAGGTGCCTTGAATGGTCAGAAGGATAGGGATTCTGTTTGGCATGGAGGACACCTTCCCCTGGGCGTTGATCCGTGCCATTAACGAGCGGTCGGAGCAGGAGTTTGAAGCGGAGCCGGTTGAGGTATCCTATCTAAGAGACAAGGGGAGCGCGCGCTATAATCTTATACTGGATCGCATCAGCCATGAGGTCCCTTTCTACCGAACGTATCTGAAGTGTGCGCTTTTCCAGGGTACGCGCGTCATCAACAATCCCTTCTGGTGGTCCGCCGACGACAAGTTCTTCAACAATCTCGTGGCCGAGAGTCTCGGCGTTGCAGTTCCCCGCACCGTACTCCTTCCTCACAAAAGGCACCCTCCCAACACTACGTCGCAATCCTTTCGTAATCTTCGTTTTGTAGACTGGGAAGAAGTCTTCCAGTACCTCGGCTTTCCTATCTTCCTCAAACCCGCCTACGGCGGGGGCTGGAAGGATGTCTATCGCTGCAAGGATCGGGCAGCCTTCTTCGACGCCTACGATCAGACGCACGACCTTTGCATGATGGCGCAGGAGGCCATCGAGTTCACCGAGTACTATCGCTGCTATGTCCTGGGACGGTCACGGGTCCACATCATGCGTTATGACCCAAACCAACCACATCACTTGCGCTATGTAGAGAATCCGCCGCCCATGGAGCCCAGCCTGTGCCTGCGGATAGAGCGCGATGCCCTGGCCTTGTGCAAAGGGCTGGGTTATGACATGAATACGGTGGAGTTCGCCGTCAGGGACGAGGTGCCTTACGCGATCGATTTCATGAACTGCGCCCCCGATGCGGACCTGCATTCGGTGGGCAAGGAGAACTTCGATTGGGTGGTTATGAACATGGCCGAAGTTCTGATTGAGTGCCTCAGGACGCCCGAGTCATTCGAGCCGATGGGCCAATGGCCCCAGCTTAGAGCAAAGCGAGAATAGTGAAAATCGGGACATTCCAATTTTCCGGTTTTCGTGGACTAACAAGAGACACTCTAACATTCTGATTCTTTTGTTCAAATTGGCGGGGCAAGACCGGAAAATCGGAATGTCCCCTTTTTCACAGTAAACAGGGAGGTCACCGAGATGGCCCCACGGCCTTCCTTTACCCTTGGGATCGAGGAAGAGTTCCAGGTCATCGACCCCGAGACGCGCGAGCTGAGATCTCATGTCCATGAGATGTTCGAAGTCGGGGAATCGCGCCTCAAAGACCTGATCAAAAGGGAGATGCACCAGTCCGTCATTGAGGTCGGGACGCCCATCTGCGCCGATATTCACGCGGCGCGCAAGGAAGTGACACATCTGCGCTCGGAGATCATTCGGCTTGTCAGGGAAAATGGCGCACGAATTGCCGCCTCCGGAACTCATCCTTATTCGCACTGGATCAATGTTCCAATCACTCCCCACCCGCGGTATCAGCAGCTCGTGCACGACCTTCAAATGGTGGCGCGCGCCAACCTCGTATTCGGGTTACACGTTCACGTCGCGGTCGAGGACAACGAGACGCGCATCCAGATCATGAATGCTGTTCGCTACTTCCTGCCCCATGTTTTTGCGCTGTCGGTCAATTCCCCCTTCTGGTGCGGCCGGAACACCGGATGGCACAGCTATCGGGCGAAGGTTTTCGATCGGTTCCCGCGCACCGGCATTCCCGATTATTTTGGTTCCTGGGGAAAATTTGAGGATTTTGTAAAGACCCTGGTGGTCACAGGCTGTCGCGAGGGAAGATGCTCGGCGTCGATTTCAACAAGTCGTTCACCTGGGTAGGATCTTCCGTCGGCCTCTGGCCTCTTGGGGATCCCAACCGCATCGAGGATAGGTGATCCTGGATGAGCGCGCCGAAGCCGCGTACCCTGGACCCCGACTTGCAGCTGGTTCGTGCTATAGGGTTGGGCAGCGCTACGCTCCTCGTCATCGGCAACGTCCTCGGCTCGGCGATCTTCCTGACGACCGGAATCATGGCACAGCGGATGCCGAGCGCAACTCTGCTGTTGCTCGCCTGGATCATAGGCGGCCTCCTCGCACTCACTGGCGGGCTGACCTGCGCGGAACTGGGGGCAATGTATCCTCGCTCCGGCGGCTGGTATGTGTATTTGCGTGAAGCGTACGGGCCGGTATGGGCATTTCTTTTCGGCTGGGCCGGGGTCATGGTTATGCTGACGGGGAGCCTTGCGGCCATCGCAGTCGGCTTCGCCGAGTACTTCAGCTATTTCTTTCCTTCACTTTCGACCAATCGAATTCTCTTCTTCATTCCGCTGTACTGGGGCACTCTGCACATATCGGCGGGGCAGGTGGTGGCGGCGTCGTCGCTCGCGTTGCTGGGCGCCATCAACTACATTGGCGTTCGAATCGGAAACGCCGTGCAGGCGATGCTCACGGCCATCAAGGTCGGCCTTCTCGCCTTGATACCGCTAATGGCACTGGCACTGCATCCGATCCGTCCGTCATTCCGGCCGATCTTTTCACAGGTCCCGCATGCCGCCGCATCCTTCGGCATCGCGATGATCGCCGTGATGTGGGCCTACTCGGGCTGGGACTGGATGTGCTTTGCGGCCGGAGAGATCAAACGCCCGGAGCGTAATGTCCCCAAAGCGCTCATATTGGGGACAATTGCACTCACGGCTCTGTATGTTGCAACAAATCTCGGATATGTCTACTCTTTGCGGATCGATGAAATGCAGGGCGTACTGAGGATCGCGGAACGGTCCGTGACTGCCATGATTGGTGCCGGAGGTGCAGGACTGGTCGCTGCCGGGGTAATGATCTCAACTCTGGGGTGCAATGCTGCCGGCATCATTCCTATCTCCCGTGTCTGCTTTGCGATGTCTTCCGACGGCCTGTTTCTAAAGGTGGCAGCCGCTGTGCACCCCAGATTCCGCACTCCGCATGTGGCCGTGGTGCTAACCTGTGTTTGGTCGGCGTTTCTGACCATCACAGGCACCTACGAGCAGCTGTACACTTACGTGGTGTTCACCGCACTGCTTTTCAATGTCGCGGGTGGCATGGCCGTATTCAAACTACGGAAGACACAGCCGGACAGGCCAAGACCCTATCGCGTCTGGGGATACCCGTTCGTGCCGGCCGTTTTTGTCTTGAGCACGGGTGTTCTCGTGCTTAGCACTCTAATTGAACGTCCCATGGAGTCGCTTCTGGGCCTGGGCTTCGTGGCCTTGGGCCTCCCAGCTTATTGGTATTGGAGCAGATGAAGATAGAGATATGCTCACACAATCAGGGATCCTAAATCTACGATTTACGATTGACGATTTACGATTTACGAAGTTCGCTGCCGATCGTCAATCGTCAATCGTAAATCGTCAATCAGAATCCGTTCTATTCCCTGTTCAGAGGAATGCTATCGCTGATTATGCTTAGCCTTGCGGAGCTTAAGAGGGCGGGGCGGATACTCGAGGCTAAGCTCGCCGGCGCGAGGCTGGACCGAGTAGTTCAGCCTGACGAATTCAGATTAGTCCTCGTTTTCCGTACGCCGTACTCAACCACGCCGGTACTGCTGTCGTGCCGCCCGGAATTTGCCCGGGTCTGCACGATCGAAGAATTGCCCCAGGTGCCGCCTTCTCCCCCCACTTTTGCGCAGTTTATGCGTGCCCACCTGATCCGCAGCATCTTCGAACAGGTGAGTACTTCCTCGCAGAACCGACAAGTGGGAATACGCCTCTCGACGCGAGAGGGCACAAATGAGCTGATACTTTCCCTGCTGGGTGCCCGAAGCAACGTATATCTGCTGGATGCGTCAGGGAAACTGATCCACTCCATGCGGCCGCTCGACGCGACTCGCGGCGAGTTGACGCTGGGGGAGCCGTGGAAGGACCCGAAGGGGAGCATACGAAGTGAGGGGGAGGATCGCTGGGCGGAGATTGCGGACGACCTGTACCTGGAAAGTATCGGGAGAACCTATCAGGTATTGGAGCAAAGAAGGGAAGTCGAGAACCTCGCACGGCGGATCGAAACGGTGCTCGCAAAAGAACGGGGATTCCTGGATCGAAAGCTGGTCAACCTTCAGCAGGATCTCACAGAAGCCCGGCAGGCTGCAGATTTCAAGCGAAAAGGAGAGCTTCTCAAGGGTATTCTGCACGCAATCAGGCTGGGTGATGAGGTAGTCGAGGCCACCGACTACGAAACCGGTGAGCGTGTCGAGATCCCCATCCGGCCGGATCTTTCTCCTGCTGAAAACCTGGAGGCCTACTTCGCGCGCTACCAGAAAGAGTCGAGGGGCATGGCCGCCATCGAACAACAACTTGTGGAGGCGCAATCCACGCGCTCGGAAATCGACTCACTGCGGGAAAAGTTGCAGGAGATCGTAAGACAGGAAAGCCCAGATCCGCAGGTGCTCCAGGCTCTGGCCGGGCATCCGCGCATTAGAAAGTTGTTGTCGAGATATTATCCTTTGCGCTTTGCGTGGCCGGCGCCGGCCAAAGCGCAGGTCAAGAGGGAGGTGCCGAGCCGTCTGTTGCCCAAACGATACAGAAGCGAGCCGGGCCTGGAGATCTGGGTGGGTCGCAGTGATGAAGGGAATGACTACCTCACGACCCGGCTGGCTCGCGGCAATGACTTGTTCTTTCACCTGGAGGGATATCCGGGAAGCCATGTTGTGCTCCGCACGGAAGGCCGCGCGGACCCTCCCCAGGAGGCGATCCTGGATGCCTGCGAACTAGCCGTGCATTTCTCTAAGCTGAAGAACGCAAGCCGGGCGGACGTACACCTCACGCAGATAAAGAATGTGAAAAAGCCCAAAGGCACAAAGCCCGGCCTTGTGTATGTGCTGCGGGGGAAGACCATTCACTTGCGGCGCAATCCCAAGCGGCTGCAGAATATTCTGGCTTCGCGCCTGGATGAGTGATTCTCCCTGCTCCCTGGGTCTCTGTAGTGGGGCTATTCTCGCCGATCCGCACTCGGCCGCTTCCTGGGCTCAAAAAGCTGGCATTCCACGCCGGAGCTTTCAAACACCACTACAGCCGGATTTTTCCTGGACTTGAAGCCGTGAGCTCGACAGCCGTAAGGCTTATGCATGTCCCAGGTCACCTTGTAGTGACGACACAGCTGGCAGGAAACAGTGCCGGATTTGCGATCGTCCGGTGTCATGGCTCCAGTTTACGCCTAGTTCTGCTTTTCAGCGGGAGGCTTCACGAAGTTGGAGTTTTCGATGACCGCGTTGTGCCCGACCTTGTTTGCCTTGATGATGAGGGTCTGGGCCGGATTGGTTATCTTCATCTGAAAGGGGATCTTTACTCCGTCCACCTCGCGAAAATCGGAGAATTCGGTAGTCTGCTCGATTTCGCCTCCCATTTGCGGGATGTCGATCTTCATCACCATTTTGATGGGCAGATAGCTCTCCGCGTCGAGGAATTGCCTGGCCGCCGATCCTGCCTTGGGGGTGATCAGAAGAACGATTGCATCCTTGTCTCCGAATTTTTCTTTCGGCAGCACCTCGATCTTCATCCCTGCTTCCTTATACTTCAGCAAGGGGCTCGGAAAGACACCGTTGCGCATATTCTCGAGCTGATTCCCCGTGATCTCGCTGTTGCCCTGTACGGTGTTGATCATGTAGCCCGTGGTTCCATCGAATCTTTGGTCCACCACGACCTCGCCCTGTCCAAATGAGCTCAAATCGAGCTTGATGTATGTGCGGGATTTGTTCGGAGCTTTGGCGTAGGCCTCGAATGGCCCGGAGATGTCTCCTTGCGGAGTGGAGACCGCGATGGTTCCCACCATCGTCCTTGACGTCAGCTTACCCAAAGCCTCCCTTCCGCCCATGGCCGTCAAATGCTTTTCGACCACCTCGTCGGCGGTTTGAGCCGACGCGATCTCCGCAAGTCCCAGGATTAAGAAACTTGCCTGCAAGAATGAAATGTAAATTCGCTTCATGGCAATCTGCCTCCAGTTTCGTCTTAAGATAAACCACACAGACGCAGAGTACACAGAGAATTTGGCAGGGGCATGTCAGTCGTAGCCGTATTCCTCGAGGATTTTCTCGCCAAAACCCATGTAATGGGCGACTTCATGGACCAGCGTGATTTCGACTTCTTTTTCCAGTTCCGCGCGATCTGAGAAATCTTCTTCCAGAGGCTTTTGCCAGATATAGATCAGCGCAGGCAGCTCTCCCCAGTCGTCGAAATGCTTCTCAGTGATTGGCTTTCCGGCAAACAGTCCGTAGGGCACAGCGTCCGGGTCTCCGATGAGATCTTCCATGAGCTCAGGATCCGGCCAGTCTTCCACGATAATCTGAACGTTTTCCAGAGCGTCTCGGAAAACACGCGGGATCCGGCGCAGGCATTTTTCCACGAGTTTTTCGAATTCTTTTCGCGTCATCGAGCTGCTTCTATCACGTTTGAGGCCCATGCGATGCCGCGTTCTCAGCCCGAGGTCACAGAGCTCCGTGATCTCCGTGTCTTTGTGGTCGCCTATTTGATTCTGCCCAGCAGTTGGTAAATCCAGATCAGTGCCGTATCCATGATCTGTTCTCCCGCTCCGACTGCAACAGGAGAAACCGTGTAGTCCGCGCCGTAGCCGCCTTCGGCCACGGCTTCTATAGTGGGAAAGTACTGGTGGTAACCGTTGGAGTAGCCAAAGAAGAAAAGCTGCCTCACGCGGGCTCTCTCGCGGAGGCGAATTGAATGGCTGGCGAAGAACTCGCCGGATACTCCGACAACTGCCGTGTCGCTGTTAAGCAGCGCAACTGTCAGTCTAGGCCGGATGCCGTCGGCATACTCGTCCAGGAAGTTTGGTATCAGTTCAGGGAAGAACGCCTGCGAGTACGCTAGCCTGATGAGCGGATTGCTGAAATCTGTACGTGAAGTGAACTTGAATCTGTCTTCCCTCACCTGCAGTAAGGGTTTCGCTACCTCCTGGGGACTCATTCCCGAAGCGAGCTTTACGACTTCGTGCCCGAGGGCCTGGCCGAAGGCGACATAACCATTGTTTGATCCAGGGTTGACCGACTGGTCCCCCGAAGATCCCTGCATGAAAATCGCCGTGCCGCCCAATTCCTTCTCAACCGTCTGCTTCAGCGCACCTACGTAATCCGAGGAGAATCTGAGTGTGGAAGAAGGGATCATGGTGGGATGGGCGCTGAAGTTCACGAGGATGGCGATCGGCTTGCCGGCCACATCATCGAAGCGCATGACCGCCAGAGTCCGATCGCTCGGCTTCGGAGCGAGCTTCGTGTGCCGATTACGGTTGAATCCCTCGAGCTGGGTGGATCCCGTTGCCATGGCGGCCGGCGCCAACCTCGCATTGGCTTCGACAATGGCTTCGACGATTCCGTCCTCCATCTGCTTGTAGTATCGAAGGGCGGCATCGAAGCGGCCTCTCCCCTTGCCCTCTTCGTCCGTAAGCTCCAGCACAGGTCCGTGATGGGTGTGAGAGCCGGCGATGAAGGAGTATTCGATTCCGGCATTGTCCTTAATGCGTTTGCGGATGTTCTGTAGCGATCTCTCCGCTGGCGAGCGCCCGAGATCCAGACCGACGATAGCGATCTTCTTGTTACCAGCCTGGATGACCAGGGCAGCGGCATAGAGTGGATCCAGCATGCCATCTGAGAGGGAATCGTGGCGATCGCCATAGCCCCACATCGGAACGGATTCTTTGGGAGTGATATCCCGCTTTGCGACTCCTACTCTGAACTCCGCTGCGGGGGCCTGAGCCCAGGCTGCCGAAAACAAGCAGGGAATCAAACAGGCCGCGAGCAGAAGCAAACAAACAGATCTTTTCATATCAGTAGCGTTCATTGTGACCTTTGTGTCATCGTGTTGTCCTTTAAAACAACACGAAGACAAAGACCACTAAGGTTCACAAAGATCTTATTTGGGTTTGTACGGGCCGGTAGCCGTGGCGGCAGGTCCCGCATTACGCCTCTTGAGGTTCTTCGAAGCATTGGTCTTGCCTGCGGCCCACTCTGCTCCGACCAGAGCAGCACACGCAGTTGCTTGGAGTCTCTGGCAGCAGCCAGTACGGCGCATAAGCGAAGAAGGAACGGAATGGCTGAAAAAAGGCTGGCCGTTTTCATGGCTGTAATCCCCCATGTCCCCGATAAAGTAAGTCCGAAAACCTTTCGGAGGCAGCGGCGACTCAAATCCTTGGGTGAACCGATAATACAATATCACGCAGATATGCGACGCGAGTATTTCGACCCGGATGGCATCCTGCTTTCTCTTAAGCGGATGGCCTAGGTCGTGTCCTGCTGGTTGATTCTCGCAGCTGGCACCAACCTGCGAAGCAGCCAGAGCAACAGGCATCCTTCAGCGGCGCCCACGAGAGTTCCTACACCTACGCCGAAGGTAAGATGCCCGTGGATGTGAGCCCATTGGCTTGCATAGGTGCCGGGAAGGGAGAACTCGGACGCGGTATAGATGTTCTCAGTCTTGGTAAGGATGGAAAACAAGATGGAGAGGATAATCAGCGCTTGTGCCCAGATGTTTATGAGCAGGCTTGCCACGACGACACTGGCATAGCTTCCAAAACGGCGGGCGTACATGAGGATGACGGAGAGCAGGACCGATACGGTTGTAGCCACAGTCACGCTGGCCATCCTTGTCAGCCAAACGGGGGTTCCCGCTGCCGCCAGAATCAACCGAAGGAGCCAAATCCCTGCCACGAGAACAAAGGCGGGAGAAAGCAAGCGAATGTGTTCCCGCACCCTGTGTTCACCGATTCTCATTTTCCCTCCTCCGATTGAAGCCGATCCGCTAGCACTCTTGCGCTCTGACGATTACCAGCGTCATGTCGTCTTCCGGCTCCTTGCCCGACCAGGCGCGCACGGCTTTCAGCACGGAAGATTGGATTTCCGGCAACGGCCTGTTCTTGAGGGACGTCACCAGCGAAATCAGGCGCTTCTCGCCAAATTCCTCGCCGTCGCCCAACCCTGCCTCCGTGATCCCGTCGGAATAAAGAACCAGCAGATCGCCTGGATTCAAGGTTGCCTCTCCGATTTCATACTCCCAGCCGAGCATGATTCCCAGGGGAATGCCTCCGTGATTCAGGGATTGTGTGCCTTTGCCGCTCAGCAGAAAAGGCGGATTATGGCCGGCGTTCACGTATCGCAAGCAGCGCTCGTTGCGATGCCACTCTGCATAAAAAAACGTTGCGAATTTGGAGGCATCGGTAACCTGGTAGATGTGGTCATTCAGCCTGCTGCACACCTCGCTGGGAAACTGGGTGGTGGGAGTCACCGCTCGCATCAAAGCCTGGAGATTTGCCATGAGGATGGCGGCCGATATTCCTTTTCCACTGATATCGGCGATGGCAAACACCAGCCGGGAGTCGGAGAGCGGCAAGACATCGTAATAATCTCCGCCGATTCCTCTGGCGGGGAGGCACACGGCGGAGAAATCCAGCCCCCCCGAAGATGGCAGTTGTCTGGGAAAGAGGGCCTGCTGGACTTGAAGAGCAAAGTTCAGCTCTGCCTCTTTGAGTGCCAGTTCATGCCGGCTCGCATCGAGCTCCATCCGAAACCGATACAGCGTTATGACGAGTACAGCCACGATCACGGTGCCGCCGAAGGTGAGCCCCCAGGCAACCAGCACAGATCTCCGGATCACATCCCTGCCCAGGTAAAAGAGAATGCCGGCGATCAGCAGGAAGACGATGAGGTAGACTTTGTCGCGCATGGACGTTTCTTTAGCTCGAGGCTGATTCCGAAGTTTACACCACAGAGACACAGAGGCGACGGAGATTTCTCTGCGGCCTCTGCTCGATTGGTACTTGCAGTGGCATCCTCCAATCTTGCATGAGTTGCACGGGTCCGTGCCCTGCATGGGCTGTGAATAGGAACAATCTGATGGCAGAGTATGGGATCAGCAAGGAGTGGCCAGTAATCCTCTACAGAACAACCCTCAGGCCGCTGACCATCGGCCAGTGTTTCAGGCGATAATGATTACGTTGGGCTTTGTTTGCATCCTCATGCCGCTTGGGAGCTTCTCTAATCCGAAAATCTCCTCCAGGGTCATGGGCGGCTTGTCGTAGTGCCCGGCCTTTTCCCATTTGTTGGAAAAGAATATCTTGATTCCGCGGAAGCGGATGAAGGGATAAACCTTAGAGTCCGTGATCTTGTTGTACTTCGTGACCTTGACCGCTTTCTCTCCCAGCCCGTCCATGTCGATCACGAGGTCCACGTTTTCGAGAGTCTTGAGCGACCTTTTGTCCTGAATCATGAACGGCACGCCATCGTTGACAGTGAGATCCCCAAACTGGTGAACGATCAGGATCTTCTTCGTCGCCAGCTTCTGCTCGCAGACATACTGATCGAGCATGCACTGGACCTCATTGATTTGTGCTGCCTCCACTGTGCCGATCGGAGCGCCGGGCCTGGGATTATCGTTGTAGACGTGGAACTCGGGATCGATGGCGACGTGTACGTTGTCATACTTCAGGTATCCCTTATCAATCATCCGCTTCACCTGCTCCACCGGATTGGACTTTCCCAACTGGGTATCTAAGACCACAACCCAGCCTCGTTTCGCAGCGGGCTGGATGTAGTCCTCCACGATATGCTTCTCCCGCCCCTCGAGGTAAAGCAGGCAGTCATCCTTAGATTTGCAGGGATTCGCCATGGCATAGATCAGGTGAATTCCCAGAATCACGCCCTTTTTATCGTGGTATTTCCTGATCCCTTCGATCCATGGCTTGATGTCCTCGGCCAGGGCATTCATGTCTGCGTAAGTGCCAAGATGGCCGAGGATCGGAGCTGAGTTGAAGGCGCGTCCATAAACTGTGAAGAGGGTGTTCCTGTCAAGCAGTGATTTTGGTTTCCAGACCGCAGGCGACTGGTTGGACTGGGACTGCATGAAAGGGGTCCAGCCGATAAGCGTGGTCAGCAATGCAACTATTGGGCACAGGACTTTGAGCATCGGCGGTCAAACACGTTTGGGAAATGGGGGCCGTATCATCAAAATCAAACCACTGAATTCGATCGATGTGGCCCCATGGAGGACTAGCTTGGAGATTCTCCGGGTTCTGGCGGCGGAGCTGTAACGGGGGCCTTGCCCGCACGGCGAAGCCACGCGAAGAGGCGAGCCGGACTCCACTCCCGAAGATCATCGAAATAGGAATAAACTACCGGCGTAATCAGCAGTGTGAGAAGCAGGCAGAGCACTTGGCCGCCGATGATCGTGACTGCCATTGAAGCACGGGATCCCGAGCCGGCACCGCGCCCGAATGCGATAGGCAACATTCCGGCGATGATGGAGATGGTGGTCATGAGGATGGGCCTGAGCCGAACATGGTTGGCTGCGATAAGCGCTTCATGCCGTTCCATGCCCTGGGCGCGGAGCGTATTAGTGTAGTCGACCTGAAGGATCGAATTCTTCTTTACGATCCCGAATAGCATCATGAGTCCGATCGCGCTGTAGACGTTGATGCTCATGCCGAACGCCATCAACGCCAACAAGCCTGCAGGTAGGCTGAGCGGCAAGGCTGTCATGATGGTCAGCGGGTGGATGAAGCTGTTGAACTGCGAGGCCAGCACCATGTAAATGAAGGCCACGGCGAGGATGAGTGCGATGACGAAGTCGTTAGATGCCTCGGCGAGTGTCCTCGCGCTGCCCCCGAACACTGCCTGGTAGCCCGGCCTGAGGTTCAGTTCATCGACCTTTTTGCGCGTCTCGACAATCACCTCGGCCAGAGTAGCCTTGTCGAGATTTGCCGAGACCGATATCTGCCGCTGGCGGTTGTAGCGGTCAATCGAAGCCGGACCCGGCTCGAGCTTGAGCTGGGCTATGTCGCTCACCTTCACTACCTTCTGAGTGGAAGACGGGATAAGCAGTTCTCCCATGCCGGCGGGATTGTTACGGAACTGTTCGTCCAGCCGCAGTTTTACGGAATACTGGTCATCCCCTTCCTTGAACTTCGACACCTCCTCGCCGCCGACGAGGACGCGCAGGCTGGATGCGAGCGAATCAATATCTACTCCAAGATCCGCGGCTCGAGCCCGGTCGGCGGTAACGCGCAATTCCGGCTGTGTGGCCTCAAAGTTGGTGTCGACGTCCACCACGCCCGGGATGGTGCGAATTTTGTCCATGAGCACGACTACATACTTCTGCAACTGGTCGATGTCGGGACCCTGGATCAGAAGATAGAGCCGGTTGGCGCCGCCGCCGCCTCCGCGGCCGCCGGATGACGAGGCGCCCGAGATGTCGGTACCGCCCGATACGCTGATGCGCGCATTGGGATACTTGCGCAGAAATACCCTAGCTCTGCGCATGAGTTCCTGCTGCGAGATCTTGCGGCTTTCGAGTGGTGTCAAACCCACCCAGAAGTTGGCGCTGCCGACGTTCACGTTTGTAAAGACCGTCTGCACTTCAGGCAGATTCCGAAGATCCCGCTCAATATCCTTTATGTACTGATCGGTGCGGTCGAAGCTTGTTCCTTTCGGCAGCCGGACGTTGACGCTGAACTCGCTCTGGTCGTCGTCGGGCACGAGTTCCTTCCCCACCCGTGGGAAGAGGTTGATGGCCGATGCGGAGACCACAGCTGCTATCAACAGCATTATCAGGCGGTGGCGCAGGCTCCAGTGCAGCATGTGGTCGTAGACGCGATCCATCGCCGCATAGAATCCCCGCGACTTGGAGGTCTTGCCGTGGCCGCCCATATCCGAGGGTCGGAGCCAGGTGGCGCACAGGGCGGGCGTCAGCGTGAAGGAGACGAACATCGAGAGCATGATTGCTGCAGCTGAAGCAATACCGAAACTGTAGAAGTACCTGCCGACCTGTCCCGTCATGAAGGCTACCGGCAGGAATATCACGACCAGCGAAAGCGTTGTGGCCATGACGGCCAAGCCGATCTCGGCTGTGGCCTTGCCGGCGGCCTCGCGCGGATGTACTCCTTTTTCCTCCACGTAGCGGAAGATGTTCTCGAGCACCACGATGGCGTCGTCGATCACGATCCCGGTAGCGAGGGATAACGCAAGCATCGTCATGTTGTTCAGCGTGAAGCCGAACACCTTCATGACCGTGAAGGTACCGATGATGGAAGTGGGGATCGCGAATGCTGCAATCAAGGTGCTGCGAATATTGCGGATGAAGAAGAAAACGACAATGCTGGCAAGCAGGCTTCCAAGGAAGATGTGAAGCTGGATTTCTTCGAAGGATTTGCGGATGAAGCGCGACTGATCCCGAATGGTCTGGATGCGGATGTCCGGCGGCAGAGTCGGCTTGAGTCCTTCAAGCCGGGCCAGCACGCCATCAACGACCTCGACCGTATTCGTCCCCGACTGCTTTCGGATCAACAGAGAGATGGCAGAGCGGCCATCTAGGCGCCCCAGGCTGCGCGGCTCTTCCACGGTGTCGATCACGCGTCCGATGTCGCCAAACGTGATAACCGAGCCATCCCGGGAAGCCAGAATGATGCGGTTGAAGTCGCTGACATTGGAAATGCGGCCCATTGTCCGAAGGGCTATCTCCGAAGGCCCGGAGATGAATAGGCCGCCTGGGACCTCCACGTTCTGTCTTTCGACCGCAGCTCTGACTTGGTCTACCGTCAGTCCGTATGCGTTCATTCGATCGGCATTGAGCAACAGTTGGATTTCCCGCCGCCGGTCACCGATGAAGGTCACGTCCCCTACGTCCTTTACCGTTTCGAGTACCTGTTTGATTTTCTTGTCGACGATCTCGGTGATTTCTTTGGGCGACCGGTCGCCGGATACGGCGACGGTCAAGATGGGCGCCGCGTCGGGATCGATTTTCTGAATAACGGGGGGGAAGGTGTCCCTTGGGAATTTGTTGACGATGGTCGCCACCTTGTCACGGACATCCTGCACCGCAGTTTCGATGTCTCTTTCCAGAACGAAGGTGATGAAGCAGCGTGAGAAGCCCTGGTCGGAGCTGGCGCGCAGCTCGTCTACGCCGTTGATCGTGTTCACGACCTCTTCAATGGGCTTCGTGATCTGCGTCTCGACCTCTTCCGAACTCGCCCCAGGCAGGCTGGTGTTGACGATGACGACCGGATAATCGGTCTTGGGCATGAGGTCGAGGCCAAGCTGATGATACGAAAACACACCCAGCACGATCAGCGCGGCCGTCATCATGAACGCAAAAACAGGGCGCCTAATGCTAACGTCTGCAAGTTTCATGGCTGGCCCCCATGCTCGCCACTTGCGGGATTGCCGTTGCGCGGCTGATCGACAGGTGAGCCTGCGTCGCTGATGGGGCCGACCTCCACCGCAACACCATTCGCCAGTTGGCTTAAGTTGGTCGTCGCCAGTATTTCGTCTCCCTTCAGGCCACTGAGAGCCTCGAACAATTTGCCCTCGTGAGAACCCAGCGTGACGATCTGCTGCCGGGCTCTGTTTTTCTCTATCACATAAACTGTGGATACACCCGCAAGGGTTGAGACCGCTTCCTCGGGCACGGCCAAGACGTTTTGGTCGCGCCGGGTGAAGATAACGCCCTTGGTGAAGAAGCCGGGCTTGAGCCTTCGGTTCTGATTGTCGACGATTACTTCCACCACAAATGTGCGCGTTGCCTGATCCACGGCCGGGCTGATGTTAAGCACGCGACCTTCAAACATCTCATTTGGATATGATTCAACGCGGAACTTTACCGGAAGGTTGGGCTGGATCAAGCTGGCGTAGCGTTCCTGGACGGCCGTCTTGAGCTTAAGTGGGTTCATCTGAACGATGCTGACGACCGGAGTGTTTTCTCTGATGAACTCGCCGGGCTGAACCAATCGCTCAGACACCTGCCCTCCCACTGGAGCCCGGATTACGGCATCGTTCAGTCTTTTTTGCGCGAGCTCATGGGAGGCACGTAGCCCTTGCAGGCTAGCCTTGAGACTTTGGACGTTTTCGAGCGCCGCCTGGTATGCAGCCTCTATAACGCGCACCCTCGTTTCAGCGGTTTCGAGGTCGGCCTGGGGGAGGAGACGCTGACTCATCAGCCGTCTCGCACGGGCGAGTTGTGCCCGGGCATCGTCACGGTTGGCGACCGCCGTTCGCACCGCGGAGATCTCCTCATCGGGAGGAGGTTGCTTGACGCGTACTCCATCGATTCCAAGCTGTGCTTCTGTTTGGCGCAGAAGGCTTTCGGCGCCCTGGAGTGCCAGCTCTAGCTCGCGCGGCTCCAGCTTGACAAGCACCTGTCCCGGCTGGACTTCGTGGCCGATTTCCACGAGAACCTGTCGGACTACCCCTGCCACTTCGCTGCTAACCTTTGCCTGGTCAGGGGATATGAGCGTTCCCGCCAGATCCACCTGCCGTTGGATGGAGATTCTCTGTACTGTGGTGGTCTGTACTGGAACCGCCGGTCGGCTCATGCCCTTTCTTGCCTGTGCGGTCTCGTCCTTGTTGCAGCCCGCAATGGAGCTGGCCAGGAATAGTAGAAGTATGGCAAAACACACAGTAAGCCTTTGGCTGAACACAAGATGGGCCCTTATCTTCATGATCACCTTTCAAATAAGTATATGCGCGAGCCGCGTCTCCTCCTCGAGAAACGGATAATGATACTACGTCCGTCAAGGCTGTCTGTTTTCAGGAAAGTGCTAGCAGTATTTGATGTTAAACGTCGCGAAATCACGCTTACCGGCGGCGGGGGTCCTCCGAGAGCAGCCCCGCTTATTACCCGCCGCTGCGGCTCACTCCAGCTCAAGTTCTGGCAAATGACAAATGACCCAAGTATATTGTGTTTTTTCATTCGTCATTCGCAATTCGTCATTCCATTTGCTTTTGGGATGCCGTAAGATGATCGATCGTAAATAACTGAGTGATAGTTGCGGGCCTCGGGCCCTGTGCAATATAACCCTCGAACCATGTCAGGTCCGGAAGGAAGCAGCATTAAGAGGTCAGTTATGTGTGCCGCAGGTCTCCCGGGGCCCGACCCATTCCCCTATGCAATACCAGGTCCTCGCACGCCGCTGGCGTCCCCAAACCTTCCGTGATCTCGTAGGGCAGGAGCACGTCTCGCGCACCCTGATCAACGCGCTGCAAAGCGGCAGGGTCGCGCACGCATTTCTTTTCTCGGGACCGCGCGGCAGCGGCAAGACGACCACGGCCCGCATTCTCGCAAAGGCGCTGAATTGTCACGTGGGCAAGCCGGCAGAGCCTTGCGGGCAGTGCGTTGCCTGCGTCGAGATCGCCGCCGGCAACTGCATGGACGTTCTCGAGATCGATGCCGCGTCGAACACGGGTGTTGATAACGTCCGCGAGCTGATCGAGCAGGTTCGTTACCATCCTGCGCGCGACCGGCACAAAATCTTCATCATTGATGAAGTACACATGTTAAGCAATGCGGCGTTCAACGCGCTGTTGAAAACTCTGGAGGAGCCTCCGCCGCACGTAGCCTTTGTCATGGCAACGACGGAGTACCACAAGATCCCGGCCACTATCCTGTCGCGCTGCCAGCAATACAGTTTCAAGCTCATTCCCTATCCGCTGATCCTCGAACGGCTGCGGCACATCGCCCGAGCTGAGAGCATTCAAATCAGCGGCGCTGCGCTTGAGCAGGTGGTCTTTTCCAGTGGCGGCAGCATGCGTGATGCGATGTCCGCTTTAGATCAGGTGATCGCCTTCAGCGGCAACACAGTGCGCGATGAGGACGTCACCATGCTGCTCGGGCTGGTCGAGCCGCGAATCCTGGGAGATACGGTTCGTGCGATCGCGAATAATGACACGGACAAGCTCCTCAAGATCGTCGCAGACCTGGTGGAAGCAGGGCAGGATCTTCAGAACTTCTGCCAGCGACTTCTGGGCCAGTTTCGAAATCTTATGGTGCTGAAAGCCGGAGTCGCGGATCCCTCGGTGCTGGGAGTACCGGAAAGCCTGCTCCCGGATATGAAACAGCAGGCGGAGCTTTTCTCGCGTGAGGACCTGCTTCGGCTGTTCGAGGCTTTCCTGAACATCGAAGCCGATCTTAAACATGCCACACAGGTGCGCTTCCAGCTGGAAATGGGGCTGATCGAGCTCGCACAGTTAAGCAGGCTGCGCTCCCTGGAGGAGCTGATTGCGGAATTCAAACAGCTTGTCCAGGGGGAAGAAGGTGCAGTCGCAAGCAGATCGGCACCGATATCCCCGTCCGCCCAAGCGGCGACCCCACCTCGCGGCAGAGAGCCTTCCCCGCAGTTCCCGATAGTTCGCGAGGAGGCAGCGCACGTGCCGGAGCCCGTAATATCGCGGCACGCGGCGCCTGTTACAGCGACTGCAGAGGAGTCACCTTTGGTCAGTCAGGATACTCGGGATCTGCTTTTGCGGATTGCGGCCGCCGTCGGCCGGGAATCGGTCGAGTCTCTCTTGCAGGAGTTACAGGGCGCCAGGCTTCAGGGCGACTTGGTGATTCTCGACCCTGGGCAGGTGAATGACTTCTATCGGAGGCAGATCAAAGAGAACCTGTCGGCCATCACTCAAGCAGCCTGCAGGGTTCTCGGCAAGGATGTGCGTGTGCTGCTGGGTGACAGCCCCACACGTGAAGCCCCACAACGGCCCTCCGCTCCCGGAACAGCCTCTTCGAGTCTTTCTGAGGAGGACATTCTGGAGAGAGCAAAGCGCGAGCCGGTGGTCAAATCCTTCCTGGATGTGTTTCCTGGCCCGGTCAAGGCTGAGAAGATGGACAAATGAGCGATTACGCAGAGCCAATCGAGAGACTGATCGAGGAATTCCGCAAGTTGCCCGGCATCGGCTCAAAGACGGCTCAGCGCCTGGCGTACAATGTGATCCGCCGCCCGCGGGAAGACGCGGAGCGCTTGAGCCGGGCGATTCTGGAGGTCAAGGAGAAAATCCGCTATTGCTCCCGCTGCAATAACTTTTCGGACCAGGATCCATGCTATTACTGCATCAGCCAAAACCGCTCGCCCGAGACAATCTGCGTTGTCGAAGAGCCGAACGACATCCTTTCGATCGAGAGGACTCGCGAGTACCACGGCCAATACCATGTCCTGCACGGCGTGCTTTCGCCGATCAATGGCATCGGTCCTGAAGACTTGATGCTGAAAAACCTCTTGGAGAGGCTGAGGGAAGGGAAAGTACGGGAGATTATCGTCGCCACAAATCCAAACGTGGAAGGTGAAGCAACGGCGATCTATCTCGCCAAGCTTCTCAAGCCAATCGGAGTAAAGGTCAGCCGGATCGCTCTGGGTGTGCCCGTCGGCAGCGACCTCGAGTTCACCGATGAGGTCACGATGTCGAAGGCCCTCGAACACCGCCACGAGCTCTAAAACCTGCCACGAATTTCACAAATTACACGAAATCCTTTGCCTTCAGGAGGCTATGCCATGCATTCAACAGTAGAGCCCGCTCAAGATGAATGGAGTTTTTTATTTCGTGTAATTCGTGCAATTCGTGGCAGACTTAGTTGCCGCCTTCGATCCAGACTCCGCCGTCTTCGTAATACTCTTTTTTCCAGATCGGGACGGTTTTTTTAAGAGTGTCGATCGCAAAGCGGCAGGCTTCAAAGGCGGGCCCGCGGTGCGCGGCGGTGACCACGATTGCGACGCTGCACTCGCCGTGCTCGAGGCGACCCAAGCGGTGAACAATGCCTATTTCCCGGATGGCGAACTCTTTCTTCGCCCGTTCCCCCACTTCCTCGAGTTTCCTCAGCGCCATCGATTCGTAGGCGTGGTATTCCAGGTAGCGGACCTTCTTGCCGCGGGCGTGGTTGCGCACGACACCCTCAAAGATCGCGACGGCACCGTCCTCAGGCTGCAGCAGGCTGTCGCGCAGCAATTCAAGGCTGATTGGCTCCCAGACCAGACGAAACATACCTATCCTCCGCTAACAGGCGGAAAGAAAGCGACTTCGTCACCGTCCTCAACGGGTGTGTCCAGCTCTGCAAACTGCGAGTTCAGGGCGCACAGCATCGAAAAACGGTGTGCCTCGAGTCCAGGGAACTGCCTCGCGAACCCGGCGAAAATTGACTCGATGTCAGAGAAGGCCGATGCATCCACGAGTGTCTCGCGAATGCCGGTGATATCGGCGAGAGAGGCGAAGAACAGTACCCGAATGCTCATCAGTAGAGGTTGACGAACAGTGCGCAGATCGCGTCTATCGTCCGCTTCACGCGTCCCATCGAGGTGTGCACGTTGTTCGCGAAGATGCTGAAGACCAGGTTGCGGCCCGACTTGGTCATCATGTAACCCGACAGGCTCGATACGTCATTGAGCGAGCCTGTCTTCGCGTGAATCGTTCCCCTTACTTGCTGCGATGTGAGCCGGCGCCGCAGGGTGCCATCCGTGCCGCTGACGGCCAGGGTGTTGAGGAAGAGCTCAAAATAGGGCCGCGTGGACAGAAACAGCAACAACGAGGTTTGGGAGCGCGGCGTCACCAGGTTGTCTCTCGAGAGTCCACAGCCGTCGTTCAAGCGGATCTTGTCGCTGTCGATGCCGGCCTCCACGAGGAACTCCTTCACCGCCTGGAGCCCGGCTTCGTCCGAGCCTTCGCCCTTGAATTCAGCGCCGAGAGTGCGGAGGAGCATCTCTGCGTGTAGGTTTTGGCTCCGCTTGTTGATGATCTCCAGCGCACGGATGAGCGGCGGCGATTCATGATCGGCTAACAGCTTCCGCTTCCGGCGCCATTCAGGCGAAACATCGCCGTTGTGCTCTTCCTGGACGTTGCCTTTGACCACTATGCCATGCCTCTGCAGCTCCTCTTTGAAGATGGTCGCGGTTACTTCCGCAGGCTTCTCCACGTTGATGTGCTGGCTGTAAGTCTGGGCGGACGGCAGGATGCCGGAAACGACGATAGTCCTGGTTCCAGGGATTAGACGAGCATACATTGTTCGCTTCGAGCGCGCGCTGCCAGTGACCCCGAGATTGCGAATGCGGAAGTAAGAGGTTCGCGGCTCCACGCCGACCTTGACCAATTGATTGTACTTCGTCGGGTGGGCGTAGACCCAAAATACATTGTTGTTAATGCTCAGCGCATTGATTGGAGCTCCATATATCGACTTGAGGTCCTGATCGGTCCAACCCTTTCCGTGGTATGAATACTCGAAGTAGCTGTCATCACCAACAATGTTTCCCTGGATACTTTTGATGCCCAAGGCTTCGAGCTTTTCGGCGAGCTCCTGCAAGGCAGGCTGTTGAAGCAGTTCCCCCTCGGTATCCATCAGGCCGGGGTCGCCGCGGCCTACGAGAATTATGTCGCCAATCAGCGTACCGTCGGGCTGCATGGTTCCGTTTGTGTAGACTCCAGTGTGGAATCTGAAATCCGGTCCCAGTTTTTCCAGCGCCGCAGCTGTTGTAACAACTTTCAGAACCGACGCGGGCTTAAACGTCTTGTCTGGATTGACGGCGAGCAAGACCTTATTTGTGGTGGGATCGAGAATCTCGATGCCCCAGTCGGCAGAGCGCACGCCGGGCCGTTTGAGGTACTGCGCGATCTTGGTCTGGATCGTTTCGAGCGAACTGGCTCGTGCATCGAGCGAGAAGGTCGGGGTGACGAGAATAGCCGCGAGGGCCAATGTAACGGGCAACCTTGGCGGACTAGGCAGCACTATTTCTTACCTCCTATATGTTCCTATCGCCACCCTGTGTCCCTATCTTTAGCACGCTCACACATCTACGGCTGCAAGGGCGACCGATGACGTAGCATAGCATAGGTTGTTCAGTTGACAAGACTTCTTTGGAACTCCGAACTCAAATTGTGTGAACGGGCAGCAGGCAGGCCATTCGACTAGAAAAATTGAGTATCAACAATGATCTGCCATCTGCCTACTTTTTTTCGACGAGCAGGGAATCGTTCAACGAGGTCTTGCCGATCATAGCTCCGACAGCGATCAGGGCACTTCCCTGGATCTTCGTGAGCGGCTCCAGGTTGCCGGGGTCTGCCACTACTGCGTACTCCAATTTCGCCTGAGGTTCGGTTCCGACCACGCGGGCGATTTCGGCAATGACTCTTTTTGCCTGCGTCTCACCCGCCGCGACAGCCGCCTGCGCCGCTTGCAGGCTTCGGTAGATCACGGAAGCGGCAGCCTTCTGCGGTTCGGTCAGGAAGTAATTGCGAGCGGCATAGGCGAGCCCGGACGCGTCACGTACGATCGGGAGGACCACGACCTCGGTGTTGATGTTAAGGTCGCGCACCATCTTCCGAAGAATGGCACCCTGCAAACCGTCCTTCTGTCCGAAGAAGAGAAAGGCGGGTTTGACAATGTGTAGCATCTTCATCACGCTTGTCGTCATGCCTTTGAAATATGCGGCCTGGTGGAGCCCCGGCAGCTTCTGGCCGAAGTTCTCGACTTCGACATAAGTCGAGAAATCCGCTGGATACATCTCCTCTTCGGGGGGCGTAAATATATAGTCCACGCTTTCGTTCCGCAGCAGATCCACGTCTTTGGTGATGTCGCGGGGGTATTCTTTGTACTCGTCGTCGGTCAGAAACTGCAGCCGGTTCACGAAGATCGATACCACCACAAGGTCCGTCATCTTGCGGGCTGTCTGGATTAGACTGAGATGGCCGGGATGGATGGCTCCCATCGTGGAAACCAAACCGATCTTCACATCTGCGGACAGCACTTTCGCGGTGATAGCCGACATCCGCGAGACGCGATTGACGATCTCCATGAGTGCGTCATGATAGCCGAAAACCGGCGAGTTTTAAACGAAATCCGCCACGAATTTCCCGGAGAGATATAGCCGCAACCACAGCCATGGGAGGCGAGCGCAGAACAGGTCCAGCATTGAGGCGAAAAGCAGGCAGTAGGCAGCGGGCAGTAGGCAGTCTTCCGTTGGCACATCCTTCACCGAGGCTTTTGCTGCCTGCCGCCTTCTGCCTGCTATTTTTTTCTGCGGCGCGTGGGGTGGTAGTACTGAACGCCCCTTGTGCTGTCCCCGGCGATGCGCTGCATCAGCGCACGAAGCTCATCTGGGTTTTCCACGAAGTCTATTTCCGACGTGTCCACTATCAAGAGCGATGTGTCCTTGTAGTGGTAGAAGAAGTGGTCGTAAGCCTTGATCAGTTCGTCCACGTAAGCTTCCGAGATCTTTGCCTCGAAGTTTACATTGCGCCGGCGCACTCTCTCTAAAAGTACCTCGCTGGGTGCCTTGAGGTAGACGACCAAATCCGGCGTCGGAACATAGCGGCTCATGGCGGCGAAGTACTTGTCATATATGACTATCTCCTGGTCATCCAGGTTCAAATAGGCATAAATCTTGTCTTTGGCGAAGAGGTAGTCACACACTACCATCGAGCTGCCGCGGGATTGGGCGTCTGGTGCAACTTGCTGCTGAAAGCGCGAAATGAGGAAATACATCTGCGTTCGAAAGGCGGCGTTGGGGCGGTCTTTGTAAAAGTCGGCGAGGAAGGGATTGTCAGACACGTCGAGAATCACATATGCGCTCATTTTTGCCTGGAAGGACTTCACAAGGGTTGTCTTGCCGACACCGATCGGGCCTTCGATAGCAATATAGGAATGCATTAGGAGGGATCTCCAGGAGAATAGATCCGAACCATCGAGGGATCCGGACAGGTTTCAAGCAGCGAACGGATCGTTTTCTTAAAAACAGGATGCAGCAGGTCTGGCGCAATCCGGGCGAGCGGCTCCAAGACGAACCTCCGTTGCGCCAGGCGGGGATGAGGTATCACCAACCGCGGATCATTGAGCATCAGGTCTCCATAAAGGAGGATATCGAGGTCGAGAGTCCTCGGGGCATTCTGGAAGCTTCGAACTCGACCCTGCACAGCCTCGATCGCCTGGCAAGTTGTCAGCAACTCGGACGGAGACAAGAGGGTTTCCACTTCGATCGCGACGTTCAAAAACCAGGGCTGTTCCCGAAATCCCACTGGCTCGGTCTCGAAATAGGAAGAGATCCGCCTCGGTGTTGCCCCGCCCTCCCGTAGCGATGCGAGAGCCCTTTCGAGATGTGCCTTCCGGTCTCCCAGGTTGGATCCTGCGGAGAGATATGCGATTTGCGGGCTTTTCATCAGAACGCTGCTCCCGGCCGGTACCGATTGTACCCTTGGCGATTCTTGGCGCCTTTGCGATCTATCGGTGGGGTTTTTAGCAGGCCACCGCAGACGCGTGAGGACGCAGAGTCACATAGAGAATCCTGCCAGATAAACAAGTAATCCGCCCACATTTTAAACTAATATCAGTGCCGCCGGCGATCCGATTAGAACAAGCTTTCGGGCCGCTTCAGATTGCCAAAGCTCCCAATTCCCTTGAGCGTGAACGAAAAGCTGAATCGGGTTTCCGTGCGAACCCCCAGGGAGTACTGCTGGAATTCCAAAGCCAGTCCGCAACAGTCCCACATGTAGTTTATGCGGGACTGACTGTTAAGCAGCTGGGCGGTCTGAAGATTGTAACTGAGGGTGACGCTGGCGGAGAGACCTTGCATGGGCGAGCCGTAGCCGGCCTGTCCCTGAATGTGATCTCTCCGGAAAGTCCCGGGTTCCAGCGCGTAAGTCTTGAAGTATGTCCCGGCGATGAAGACCTTTCCTTGCTGCCAGTAAGTCGATAGGCTGGCGTCACGAAGATGCTGGAGTTTGGTGTCGAAATCAGCCCGCACATCATGCGAAATGCCTGATCTTGGATATAGCCGCAGTACCATGCTCGTGGGAGTCAGGTTTCGTTCGATCCCGGTGAGAGAGAAGCCAGTCAGAGTGTCCAGAGGGTAGAACATGTTGGACTCTCCAGGCTTGAAGGCTCCGCCAAAAGTGGGATCGAAGTAGTACTTCTGCATGATGCTGAACGACAAGAACTCAAAGTTTTCTTCTCCACCCGTCGCTGTCTTGCGTGTCTTGAAGATCCGATTGGCGATCCCGTACTCTAGTTCATTGGTGTCGGCGATTGCGTCCTGTTCATCGAAGCGAATAGTCTCGTTCAATTCTTTGATGCCCTTAATTCTACGGTAAGTGACCAGGGGTTCGATGACATGCTTAAAGTCACCTAGCCAAGACGAGGAGTACTGCTTCTCCAGCGTCGGCGTTCGCAGCTCGACTCCAAGATCGAAGTACTGTCGGTGCAAGCTGCGGGCGTCGAGCTCGGAGGGAGACTTTTCCGAGAGACGGGCTCCGTAGTATGTCTCGCGCAGGCCGGCCGAGGGAACTAATGAGAATCCCGCAAAGGAGGGCAGCCGCAGGGCAAAGCGGGGATAAAAATCCAGCCGCTGCACGATCCTCGGAGTTTCGATTTCGCTATCCACTCTCGACATGCCATCCAGCGATGTTCTCAAGTAAAAGATGAACGGCGTTTTTCCCAGTGGGGTACCAAGCGACAGATACTCGAGTGAAGGGACCTTGCGGATTACCAGCGACCGAATTGGGAAGAGGACTTCTTCCCGCTGAAAGGCGATGTTTGTGGAGAAGCTGTCATGGTTCCTCGTCAGGAAAACGACCGCGTGTTCCTGCGGAATTGTCGCCGAGCGGAAAGTGTCGGAAAAAGCCTGCCGGAACTGAAAGCTGGAGGTGATGTTGACCTGCGCAACCGCCCGCCAGTCATCCCTGAGGAGGGAATCGGCATCGACTATAAGATGGGCCCCTCCCTGATTCAGCTTGTCATGTACGCCATATGCCTGGATGTATAGGCGTGTATTCCTGTTGGGTCTGGCTCGAAAGATGCCGCCCATGGCCGGCCCGCGCAGGCTGAAGTACTCACCGTAGACGGTCAAGTCCGCGCTCGGACCAAGCGTCTGGAAGTAGCTCTCGCTGAACAAGCGTCCCTTGGAAGTCGAAGTGCCGGTGTGGAAAGGGAGAAAGCCGCTGCTGCGCTGCTTCTTTTCCATCGGGAGAACCAGGTAAGGAAAATAGAGCACAGGCACGCCCTTGATCTTGAAGACAAAGTTATGAAGTCGGGCCGTGTGGTCCACCCGAAGATTCGCTTTGGACAGGGCAAAAGACCACTTCGGCCGCTTCCCCTGACAAGAGGTGACGAAGCCCTCCAGAATCCTATAAGTGTCCCGGCCGGTCTTGAGGATCGTACGTCCGTCGATCAGAAACTCGCGGTCTGTGAAACCTTGCGCGTCATAAAAGATTCCGGTTTGATCGCTGAAGTTGAACTCGGTGTGAGAGCAGGTCAACCACTGTTGGCCTTGACTGAAACGCGTCAGGCCTCGCGTCACACCCTCTCTTGTCTCTTCGTCGTACTCCGCCTCGTCGCAGGTTATGACGGCGTCCTGATACGTAATCTCGACGTGTCCCTTGGCTCGATAGCGAGTTTTGCTGATCCGTTCCTGAAAATCCGACAGCAGGATGACTGTTCCGTCCTTGTAGGGTATTTCCGTGCGAACTCTATCCGTAGGAGCTTGGGCTTGAAAAATGGAATCGGCATGGATATCAAAAGGCGTTAAGACCAGCGCAAGCAGACAGAGCGCGAACAGTAAGATGAGCGGCCGCTTTTGCTGCATTCCGATCCCCAGCACTAGGATTAAAACAGCCTTTAGGGCTCGTGCAAGAATTAATTGGCATTTTGGCGCGAGCGCCGGGTGGGCAGATGCGAGGCGCCGCGACGCAGGCGATGTCGGTGTACATCGTCGAGGAGCGGCAACGAAGCAGATGCCCACCCGCCGCCGCGCCCTTTCAGGCTGCGGCCCGCAGGCCCGCTGGCTTTGTTGCTCGCTCCTCACATACCACCCCGGGTATAGCTCGTCGCTCGCGCCTCGCCAGCGGGCCTGGGGGCCTGCAGCAAAATGCCAAGTAATTCTTGCGCGAGCCCTTAACTTAACAACTGCGGGGCGCTCCTGCAATTCGTAATTTCGTCGCGAACCGACAGCAAGCCAAGCCGCAACCGCAGGGATACCGGGAAAACGATGTTACAGTCTCGCGGGTTGCTTGCGCGTTCACAGTTCGCTGTTCGCGGTAGTTCGCCGTTTTCCAGTTGTCAGCAACTTACTGCGAACTGCGAACTTTTGCGTACAGAGAGACCCCCAGACTCATAAATGTGATATTCTCAAAGAGATGGGCAGATACGAGTTCTTCGATCATGTGGCAGATGTAGGGATGCGGATCCGGGCGGACTCACCTCAGGACCTGTTCCTTACGGCCGCTCAAGCCCTGATGGCCTGGGTTGGTCCGCCGCCGGAAGGCCGGACATTGGAAGACAAACTTGCCGTGGAGGCTGAAGACAGGGAGGAGTTGCTCGTCCGCTGGCTACAGGAGATTCTCTGCCGGTTTCACCTGGATCATGCCTATCTCACGGGTGCTCGGGATCTCACCGTTGATCTCGAGCGAAGAAGAATCGAGGCTTCGATTCTCAGCAAGATCTGGGACGAGGAGAAGCGCAACAACTATCAGGAAGTCAAGGCGATTACTTACCACCAGCTCAGGATCGAGCAGCAAGGTTCGGAATGGCTGGCTGCTGTTATTCTCGACATTTAAACTCAACAGGTTTGAGAACTGGTCGAAGGAGATGCCGGCATGGAACTCAAACGGATTAATCCATATCTCTGGGAAATCCCCCGGGAAGGGAACATGCGTGTCCCGGGCAGAATCTACGCAACGCGGGAACTCCTGGCGGATAGCAAAAGCGACGAGAGTTTGCAGCAGGTTCGCAATGTCGCCCATCTGCCGGGAATTGTTAAGTACTCGATCGCCATGCCCGACATCCATTGGGGCTATGGCTTTCCAATTGGTGGAGTGGCTGCGACCCGCCTCTCTGATGGCGTGATATCGCCGGGTGGTGTCGGCTATGACATAAATTGAGGGGTTCGTCTCATCGCGACCAGTTTGGTCTATAGCGAAATTCAAGACAAACTCCCAGATATTGTTGAACGACTCTACCAGACGATTCCAGCCGGCGTCGGTTCGTCGGGCGCGGTCAAGCGCTTGAGCCACGCGGATCAGCGGCGTGTTCTCGAGACGGGGGCCCGTTGGGCCGTCGAGCAGGGATATGGCACCTCCGAGGATCTGCAGTTCACCGAAGAAGGCGGCTGCCTCCAAGGCGCGGATCCCGACGTTGTCAGCGACAGGGCTAAGGAGAGGGGTTCCACTCAGCTTGGTACTCTTGGCAGCGGGAATCACTTCCTGGAAATCGACGTCATTGACGAGATCTATCTTGCGGAAGAGGCGGAGGTTTTCGGGCTGCGACAAGGCAACTTGGCACTTTTCATTCACTCCGGCTCGAGAGGGCTGGGATATCAGGTCTGCGATGACTTTCTAGGTGTCATGGGAAAGGCCATGCGCAAGTACAACATCGAACTTCCGGACCGCCAACTGGCCTGTGCCCCGCTGAGTTCGGAGGAGGGGAAGCGCTACCTTGCCGCCATGGCTGGTGCCGCCAATTTCGCCTGGGCCAACCGTCAGGTCATGATGAGCCTCGCTGAGAAAGCCCTGCTCGAGGTCCTCAACACCACCCCGAGGAATCTCGGTTTCCACCTCATTTACGACGTATGTCACAACATCGCCAAGTTCGAGCGGCATCGCGTAGACGAAGGCGAGCAGCTCCTTTGCGTCCATCGAAAGGGTGCCACCCGTGCCTTCCCGCCCGGATCACCTCAGATCCCGGAGTTATATCGTTCCGTCGGCCAGCCCGTCCTGATCCCAGGGGACATGGGGACCGGTTCTTATGTGCTGGTGGGAACCCAGCAGGCGATGGAAGAGACCTTCGGAAGTAGCTGCCATGGCGCGGGTCGAGTGCAGAGCAGGACCCAGGCGCTCAAGCATGGGCAGGGAAGGGATCTTTTTGGGGAGATGCGAGAAAAGGGAGTCATTGTAATGGCTACGGGGCGACGAACCGTTGCGGAGGAGATGCCTGAGGCTTACAAGAACATTCACGCCGTGGTGGACGCGATCGTGCAGGCGGGCATCAGCCGGAAGGTCGCGCGCCTTCGCCCTGTTGGGGTGATAAAAGGGTGAAGACAACGTGTCAGGTCTGGAAATCGATGTTGTCGGGAAGAGAATGCAAGACAGGTGATCTCCCGGGCCTGACACTTGCCATTAATACAAGTAATTAAAGGTACTTGACAGGAAGAGGCGCACATATTAAATACCTCTTTCCAACTTGCAAGGAGGATGAATAATGGCTGGCAAAAAACTGGTGTTTAGTGAAGATGCGCGCAGCTCAATGCTGCGCGGAGTGAATATCCTCGCCAACACGGTCAAGGTCACCCTCGGACCTCGCGGGCGGAATGTGTTGCTGTCGAAGAAATTCGGCTATCCGGTTGTCACGAAGGACGGAGTCACCGTCGCCAAGGAAATCGAATTGAAGGAGAAGATCGAAGACATCGGTGCTCGGATGGTGCGTGAAGTAGCAAGCAAGACCTCCGACATCGCCGGCGATGGAACCACCACAGCCACGGTTCTAGCCCAAGCCGTTTTCCGCGAAGGTCTTAAAAATGTCGCCGCGGGCGCGAACCCGATGGCACTAAGGCGGGGCATTGACCTGGCCGTCGAGGCGGTTGTAGCCGAGATCAAGAAGATGAGCAAGAAGGTTAAAGGCAAGGAAGATATTGCTAACGTAGCTACGATCTCAGCTAACGGGGACAAGAAGATCGGTCAACTTCTAGCCGAGGCCATCGAAAAAGTCGGGAACGATGGTGTCGTGACGGTAGAGGAAGCCAAGTCGATGCAGACGGAGCTCGAAGTTGTGGAAGGGATGCAGTTCGACCGCGGCTACCTCTCGGCCTACTTCGTAACCAATCAGGACCGAATGGAATGCATGTTGGAAGAACCACTCATTCTCATTCATGAGAAAAAGATCTCCGCGCTGAACGATCTGCTTCCGCTACTGGAAAAGGTGTCACACACGGGCAAGCCCCTGCTGATCATTGCCGAGGAGGTTGAGGGCGAGGCCTTGGCAACGCTGGTAGTCAACAAGCTTCGCGGAACCTTCAAATGCGCAGCGGTAAAGGCGCCCGGCTTCGGCGACCGGCGCAAGGCGATGCTGGAGGATATCGCTACCCTGACCGGCGGAAAGTTCCTGTCCGAAGATCTTGGTATCAAGCTTGAAAAAGTGCAGATTGGGGATCTTGGCAGGGCTAAGAGTGTAGTCATCGACAAAGACAACACCACCATTATTGAGGGCGCCGGCAAGAAGAGCGAGATTGCCGGCCGCCTCGCAACTATCAAGAAGCAGATCGAGGAAACCACTTCCGATTATGATCGTGAAAAACTGCAGGAACGCCTGGCGAAGCTGTCCGGCGGCGTGGCGGTCATCCGTGCGGGCGCTGCCACTGAAACCGAGATGAAGGAGCTTAAGGCGAGAGTGGAAGACGCTCATCACGCCACTCGCGCGGCCATTGAGGAAGGGATCGTTGCAGGTGGCGGAGTCGCATTGCTCCGGGCGCAGCAAGTTGTCGATGAGCTGAAGCTGGAAGGCGACGAGAAAACCGGCGCCATGATCGTTCGGGCCGCTCTCGAAGAACCTCTACGCATGATTGCTGAGAACGCGGGCCTCGACGGTTCGATCGTGGTCGCCAGGGTTCGTGAGGGCAAGGCGAACTTCGGCTATAACGCCGAAACGGGCGAGTACGGCGACATGGTGCAGCAGGGCATCATTGATCCCACCAAGGTGGTTCGCGTCGCGCTCCAGAATGCGTCTTCGATCGCAGGACTGCTGCTCACGACGGAAGCCATAGTCACGGAGCTTCCTGAGCCGAAGAAAAAGGCCGCTCCTCCGATGCCGGAAGATTACGAATAATCCGATGGACACACCACAGAGACACAGAGATCACCGAGCGCGCTTCAGAGGTCTCTGTGGCCTTCGTGGCTCTGTGGTGATCGTTTTTGAGTTTGTTGCCTTCCTGGCTATCCCGTTGCTGCTGACGGCTTCTCTTCTGGCGGACGATCCCCGCGCGGAGGCGATGTTTCGCGAACTCGAAGAGAAGTTGCTCAACGAAAAATCCCTCCGTCTTAGATTCAAGATCACTTCCGAGGGTCCCGTCAACTCATCTCTTCAAGGGCAGTTGCGATTGAAGAGCGGCAACAGAGTCGAGATTGACGTCTCGGGAAGCTTCAAATCCAACCCCGTCAGCGTTCACTTTGAATCTGACGGAAAGAAAATGCGCTGGGCGCTGGCAGATCGGCAGATCGATTTGGAAACCCCGAAGGGTTTGAATCAGGCCATCATCGTCGGCTTCACAAGGATGGGACTACTCCACAACCTGGCGATGATTCTTGGCGGTGAGCCGCCGGATCGTGCGGATGGCACGGTGGGGGATTGGGTTCAGGTGTCTGATTTTTTGTTTGCGGCTCCCGATCCTTCGAGCAAGGTGAGAGGTCGTTCGATCAGGTTTCAGATCGAGGTCGATGGGAAGGGCGTCGGGGACGCTGATTACTGGATATCGCCTCTCACTCGTGTGCCGGTGGAGCGCAGGCAGACTGTCCACCTCAAGACCGGCGACATGAAGGTCGTCGAAACTTACGAATTCCCCGACTAAGGGTCTGTCACGAAATAACAGGTCCACTTTGGCGCGAGCGCCGGGCGGGCAGATGCAAGGCGCCGCGACGCAGGCGATGTCGATGTACATCGTCGAGGAGCGGCAACGCCGCAGATGCCCGCCCGCCGCCGCGCCCCTTCGGGCTGCGGCCCGCAGGCCCGCTGGCTTTGTTGCTCGCTCCTTACATACCGCAGAGGGTATGCTCGTCGCTCGCGCCTCGCCATCGGGCCTGGGGGCCAGCAGCAAAGTGGGCCTGTTATTTCGTGACAGACCCTAACCTGGCTCTTTGTGAGCCTTTGTGTCCTTCTTATCTTCACGTAGTTTTTAAGGCCAACACGAAGACACGAAGGACACAATCATTCACGAAGGAGGAGCTATTTCCAGTCGAGGATGACCTTTCCGGTCTGCCCGGAGAGCATCACTTCAAAGGCCTCCTGGTACTCTGTGAAGTGGTATCGGTGCGTGATGACCGGGTGGATATCGAGACCTGATTGAAGCATAACGGTCATCTTGTACCAGGTTTCATACATTTCGCGCCCGTAGATGCCCTTGATGGTGAGCATGTTGAAGATCACCGTGTTCCAGTCGATCACGATTTCGCCCGAAGGAATGCCGAGCATGGCAATCTTAGCCCCGTGGCACATATTAGCAAGCATGTCCTGGAACGCGGTAGCATTGCCCGACATCTCCAGTCCGACGTCAAATCCCTCACGCATACCAAGCTGCTTCTGCACGTCGGCCAGTGACGTGGTGCGTACATCGACGGCCAGCGTCACGCCGACCTTGCGGGCGAGCTCCAGCCGATAGGGATTCACATCCGTGATCACAACGAAGCGGGCGCCGGCATGGCGGACGACTGCGGCTGCCATGATGCCGATCGGGCCTGCTCCCGTGATGAGCACGTCCTCTCCCAGCACGGGAAACGAGAGGGCGGTGTGGACCGCATTTCCAAACGGATCGAATATGCAGGCAATATCGCGATCGATCCACTCGCTGTGGTGCCAGATGTTGCTCATCGGCAGCGCGATGTATTCGGCGAAGGCTCCGGGGCGATTGACCCCCACACCGCTCGTGCGGGCACAGAGATGTCGCCTGCCTGCGAGGCAGTTGCGGCAACGTCCGCAAACAACGTGTCCTTCGCCGCCGACCAGTTCTCCTGGATGAGAATCAGCGACGTTGGAGCCGACTTTGACGATTTCGCCCACGAACTCGTGGCCAATGGCCATGGGCACGGGGATGGTTTTCTGGGACCACGCATCCCATTTGTAGATGTGCAGATCTGTACCGCATATGGCCGTGCGATCCACCTTGATCAATACGTCATTGATGCTGATTTCGGGGACGGCGATGTCCTCGAGCCAAAGGCCTGGCTCGGGCCGGCTTTTCACGAGAGCTTTCATGGCGATTCATCCATTCATGAGAGGTGTGTCGTCACTTCACATTCCCGTGGTTATACTAGCATTCTTCCACCACGGAGACACAGAATGTAGGTCCCGGCCGCCGGACGGGACCCTTTTTGCCAAGCAGTTGAGGGGTCGTTTGACGCAGGTCCAGTCTGGCAGCCGGGACCTACCGCACGGAAAAGGAAAGGAATTCTGAAGACCTGTCCGTCTTGATGCGCTACAATATCGCGGTTTTTTATCCATTGGCTTCATCATTCTTTGAGAATAGGACATTGAACATGAGAGTTCCGGTAATAGCTGGAAACTGGAAGATGCACAAGCTCACGGAGGAAGCTCGTGCCCTTGCTCGGGCCATCAAGGCGGGGGCAGCCGACGTGTCGCATTGCCAAGTCGTATTGGCACCCCCGTTTACGGCTCTCCCCACCGTCGCGGCGGAGATTCGCGCAACGAAGCTGATCTTGGCGGCACAGAATGTTCACTGGGAACCCAGAGGCGCTTTCACCGGGGAAGTCGGCATCCCGATGCTGGAGGACGTCGGCTGTGGGATGGTGATTGTCGGTCACTCCGAGCGCAGGCAGTACTTTGGCGAGACGGATCAAACTGTGAACCGGCGTGTCCGGGCAATATTGAAATCCTCTCTCCAGCCGATCGTCTGCATCGGCGAGACTCTGGCGGAGCGGGAGGCAGGGGATTACCAGAACGTCATAACGCAACAACTTGCGGGCGGGCTCGATGGCTTGACACGCCAGGACCTTCTGCGTATCATTCTCGCCTACGAACCGGTCTGGGCAATTGGTACCGGGCGTACAGCCTCGCCTGAGATTGCTCAGGAAGTCCACGCTGCCATCCGCAACTGGCTATCTAGAAACTTTGGCAACGAGGCGGCGCATGAGGTTCGAATTCTGTACGGCGGGAGCGTTAAGCCGGAAAACATTTCCGTCCTGATGCGTCAGCCGGACATTGACGGCGCACTGGTGGGTGGAGCATGCCTCGAAGCCGACAGCTTCCTGCGCATCATCCACTTCGAACCCTGACCGCCGAGGGAAGGTAGGATTCAGGTCAATGCTAATTTATTATCTGCTTACGACGGTACACGTAATAGTCTGCATAATTCTTACTCTGGTGGTGCTTCTCCAATCGGGCAAAGGTGCCGACCTCGCAGGAGCCTTCGGCGGCGGTGCCACGCAGACCGCATTCGGAAGCCGCGGGCCAGCGTCTTTTCTTTCGAAGATGACGACCGTGGCCGCCGTGGTTTTCATGCTCACGAGTATTTCGCTTTCAACGATGACTAGGAAGGTCGAAAGCAAGTCGATCCTCGAGACCACTAGCGGACAAGCGAGACCGGCTGCGAAAGCTCCGGCGCTGCCGCCTCCGGCACCGGCTCCGACGCCCGAGCAGATCAGGCAGAAGCAGGAAGAGCTTGAGGCAAAGCAGCAACAGCAGCAGACCAAGCCGATGGGCGTCAAAGTGGTTCCGGGGACTCAGGCCACGGCTCCGGCTGAAACAAAGCAACCTGCGAAGGAATCAAAGCCGCCCTCGAAGCCCTGACATTTAGGGCCATCAGTGCCCCTCAGTCGCGCACTGACGGCCCTTCTCCTTCCCAGTGCCGAAGTGGTGGAACTGGCAGACACGCCATCTTGAGGGGGTGGTGGGGCAACCCGTGGGGGTTCGAGTCCCCCCTTCGGCACCACCCAACAATAATTGACACCTGCGCGACTAAGTTCTCCTGAATGACGAGTGTCGAATGACGAATAAAAACCGTGACTGCAAACAGGCATGCTCGCGACTCCGAGTTTGTCAATGAATCAACGATTTGCGATTGACGTTGCTCCATTTAGTTTTTTAATTCGTCATTCGTCATTCGTCATTTGTGATCTCCCCCACCGGTCTGGTGTTACAATGGAAGGAACTTTTTGCAGCCTCCGGACGTAAGACACGATGGCTAATGGAGGTGTTCGATTTTGCTACAACTGAATCCCAAGAACGGGCAATCGCAGGTTCCGCCGCCGATGCATAACGCCTGCAATCCTCTGTGCTTAGTTGACTTCCGCTGTTGCACCTCAATGGCACGGCACTTGCCATGGCTGTGATGGAGGTTTAAATGGACATTCCGCGCAAATCGCAAGCTCGCAAGCGCCTCATACGCCGCATTATTTATTTGGTCATTGTCATCGGCGGAATCGCCGGCCTTAGCTGGTACCTCCGGCGGCTGCAACCCGCTGCTCCGAGCGTCGACCGCGCTACTGTCTGGATCGATACTGTCAAACGTGGAGATATTCCCCGCCAGGTGAGAGGCCTCGGTACCTTGGTCCCCCTGGATATCCGCTGGGTAACCGCCATCACGGATGGACGGATCGAGCAGAGGTTAATCTTGCCCGGCGCGAACGTAAGTGCCGATACCATCTTGCTCATTCTCAGCAATCCCCAGCTCGAGCAGGCGACCGTAAATGCCGAATGGGACTGGAAGGCTGCTGAGAGTGCCTATACCGACATCAAGGTGAAGCTGGATAACCAGCAACTGACGCAGGAAGCCGACGTGGCGAGGATTCAGTCCGACTATTCGCAGGCAACACTTCGGGCGGCGGCTGATGAGAATCTGGCCAAGCTGGGATTGGTTCCAGAGTTGACGTTGAAGTTGGACAAGGTCACAGCACAGGAGTTGGGGAATCGCCTTGGGATCGAGAAACGGCGATTGAATGCAAACTTGGAATCGATCAAGGCGCAACTCGACGTTCAACGAGTCAAAGTCGAGCAGCTGAAGGCCATCTACGAACTGAAAAAGAGCCAGTTCGACCAGCTCAAAGTCCGCGCCGGAGTCCCGGGCGTACTTCAACTTCTTCCCGTGGAGGTGGGACAGAGCGTTGCACCGGGTACTAACTTGGCTCGCGTGGCGAATCCGAATAAGCTCAAAGCTGAGCTGAAAATTGCCGAGACACAGGCGAAGGATGTGCAGATTGGGCAGTCTGCAAGCGTCGACACTCGCAACGGGATCATACCGGCCCGTGTGATCCGCATCGACCCGTCGGTCATTAATGGGACGAGAACTGTGGATGTGGAGTTGTTGGGTGATCTGCCGAAAGGGGCGGTCCCAGACCTGAGTGTCGATGGAACAATCGAACTGGAACTTCTAAAGGATGTGATCTTTGTTGGGCGCCCTGTGCAGGGTCAGGCTGACAGCCTAATCACGATGTTCAAGCTCGATCCTGACGGAAAAGAAGCCCTGCGCGTTCAGGTCAAGCTAGGCCGGAGTTCCGTCAGCACCATCGAAATCAAAGAAGGCCTGAAGCCGGGAGATCAGGTGATCCTCTCGGATATGTCCGCGCAGGACAATTTCAATCGGATACGTTTGAACTGAGGGCATGAAACACAGCTTGCGATTTGTCTCCTACTGCGTGAAAATGCGAGTCGACTACCGCCGCCAGCCGGACGCTGAAGCCGCGATAGGGAGGCGGTGAACCCGAAGGCAGATTGCTTTCGAAGGAGAAGCCATGACCGAATCGGATCAAAACATCATTCATCTGGAAGGCGTAACCAAGGTCTTCTACACGGATGAAGTGGAAACCCACGCTCTGTCAGGTATTCATTTGGACATAACCAAGGGAGAGTACGTTTCGATCAACGGGCCTTCCGGCTGCGGAAAGTCTACGCTGCTGTCCATTCTTGGCCTCCTCGATTCACCCACGGAGGGAAGCTATCTGCTTGACGACAAGCCGGTAGAAAAGCTCAGCCTGTCCGAACGGGCGCGCATTCGGAACCGCGAGATTGGTTTTGTATTCCAGAGTTTCAATCTCATCGGTGACCTGACCGTGTTCGAGAACGTCGAGCTGCCGCTCACCTACCGGGGCATGAAATCCACCGAACGGAAGGAGCGAGTGAACGAGGCGTTGGAAAAGGTAGGTATGTCTCATCGCGCCAAACACCTGCCCAGCCAGCTTTCCGGAGGTCAGCAGCAGCGCGTCGCAGTGGCACGCGCTCTGGCCGGTCATCCCCTCATCCTGCTGGCGGACGAGCCAACCGGCAATCTCGATTCCAGGAACGGCGAGGCAGTCATGGAGCTCCTGAGAGAACTTAACAAAGAGGGCGCGACCATCTGTATGGTCACTCACGATCCCCGCTACGCACGGCACGCCGACCGTACTATCCACCTGTTCGATGGACGCGTGGTGGAAGAGAAGGTAGCCGAAGAGGAATTCCACTAGGCTCGTCCGCGTTTCCGATCTGCAACGCCTGCACGACAGAGGCACAGAGAACACCAAATCTGCCTTCTCTGTGCCTCTTCACTGCCAATGCCTGGTATCTTGCCGCTGTAAGATTCTCAGTGGGTCTTGTGGTTCTTTGTGATGTCCATCTCGATCCCCTACGTCCAAGACATCAAGAACACCAAGATCACAAGCTGATCTGTGGCTGCTCTCTGTCGCTGGGGTGTAACGTTTGGTGTGCCGCATTTCTGAAAGGGATGAAAATCCTCCGGGCACGCCCCAGACTCCTAATACTTCGAACCTTTTGCCCTCCAGAATCGTACAAATCTAGAAGGTATTTTTGTATGCAGCTCAACCAGCAGACCTGTACCCGTGTCTAATACAGTCGAGGGATTGTCGATGAACGGCGAGTTCCACGTCGGCAATTGGCTGGTTCAACGAGATCTGAACCGGATGTCCAACGGCGACAAGACGGTGCAGGTCGAACCCAAAGTAATGGAAGTGCTGGTCTTCCTCGCGGAGCACGCGGGCGAGGTCCTTCCGCGTGAGAAGATCCTGCGAGCGGTCTGGAACGGCACCCATGTGAGCGACGAGGTTCTCACATACGGCATCTCCGAGCTGCGCCATGCGCTCGACGACGACGCGAAGAATCCGCAGATTATCCAGACCATTCCTCGCCGGGGATATCGCCTCATTGCACCCGTCTTGAGGTCGCCGCAGGTGCAGATCAAGGAATCCCTCCGCCCACCTGCCCAACCGTCTCGCAAGCGCCGCTGGATTTATCTGAGCGCCTTCGCGGGCTTAGTCTTCCTCGTCGCCTTCCTTGTGTGGTACCATCCCTGGCCTTCTGCACTGGAGCCCAGTGATTTCATCCTCCTGACCGACTTTGTGAACACCACGGGTGATCCGGTTTTCGACGGCACGCTGAAACATGCTCTGGCCATGCACCTTACCCAGACGCCCTTCCTGAATATCTTTCCCGAGGAGCGCGCCCGGGAAACCCTTCCATACATGGGTCACCAGCTGGATCAGCCGATTACCCGCGAAATCGGGCGTGAGATTTGTGTGCGCCGCGGCATCAGGGCGATGCTCGTCGGCTCCATCGCTACGCTTGGCCGCGATTACGTGATCTCGCTGGAAGTTCTGAACGGGCAGACGGGGGATGTCATCGCGCGTGAGCAGTTGGACGTTGAATCGAAAGAGGAAATCCTCCGCAGTCTCGGCAAGGTGGCTACCAACCTGCGGCGGAAGCTCGGCGAATCGATGAAGTCGATCGGGAAGTTCGACGTCCCGCTCGAGCAGGCCACAACCGCATCTCTGGACGCCTTCAAGGCTTACTCAACGGGCAGGAAGGACTTGGTCTCAGGCCGGTTTGCTGAGGCCATTCCACATTACCGCCGCGCCCTCGAGTTCGATCCCAACTTCGCCAGTGCCTACGACGACCTCGCCTGGTGCTACGACGCGCTCGCCCAGCGCGACCTGGCAGCCGAGTCGGCATTGAAGGCCTTTGATCTCCGTGACCGAGTGAGCGAGTACGAGAAGCTCTCGATTCTGAGCATTTATTACTTGATGGCAACAGGCGAGATCGACAAGGCGATTGAGACCCTCGAGGTCATGAGAACGATCTACCCCCGTAGCGCTCCGGTGCATAACACCTTAGGTGGCCGCTACGCGTCGGTCGGGGAATTTGAAAAAGCAGTGGAGTGCTACCGTGAAGCCATCCGTCTGACCCGCCACCCCAATGCCTATGCGGGTTTGGCGAGCGCTTACCTGCGGCTTAACCGCTACCGGGATGCAAAGGAGGTGATCGGGGAGGCGAGGACGCATGGCATCGACAACCGTGACATGCGCTTTCAACTCTACATCATTGCTTTCCTCCAGGGGGATCCGGCTGCGATGATCGATCAGGTCCGTTGGGCAACGGGGAAGCCGGACGAGGTTTTCATGCTCGCCCAGCAGGCCAATGCCGCAGCGGTCTCAGGTCAGTTGCAGGAAGCTCGCGAATTCTTCTGCCAGGCCATAGAGGCAGCCCGGCGCCGCGACCTAAAGAACGCCGTTGCGGAGTTGACCGCCGAGTCGGGAAGATGGGAGGCTTTTTGGGGGAACTCCCGGGAAGCCTGCAACCACGCTAAAGACGCATTGTCCGGCTCTAAGAATTGGAGAGTCCTGGTCCGCACGGCTATGACGCTGGCGAAATGCGGCAGGACGGACGAGGCGCAGGTGCTTGCGGATGAGATGTCCGGCCGGTATCCGACTCACACTTACATCCAGAATGTATCCCTCCCGATCATACGTGCCTTCATAGAACTGACTCGTGGAAATCCGGCAGAAACCCTCCGGCTGGTGGGCCAGATGCAGAGCAGGGCGTCGAAGGTTTCGCTCTGGCCGGCCTACATTGCTGCTGAAGCCTATTTACGTATGGGAGCTGGAACGGAAGCTCGTGCCGAGTTTCAGAAGATAATTGACCACCGCGGAATCGACCCGCTCTCGCCGGTCTATCCTCTGGCAAAGCTCGGGCTTGCCCGCGCGCTGGCAGCATCCGGCCAAAAGGAAAAGGGCCGGAAGGCCTACCAGGATTTTTTCACCCTCTGGAAGAGCGCCGATGAGGATATGCCTCTCTTCCGCTTGGCTCTTTCTGAGTATGCCCGGTTGAAGTAGAGAGGCATGACGCAAAACGACTTCTAATCCCCAACCCCCAACCCCCGGCCGTGTGCGATTCTGGACAAGATCTTCCCATGGACGGACACCTCAAAGCAACCAAAACTGGCGAATCCCATGGCTGGCTAATCTGCCTTTATCTTGCCACTTCAGTGTAATAGATGTAGACGTCTTGAGTCATGGGCTCTATGTCAAAAGGGCTCCAGTTAATTACGTCGAGATGAACATACACTGGCCTGCCTGCTGCGACTTCAATCCAATAGCCGTTAGGGAATACCATATTGGTAGTCGTAACGTTGGAGCCCACAAAGGATCTGTCACACGCAGGGTTGCGGAGAATACCAGGGCCGGCATACTTCGCACGGAAGATGTGCCCGTCGGTTAGATACATCTGCGCTGCGGTGCTTACCTCGATATCCGCATAGATGGAGATCTCGGACTGTTCAGGGATGTTCACAGCGCGGATCCTAATGGGCTTATCCGGCACCCATGTGGCAGCCTGATCCCAATGCACTTTGGTTGAGTTGCACGTCGGAGCGGCAGGGAGCCGACAGGTGGGACACGCCTTGAGTACCTTCACCTTAAGGTTTCTTGCCTCAATCGTGTACGCAAAATCGGTGAATAGCCACGCACTCGCACTGCGATACCAGAGTCGCACAAAGATTGGGAGGCCGTCATCAGTCGGCAAGTTGCTCACAGTAGTCGAAAGGCGGGCGCCCAACGAACCACTATCGAAGAAATCACTCGCACCCACGCTCGACCCCACGTACAGCCACCACTCCACTACCGTGGAGCCGCTCGCACTCCAGACAAAGATTACGCTGGAGCCAGACAGCGCTGAGCCTGGCACTGGACTGGTGATTGTTTGGCCCTCTGCCCAAGGCATGCGCCATCCGAGGCACATGAAAAGCGCGAGCGTCGCCATTACTGTCCGCCGTAGAGACGCACCTCCTGTGTCCATAATAGAAGCGCGGGTATTCTCCCTCCCCAAGGAGAAGACTAGTGATTTACATTTGGTAAGAAGAACCGAGGCGGTTTTCATGGATTTCCCTCCTTTATTGTTGCGTGCTTTCCTCTCCCTCTTTCTGCCACCCAAGGAGCCGAGCCCTCGGTGCCGTGAGCTGACGCTCTAGGTTTCATGTTCCAGGTTTCAGGTTGCTGTCTAGCAATGCCTGCGTCGAGCTGCCAAGCGCCCAGGCCAGCCGTGGCGAGTCTTTTGGGGCGGCTGCATGCCAAGGCTGGGCGAAACAGTCGTTCAAATGAAAACCCCGATTGGCCGCCGGCCGATCGCTCGCCGCCACGCCGCCAGCTGTCCCGCATGAAACGCCGTGTGGGCTGCCACAACCTGAAGGAGAGCATGTGCCATCGTCGGAAGGATCTCACGAACCTTCTCGTCAGGCAGCGGGCGTACCAAGGTGCTTTCGTCAATCCCTAGGAGCGCGGCCCGCAGGCGCTGGCTCGCGTCTTCGAGTGCTGCCAACACGCCAGACTTGGCTGAGTACCTCGACGTTAACGGGCTTGGCGAACTCCCGTACCCAAACTGCGACTCCCAGTCATCGGGCAGCCAGGGCTCCACGCCGAGCTCCCGCGCGATCTGCTGGCAACTGAAGATGATGTGACAAAGCGTCCAAGCACCATGGTTTGGCACGCCCGGTGGTTGCAGCACCATCTCCTCATCGGTCAGATCTGCAACCAGCTCTTGAATGAAGATCAACGACCGGTCGAAGCACGCGACAAGTTCCGGAACCATGTATCTCCCTCATACCTCGTCTATCCGACGCCGCGCTGAGCGGCGGCCGCGCACTTGATGGGAGCGCCGAGAAACCACTGACTTCCCGGTGACCACGGTATCCGGCCGTCCGCTCGAGCGTTGGACGGATGCCTATCGACCGAGTACTACGTCGATTCCTGAGAGAATCAGACCAAGCTGAGCCCGGGGTAGTTTACCTGTCCGATCAGTGAGCAGCGCTTTGTCCAACGTCACGATTTGTGAGACATTGGCGACCGAATCTTTTGGGAGCCCCGTCAAGCGGAGAGAAAGCAAGACGTTGCCTGGAGCTTTGGCCCACTTGAGGTTACTCGTGAGCGGAACGCACACAACCGTCGCTATTCGGCTCCGGTTTAGTGGCTCCCCCTGGACGATCACTACGGGTCTGCGGAATATCGGTCCAGATCCAGTCGGGTCTGGGAGATCTGCCCACCAGATGTCTCCCTGGGAAATCACCACTCGCTGTGCTCCAGGATTCGACGAGAGACAGCAGACAGGAACGCGTCTGCTTCAGGACCGATCTCGGCGCAGACTCGATCCATCGCTTCCGTCACGCTGTCCGGCGTGTGACGAGCGAGATACTCTGCAAGTGCATTGCTGAACAGCTGGCTTCGGGACTTCTTCATCCGGCGTGCCAACCGCTCCGCTTCATCGAAGACGTCGTCGGGAATTGATACGGCCGTTTTCATACCGGAAGTATAACCAGGTTAGGTGAGGCAATCAAGTCCGTCCAACGCCCGGCATCAGCCGCGGCGCGCTCTTTGCGCCGACGGCTGGATGCCATAGTTAGGCACGTTTATGACTTTCTGCTGACATCCTCGATCTTGATGCCGTGACCTGCCCTAACATTTCGCCGAGTAGCCTCAATTCGCTGAAGAAATCGGGGATCATGCTCCAGCCTGTAGCCGAACCAGTCGTCCTCCGACTCGAAGCCGATGAGAACGCCGGCCGGCCTGCCGTGCCTGGTGATCACTACCTCTTCCTTCTCCGCAAGCCTCAAGAACTTTGAAAGATCATCTTTGACTTCAGAGAGCGCGGCTTTCTTCATACGGGTTCACCTGCCTATTTCAACCATGCCTCAGCTTGCGATTTCGCGACAATTGGGAGTACCTCGACCGAAAAACCTGCGACGTCGTAAAAAACACGGACTTCGCCAACACGAAGGCGGTATTGAGGCTTGGACAGACCGCGGAGGCGTTTGATTCGACTCCTGCTGGTCTTCGTGGGCTCTTGACGTAGGTACCGCTCGATAGCATCTTTGACCTCGGCGCACAAGTGTGGCCAGAACCATCGGATTCCGGGTCCATCGATACATCCAGTCCATCGCCAGACGTCGGCTGGGTGCGATCGCAAAGGGGCCACCGAGCCCTCGTACGGCCAGATTCACGACAGTCAGGATCGTTGCCAGTCCAGTAACGCGCAGAAGTTCCAGCCCGATTTCAGCAGGAAGCGGTATCGCCCAACCCCGCCAACTCTGGCCTGTTTGCACCGCCTCAATGATGGCCGTGCCGAATAGAATCATCAACACATAGTGGATGAGGGCCGTGATCTTGGCGGTGTGCTCTGGCGTCGGCTGAGCATCAAGGAGTCTGCGGCTTAACCAGACGACCGGAAAGACCAGAACAACCGCACCAACGACAAGGAGGCCGCTCACGATAGGAGTTGAGTGGCTCTTCGCCACCCATCGCCAGAGCAATACCGTAATGCCGAAGGAGCCTGCGCGGACTAGAAATCCGCGCACCGGGGCCGCACCCTTCAGCGTGATATCCAGATCGTCTCCCAAGTCGGTTCCAGGTTACGTGCCTTGTGCAGCTAACGTTGCGGTTCAGCGGCCGTGCGGAGCGGCAGCGACGCACGGGCCGCTGCAACCGCTGGTTAGGCCCCTTTGCATGATGGATGACTGCTGAGGTCACGGAGGTGGGCGTCGAAAGCGCTTCTGACGCGCAGGAGCGTCGCACAGGTAGGGTGGCAGCCGGGGGTCTTTGAAGACCACGACCTCGGAAAGGCCGGCGCTGCGGAAGGCGAGGAGGAGGCGCCGCGCGAAGAAGCGCGTGAAATCGTTATAGGTGAAGACGCCAACCGAGCCGCCCGAGAGCGATTGAGCTGCCAGCCACCGTTCGGTTCTGTCTGCCTCGATGCCCGGGAGAGCTGGTCGACCTGGAAGAGAACACGAATCGAGTTGCGAGCGCGCTGGAACTCGTCGGTCGCAATGGGCCAGAAGTACGGGAAGAGCTGAAGAAACGGAACTGAACTGGTACACACGAAGAGCTCCGGTAGGCCGGTTGTGAAGGGACTGACGGCGGTGCGTCGAGAGGGTGCGACGCCGAAGTCTTGGAGCACCGACTCTGGGAGAGCGAGCGACTCAGGATAGACTGGACGCAAACCCTCTCCTCGGGGAGCAGATCTCTCGATCTGCAAGCAAGCGACGAGCAGGGCAAAACCACCATAACAACATCGAGCAACTGACGCCGAGTGAGAGTAGTCATGGAGCTCACCTCGGAGTTCCCGGGGCCTAACGCCGGCGCTGAGCGGCGCGCGGTTATTGCGCGGCCGCTGCAGCGCGTCGTTAGGCAGAGATCCTTATTTGAGTTCAAAGCTAATCTTGATGCTCGCTCGAAACGTGATCTGACCCAGTGCCAGGCCGCTGTCAGTTACGTCGCTCTCCGTCCCCGATGCTTCTCCTGTCGAATTGGCAGTCATGTTCCCAAACGCCAGTCTCACAGGTTCTTCCTCTTCGATTGTGAATACTTTGCCAATTTGCTGACCCAGTTTTTCGGCAATGGCAGTCGCCTTCTCGCGTGCGGCAGTGACTGCCATCTCCCTGGCTTGATCGCGGTACTGCCGCTGCTTCGAGCTTCGAAAGCTCACGCCGAAGACACGATTTGCACCTGCCTGGAGCAGTTCTGGCAACAACTCGTCATATTTACTTGGGTCGCGCAGGGTTATTCCGATTGACTTGCGCAATTCATAGTGATTTAAGTTCTTTCCGCCTTTTTCCTCGTCGTAGACTGGCCGCAATTCGACGTGACCTGTCTGCACATCGCGATTCTCGACACCTGCCCTCCTCATGAGATCGAGAATTTGCCTAACCTTGGCTTCTTGATCCGAGAAAGCTGCCTTCAGGTCTTTGCTGCGCGTTTCCAAGCCTACCTGGAGATCAACGAGGTCGGGAACAACCTTAACCTCTGAACTGCCCGTAACGGTAATCAGGGGTCGCAATTCATCTTTCTGCTGGGCCCATGAGCTGTCAATTATGAAAAAAACGAGAATGACAGCGAGGAGTAGGTGTCGATTTTGCATCACGCCTCCCATGAAGAAATTACTGCCTAACGCCTGCGCTCAGCGGCCCGCGCTTTTTGCGGGTCCGCTGGAGCGCTTCGTTAGACTGGTTCCCTCGTTTTTACTGTACTTGGCCAGTTCTTCTCGAACAACGGACCGAAGCGTCTCCTTTAAGGACTCCTGGCTAGACTCAACATGCTCTCGCAAAGCTCGGTTAATCAAAGTCTGGTAACTCCCGCCGCCAGCCGCGTGGACTTGGGCCCGAAAAGCTTGAAGGATATCTTCGTCAATGCGAATCGTGATACGTATCTTTCCCGGAGGTGCCTTGAGAACAGCTCCTCGTTTGCCCCGTCTGAAATCGTATTCTTTTTTCATGATTTAGCTCTCGTAGCGGCGACGCTCGCGCGGCGTCGCCTTTCTGGCGGATATGATCCTGATGCAATCTTCGCGCCAAGTGTAGACAACAACCAACAATCGACCGAGGGCATCTATTCCAAGAGTGACAAAGCGCTCCTCTCCCGAGGTTTCATCTCGGATGGTGATTGCCAGGTTGTCGTCCAGCACCGTTACGGCATCAGCAAAATAGACATTGTGCTTCTCGAGATTTAAAGTCGCTTTGAGATAATCCCATTCGACCTTCACTCGTCAATTGTATGCACAAGCGTACATATTGTCAATTGCTCGCAGAGCGACATAGCCAGTCTAACGTCCGGCATCAGCCGTGGCGCGCCTTTTGCGCCGGCGGCTGGATGCCGAAGTTCGACGGCTTGTTCCAATATTTCGCACCTGCGGTTCCCCGTAGTTGCGAATGATCAGCACGTTAATCCAACCACGAATGACCACAAGCACGGCACTCGTGGCGCCAACTATTCCGGGGCCAACTGGCCTGAGGAAGAGGCATAGGTTCCGTCGCCTCTGCAGCTTCAGTTACATCGGTTGAGCCGCATCGCGGACAGGGCGGATCGGCGCACTCTGGCGACATTTCTGCAGAAGGACTTGGCTGATCTTCTAATACGGCGCGGGCAGCCTCCTCATCTTCAACTCGCACTTGAAGCCTCGCTCCGACTCCCATTCCGTACATAGTGCCAGCAGCTTCGTCGCAGACCCACGCCGTCAGGCCCGCCGCCTCAAGAGCCAAGCGATGGGAGTGAGCTTCCAATGGCGTAAGGTACCACCCAACGGTCACCAGTTGTTGAGTCTCGACCACATCCACACCTTCCGGTCCAAGCGCGGTGATTTCACCTGACGATATCCCGCGACTTGCGAGAATGGTCGCCACGATCTGGAATACCTCGGGACGCCACTCCTCCTCGTCCCGATTGCGGAGGATCGAGACGAGATCTGACGTGGACCGTCCTTCCATTTCACGTTGGATATCTTGTAGGTTTTGGGTCATTTCACACCCATGTGCCGTCGCCGGGCGCATTGTCCGTTGAACGCCGGCGCTCAGCGGCGGCTGGCGAATACCGGGATGCGACCACCGAACCTCGGGCGCCACGGGGACGGCCAGCGCCCGGCCGTCCGCTGGAGCGCGTTAGGCCGCCGATCTTGACTTGCCGACCTCAACTCACCGGATGAAGAAGAAGCCGATGGAGAAGTGGGCGAAGAAAGCAGCGACGGCAATAAGCACTCCCTTGCACATCGGTATGCGGTGCGTGACCGTGAGGCCGACACCGGAAAGCCAGATGAGCCACACGAACCAGGCGGTGCCGTAGATGGCCATGGGGATGGCGAGGATCTTGCCGAACACGATGGATGAAACGAAGTCCGGGAGCCAGAACGCCACGATATTCGGTATCGCGTTGGAGAAACCCAGCACTGCCAGGAGAGCATCGAAGCTACCGCGCCTGTGACCTGCGAACAGGTGGCAGAGCGCGGAGAATAAGAGCCAGAGCTGCAGCGTAAGGGGCGTAAGATAGACCGCCTCGACGAGATAGAACTTCGCGGGCGGGACTGATATCAGTATCGGCAAGCTGGGTTGATGGCCCTGCAGATAGGCGATCAGTGCGATGGCACTGTACAGAAGGCCGAAGACGACCATGAGGACCGCAGAGTATGCGAGAGACCCGTCCGCCGCAATCTCCTCGAACGTCCTGGCGGGGTGGACGATTGTGCCCCAAGAGTACGCCCACAGCTTGCGCAATGAGATCATTCTGCAGATACCTTTCGCTGAGGGCGGCCTAACGCCATACCGCTAACCCGCGGGCGCCGAAGGCGACCGCCGGGTTGAGCGGCTTGTTGAACGTCCGTTCACTCCATCGGTTCCGTCGGCAACTGTGCTCCATGCCAACAGGCGACTACCCAAACGGTTTTGCCCTCACGCCGGTAGAAGAACCGGTATGGTGCAACAATTACCTCACGGAAGGGAAGATCGGGAAACTCCAGAATAAGTCGACCCGACTCCGGATACTGCGTGAGGTGTCGGAGTATCTGCTCAGCCCTATTCCGGAATTTGACGGCGGCCTGCAGATTATCCTGATGGGTATAGGACACCGCCTTAAGAAACTGGATGCGTCCGGAGGGCGCAAACTGAAGCTTCACTTTGGGCCACCGGCAAGAAGAGCGTCTGCCTCGGTAAGCACCGCGTCCAGGTCGAATCCCTTGCCGGCCGCGATTTCTTGTTCGCCCCGTGCGATGAGACGCAAAAGTTGGCGCTCGTGCTCACTGCGCTCGTAAGCCTCCATGCTCAGAAGAATCGCCGCCGCCCTGCCTCGCTGGGTGATCACGACGGGTTGCTTCGATGACTTGACGCGCTTCAGCGCTGCGGCGGCATCCTGCCGAAGGTCAGTAATCGGAATGATATCAGGTAACTTTGCCATAAACGTTACCTCCAGAGGTACGTTTAACGATATCTCTAATGTCCCTAAGCTGTCAACAGGCGTGCTTCCTTCGGACGTCTAACGCCAAACTCACCGGCGGCGCGAAGCGCCGTCCGGTGCAGTGCTTTGTTCGACCTCGTGGCGTTCTGAATCAAATCTCGCGGGATCAACCGCTTTGAGATTGTCGCCGAGGGTATAGTTGTCAAAATAGATGGTCATCGGTTCCTTCCATCTGTCGCGGTATAAGCTGATCTTGTGGTAGAAACTATTCTCTCCATTTTCAACTGAAGTCGGGCCCGCATAGGACACAAGCTGAAGTCCATTCATCCACAGCCCAACACGACCGTCCGCGCTGGCCGAGAACCTGACATGGTAGATCATATCGTTCCATCGGTCGAAGACGATTTCCGGCAGGGAAAAACGCCTGGTGTCTTCGGAGGTTGCGTTGGGAATTCTGATTGTGAGATAGTGCTCGCCTTTGCGAAAGCGTTGTGCCACCAGCGGCCCCCCGCCGAAACCATGCTGTTTCCATTGAGCGATGACCAGGCGATTGTCCACCACGGGAAAGCCGGAAGGGATGAGGAAGGAAAAGCCGACCCAAACGTCGCGGTGCAGGAATGGGTGTCGGCCTGAGTCCAATTCCGCCCGATCGAGGTGAACCCCATCCTCCTCGTTCATTTGATCGATATCACCCTCCTTGACAGTAATGCGCACCGAGCCGATGCGGCTGCGAGCATGCGACCTGGAAACGACAACCGCCCCGGTTTCAAATCGACCACTGCCATAATTGCCGGGGAGCCAAAAACCAGCGACGGAATTCCCTTCAAATCCGTCAAACAGTGGTAACTTTAGCGTTTGCGTCCCTTGACGGCAGCCAAAGGTCGCAATAACTGCCCATGCTGCTGTCGTAGTCAACCGCTTGATTGGCAGTCTCTGTGCCCGCATTGTCGAACGCTGCTGCTAACCGGCGCGCCGCTTTTTGGCGCGGCCGGTTGAGCGACTTGTTAGGCGTGCCGTAGTCGCTGCTACGCTTATAAGCCCCCGCAACGCCTCGTTGACCGCCTTATCGTTCGGAAATACTTCGGCGACTTCGGGTTCAAGGACGACAACGTTTGTCTCTGCAGCAACCCGGGCGGCGTGTTTCCCGCGCACAAGGTGGGCAAAGTCCGAGCGTTTGTACTCGGATCGAAGCTCGTCAGTTGCTTTGCGATTAGCCCTCTTCATAGATTCTGCGTTCCTCTCTCGTAACAAGACGAGCACTGATAATTCGGATGCTGTCACCTTCCTCGGTGTGAGCCACGACTAGAAGGCGGTTCTTCTTCGAATTGCCAAAGGTCACAAAACGGGACTCTCCAACGGAATGGTCTGGATCTGAGCCCGTGGCCGAGAGCGCATCGCGGAAGACAGTTGATGCCTCCTCGAAGGAGACGCCATGCTTCCTTAGATTATCAGCGGCCTTCTTTGGATCCCAGGAGAATCTCATGCCACCATTCTATCTATGCCTAACGCTCCGGTTCAGCGGCGGCGCGCAGCGCCGTCCGCTGGAACCTGTTAGACGCTGAACACACTAAGACCGCTGCTACTTGACCACCATTTTCTCGACTAGGGGAATGAGCAAGGTGCTCAAGATCAGGGCGAGAGACCCATAGACGGAGTTGTACCAACTTAGGCCGCTAATAAAGGGACCTTGCGGTATGGCAAATACCCAGACGACAAACGCAAAGGTCGCCGCGATCGCTTGAAAGATGGGCCGCGGCTTCCCTGGATCGTTCGCAGCATAGAGAATCCAGAGAGGAGTCAATACGCCCAGCACCGCGACGACACCCCACAGTACGCCGGTGAAAGGAATCCCGGTGGCTGCCTTCAGGGCGTTGTAGGCCCCGAGGTACGCCGCGACTATCTCGCCGGGTATATATCGGACCACCTTTGCCAGGTACGAATCCTCTTTGGCGGTCGGGTCTGCCTTTACGTCAGCGGCTGTTGTTACGCGTGAACGGAGTGTCTTAGCCATTGCCTTTGTCCCCTTTCCTCTCCCGTGAGATTCAAATGACGCCTCAAGATCTGTTTCGCCTTCGCGCCTAACTTAAAGTATACAGAACTTGCGAAATAGTTGGCCAGGCGGGCGATGGCGGTGTATCAGGAACTCTTACCGGCCTGGACTCTTCCATCTAACTGAAAAGCATCGAGTTCAACAAGGCCGGTGTCGCCCGCTTAACTGGATACGCCGCGCGGCCCACCCAGCGAACCGAATACAAACCGGCGGCGCGGTTCCAGCTTGGCCGCCCTGCTCCAGCTTAACCACCAGAACAATCCAGGGCATTGGCCATTATCGCTCGTCCAGCGGACTAAGAACACCACGGCCACCGCGGTTCAGAACATGCGTGTAGACCATCGTCGTGCTCACATCGCTGTGACCCAGTAACTCCTGGATGGTCCGAATATCGTAGCCGTCCTCCAGCAGATGTGTCGCGAACGAGTGCCGAAGTGCGTGGCATGTCGCCGGCTTCGCAATCCCCGCCCGAAGCACCGCTTCCCGCACCGCCTTTTGTAGCACCGATTCATGCAGGTGATGCCGTCGCTTTCGGCCGGTCGCCTGATGCACGTAGAAGCGCGTCGCCGGAAAAATCCACTGCCAGCCCCACTCCCATGGCGCGCGAGGATACTTCCGCTCTATGGCCCAGGGCAACTCTACGCTCCCCGCACCGCTGGCAAGATCCGCCCCTCGTGCTGCCTGCGCACAACCCCCACATGAGCCCTCAGTGGCTCCACTACCCCCACCGGGAGCAGCGTTACGCGATCCTTGCCTCCCTTCCCATCTCGAACGACGATCTCCCTCTTATCCAAGTCGACATCCTTGACGCGCAGACGACAACACTCCAGCAGCCGAAGCCCGGCACCGTAAAGCAGAGATGCCATCATCCACTCAACGCCTTGAAGCTGGCGGAGTATGGTCCGCACTTCCTCGCGTGTCAGGACGACCGGCAAGTGCAGCGGCCGCTTCGCCCGTACAACTCCTTCCACCCATTCGATCTCCCTGCAAAGGACTTGGCGACAAAGGAAAAGTAAGGCACTCAAAGCCTGATTCTGCGCTGAGGCACTCACTTTTCCGGAGACGGCAAGGTGCGAGAGATAGTGGGAGATCTCTGCCTCACCCATTTCGGCAGGGTGGCGCTTGCCGTGGAACAGGATAAACGCGCGGATCCAGCCGACGTAGGACTTCTCTGTCCTTCGGCTGTAATGTCGCTTGCGAATTTCCTCGCGCACCCAATCTAGCAGTCGGGATTTCTGAGGCCCTGGCGATAGCGCCTCACAGACGAAGCCGTTCGCGGAAGGCTCGGCATACCACCGGACCACTTCACACTGCTCGGAGGCTGCCATGGGCATGACCTCTCGCTTGCTTGAAGACCCTCATTGCATCATATTCTCCCCGAATGCGGCACTACAACGATAAAGTCAGCCTGCCCGTATCAATTGCATTTAGTCCGCGCAACCTATCTAACGGCGGCGAACACCTGGTAAGCCACATTTGGTTTCCCTTCTCTCACGGGTGCCCCACAACGATTTCCACCTTGAAGTGGAGCCGATGATAGACATGTCTGGGCAGGCGCTGCGATCATGGTTTTTGGGACAAAGCGCTGACATTGAATGAATCCACGGGATTGTGGAATTCGTGACGTATCACAGAATATCCGTCTGCGGTAGAATGGGGCGGAGAACATTCAGCTGAATCAAATCTTGGTTGCTTCACGGAGAAATACTCATGTCAAAAGAAACCATCTCCCGGCGCGATTTCATGAGTGGTTTGGCTGCTACTGGGGCTGCTGCCACGGTAGCGAGCGCGGCAAGTGGAATCTCGCCTTCGGACGCAGTAGTAGTAACACCTTTTCCGATATACGAGCCGAAACCCTCCTCAGGACCTATCCGGATCGTCTGCGTGGAAAGGCTGACGCCTGCGGAAATCGAGCAGATCCGCTCTGCAGCGCCAAATGTCGATCTCGTCGTGGTCAACGACCGTTCTGAACTCAAGGAAAAAGCAAAGGATGCGGAGGTGATCCTTGGGATTGTCGATGCCGAAACTGTACGCAACGCCGCCAAGCTGCAATGGGTGCAGACCTGGCACGCTGGAGTGGAAACACTTCCGAGGGAGCTGATGGAGCACCGGTGCGTTCTGACTAACATGCAGCGTGTGTATGCGCCGGTAATCGCTGAATCAGCGATCGCCTTGATGCTCAGCCTTACGCGCGGGCTGGCTCAAAGCTCGATTCCGAACTTCAAGCAGCGCAAGTGGACCAGAGTAGAACTCCCTTTGGAAGATCTATATGGCAAGACTCTCGGGCTCGTCGGCCTTGGCGGTATCGGGACGGAAACGGCGCGGCGCGTCCACTATGGCTTCAATATGAAAGTCCTGGCTGTGGATCCTAAGCCGCTGCCGAAACCGGATTTCGTAGCCGAGTTGCACGAGCCGGGCTGGCTCATGCAGATGGTGCCGCAGGTAGACATCCTGATGAGCGCTGCGCCGTTGACCAAAGATACGAGTAAGATGTTTAACGAGGCCGTATTCCGCAAAATGAAGCGCACGGCCTACTTCATCAATGTATCTCGCGGCGGTCTGGTTGATCAGGAAGCGCTAGCCCAAGCTCTGAAGCAGGGATTGATCCGGGGTGCGGGATTGGATGTGACCACTCCAGAGCCGCTGCCGCCGGATCACTTCTTGTGGGACTGTCCGAACCTTGTCATCACGCCACACAACCCCGGCTATGCTCCGATCCGCCAGATCCGTCTGATGGCCCTGGTCGCGGAAAATGTCCGTCGTTACGCGCTTAGCCTCCCGCTTTTGAATGTCGTAGACAAGGTACGGGGATATTGAGCCGAGTTCTTCATGATGCCGGTAACTGTAATCAGTATAGCGGCCGGGCTTTAAGATCAAATCCCGACTTGCCCAGAGGCTTGAGCAGCGAGTTGGCTCCTGCGCTGATCATTCCTAGCTCGCTTGCGGCTTGGAAGAAGAGGAAGCCTTCTTTCATGAATCGCTGAACCTGCTCCGGCGTTCCCGCCGGTCGCCCGAGGGGAATGTCGTGTCGCTTTCCGGCGGCGACGATCTTATCAATTGCCTCCTGCAACTTCGGCTCGCCCTGTCGGCCGCTCAAACTGAGCGAATACGACAGGTCATTGACGCCGATGAACAGAACATCGATTCCCGGAACCGAGGCAATCTCTTCGATCTGATCTACAGCTTTGGCTTGCTCGATGATGGTGACGACCATGACGTTGCGGTTGGCAAACTTTACGTAGCCCTCAGGTGAGGGCCAACGAAAGCTGGCCAGGCCGGGACCGAATCCACGCAGCCCCTCGGGTGGGTATTTGCACGCGGCTACGGCCTGACGCGCCAGATCAGGCGTGGAGGTGAAAGGGAAAATCACGCCCAGGCTCCCCTCGTCAAGGACGCGCTTGGCTGTCCACAATTCGTTGACCGGGACGCGCGTAAACGGTATCGCCTTGAGGCCGCGGGTGGCGAGGATCATGTTTCGGGCTGTCTCAAGCGTGATCGGACTGTGCTCCATCTCGATCCACAAGAAGTCGAATCCCATGTTGGCGACTTGTGCAGCAATCTCCGGGCTAGGCACCGTGATGGTTGCACCGATCACCGGCTTGCCCTCCTTCATCAGCTTCTTGATCGGGTTCTCCCACTCTGATTGCGTTTGAGCGACCGGGATTCCGGTGAGTGTAAGTAATGCAAACAGGGCAGCGACGATGCTTCGAAATGCCATACGGACCTCCTCAGCGCAACCTGGATCAAAAAATGACGAATGAAGAATGAAGAGTGACGAATAAAAGCAACCGTTGAGGTACTCGTCATTCGTCATTCGTCATTTTTTCCCCAAGCAAAGGGTTTGTCCCGATCCTATCCGGGTACTTAGATATGCGAAAGCACAATGGCAAAATGGTTGCCGGTTAGAGTTTGCTTGCCATCAGGTTCGCCAGGTCGGCGGTGCGGACGGCATAGCCCCACTCATTGTCGTACCAGGCCACGACCTTTATAAAGTCGCTCTTTTCCTTCCCAAGCACCGAGGTGAAGGGAAGATCTACCGAAGAGCTGTGCGGATCCCCCTTAAAGTCTATGCTGACCAGTGGCTCATCCACGGCCGCGAGGATACCCTTCAGCGGTCCGGCCGCGGCATCGCGGAAGGCCTGACGCAGTTCATCCGTCGTGGCGGGGACTTGGATCTGGGCTGTGAAGTCAACCACTGACACAGTGGATGTCGGCACACGCAACGCATAGCCGTCAAATTTGCCCTTCAGATCCGGGATAACCAGCGCGATGGCGCGGGCCGCTCCGGTGGTGGTCGGGATGATGCTCATGGCAGCGGCGCGCGCGCGGCGCAGGTCGCTGTGCGGCAGGTCGAGAATCTTTTGATCATTGGTGTAGGCATGGATGGTGGTCATGAAGCCGCGCACGATCTTGTACTTGTCGTGGACGACTTTTGCCGCAGGCGCCAGGCAGTTCGTGGTGCAGGAGGCATTCGATATCACGTGATGGGTCGCAGGATCGTACTTGTTGTCGTTGACCCCCAGGACAATGGTAAGGTCTTCGCCTTCGGCAGGAGCCGAGATGATGACCTTTTTGGCGCCGCCCTTGGTGATGTGATTCTCGGCGCCCTGGACGGTTTTTCCCTTCTTGTTGACACCGTCTTTCTTGATGGTGAACAAGCCCGTGCTTTCGATAACGATGTCAACGCCCAGGCTTCCCCAGGGGAGCTTCGAAGGATCGGTTTCCTTGAATACCTTGATTGGCTTGCCGTTGATGATCAGCACGCCGTCGCCGACCTCCACCGTGCCGTTGAACTTGCCGTAGTTCGAGTCATACCTGAGCAGGTGGGCCATCGTCTTCAGGTCGCCGATGTCGTTGAAGGCCACCACTTCCAGCGTCTTGGGATAATAATCGCTGATCGCCTTGAGCACTTGCCGCCCAATGCGGCCAAAACCGTTAATTCCAACTTTCGTAGTCATCAAACAGCCTCCTTTTAGCAGTTAGTATAAATAGTGCAAGTCACCCGTAGCAGTCTATCGCCCGAGTTGTCCCGGACGCAAACTTTTCTGATTTTCCTGGTCCTCTGTTTCTCGATTTTCCCTGGCAACTGTGCCGCCAGGTCCGTGATCCGGCGCCACACGTTTTTCATTACTTCTTGTCCAGCACCTCGATCGGGGGCATCGCTTTGCCCTCGAGGTACTCTAAACTGGCGCCGCCGCCCGTGGAGACGTGGGTCATCCTGTTTTCCACGCCCATCTCCTCGACGGCCGTTGCGGAGTCACCGCCACCGATCACACTTACCGCACCCTTGTCTGTTGCCTTTGCGAGTGCCTCGGCGATTGCCCTGGTGCCCGCCGCAAAATCCTTCGCCTCGAAGACGCCCATCGGGCCATTCCACACTACCGTGCCGGCCTTGGCGACAACGTAGTCGAAGGCCTGAATAGTCCTCGGGCCGATGTCCATTCCCATCAGATTGTCAGGGATATCTACGCCGGAGGTCACCGTGGGCTTGCCGCCGGTCATGGCCTTGAAATCGAACTGGTCGGTGGCAACGTGATCCACAGGCAGCATGATTTTGTCGCCGGCCATAGCCAGGAGCTTTTTCATTTCCTCGAGTTGGTCCTCCTCCACGCGGCTCTTGCCAACGGCGATCCCTTTGGCCTTGAGCAGCGTGTAGGCCATGGCACCGCCGATGAGGATGCGATCGACCTTGGTCAGCAAGTTGGAGATCAGCTTGATCTTGTCGGAAACCTTTGCCCCGCCGAGGATAGCCACAAAGGGACGCTTGGGATTGGCCACTGCCTCGCTGAGGTATCTGATCTCCTTTTCCACCAGGTAACCCGCGACAGCCGGACCGCCCTTCGCCTGGATATTCTTGGCAACACCGTACATGCTGACGTGCTTGCGGTGGCAGGTGCCGAAGGCGTCGTTGACATAGATCTCGCCCAGGCGCGATAGCTTCTCGGTGAAATCCTTGATCTGGGCGTCCTGTTCGGGTGTGGGTTTTTTGTCGGGGTTTTTCTTGGCCTTATCGATCAGGTCCTCTCCCGCGTTGAAGCGGACGTTTTCGAGCAGCAACACTTCACCCGGCTGGAGAGCCTTGACCGCTGCAAGGTCAGCCTCGCCGCCCACCTCCTGGCTGCCGAGCTTTACCGGCTTGCCCAGGAGTTGGCTCAAGCGCTCAGCCGCAGGCTTGTTGGAGAATTCCGCTTCGTACCCCTTGCCGGACGGGCGTCCGCAATGACTCATGAGAACCAGCTTTCCGCCCTCAGCAAGCACCTTTTTGATGCTCGGCAGTGCACCGACGATCCTCTTATCGTTGGTCACCTTCCCGTCTTTGATAGGAACATTGAAATCCACCCGCATCAGGACTGTCTTGCCCTTCACGTTGATGTCGTCCACCGTCTTGGTAGCCATGATGACTCCTGTTATCAAATTATAAAAAATCTGCTTGGATGCAGGCCGCATTCCTCACAGCGAACAAAGGAGATATGCGGAACCTGAAATACTATGCTGCGCGGCTTCTTTTCGCAATACTCTCTGCACAGCCGCCACAATCCTGTGCGGTGAAGATTTCTGAAACAGGCTGGTTCGAGCGGGAGTATAACATCACCAGCTGCCTGACCTATGTTCTGCTGGACGCAGAACGGCGGATCGAAAACGCAATTGAAAGGTGCCCCAAATATGTTGTTAAACCGATTGAAGCCATCCTATCTGATCTGCATTCTTCTACTAATGCCTGTCCTGTGTGCCGCTCAGGCTCCAACATCCGCAGCGAATCCTCAGGAGAAGCCACAAGCCTCAAAGCCGGCGGACGAGAAGCCTGCTGAAGCAGTCAATCCCTTCGAGGCAAGACCAGCAGCCACCCAGGCTGAACAGCCACCGGATGTGAAGGCTTACAGCGCAATCGCGAAGATCACTGACCCGCAAAAGCGACTGGATGCCCTGCAGAAGTTCGTCGCCGATTTTCCCAAGAGCTCTCGGGTAGGAATGGCGGAAAGCCAAATCCTGGACACGTTGATCAAGAGTTTTCCGGATGAGAAGGAAAAAATCCTAAGCCTGGCGAATAAGATCATTGACGTAGCTCCTGTGAAACGGGGCCCGTCTCCTCTCCCTGGCTTGTCAACGGATGCGAAAGGATCGGTCTGCAACTCCATCGCAGCCAAGCTGATGGAGGCCGGAATCCTTTTGGATCAGGCTGAGAGGTTCGCGCTTCAAGGTATAAGCCTGATGGATGAAAAGCAATATATCCAGGATCAGAACGAATCCTTTGCCAGGATGAAAAAGTTCGCGGAAGAAGCCGCGGTCAGGAGAGCTACGGCTGGAACATCCGCACCGCCTGCAGCTCGTGGAATGAAGGAGCCCACTCATAAGGAGCTGGCAAAGCGATTCCAGAAGCTGATGGCTTCCCAGACGGCCACCCTTGGACAGATCTATCTAAAAAAGGGACAATTCGACGAAGCGGCAAAGATATTCAAAAAGTTGCACGACACCGATCCCTCGTTGATTGCTGCCACGACCGGCCTTGCAGAGCTGGCCGCGAGAGACGGTAATTATGAAGCCGCCATCGACTATTATGCATCGGCCGCCCTCACCGGGCGAATGCCTGCCGCGGCACGCAAGCAGTTCGAAGCGTCTTATGCCAAGATCCACAACGGCACCCTGGACGGGCTGGAAGAGCTCCTGGATGCCCGCTACAGGAAGGAATATCCTCCGCCTCTTACTGTCGAACACTACAAACCGACGGCAGCGCGCACCAAGCGCCTCGTGCTGTCCGAGATCTTCACCGGGTCCGGCTGCCCGCCGTGCGTCGCCGCCGATCTGGCCTTTGAAGCGGCACTGAATCGGTACTCCACTTCAGAGCTAACAGTTCTGATGTATCATTTGCACATCCCTCAACCTGATCCCATTACAAATCCCTCGACACAAGCCCGGGCGAAGCTCTACAAGGTAAATGGCGTCCCGAGCATGTATATCGATGGAGCCACAGACGGAAGGGGTGGAGGGTCACGCGAGAACACCAAGAGCGTTTATGAGCGCATCAATCCGATGATCGAAAAGCAGCTGGAGGTTCTGCCTGCGGCTCGAGTCAAGTTGGAAGCCAGCCAGAGGGGATCACGCGTCCTCGTAAAGGCTGAGGTCGATCAAGTGAAATCGGAGTCGAAGATCTTGAAGCTTCAGATTGTGCTGGTCGAAAAGGAAGTACGCTACTCCGGTGAAAACGGGATCCGCTTCCATACCATGGTTGTCCGAAGCCTGGCCGGGCGGGACGCTGGAGGCTTCCCTGTGGATGCCGAGAAGGGGGCTTCAGTTGAATATACCTTTGACCTCCCCAAGATCACGGCGGAGTTGAAGGCCCATCTGGATGATTATGAAATAAACGGCCGCCACGGCAAGATTACCTTTCGCCAGAAGATGCATGAAATCAATCCCAGAGATCTTGCAGTGGTGGCGTTTGTCCAGGATGAATCCAGCAAGAACGTGCTTCAAACTGCCTTTGTCGATCTGAGTGCACCAGTGACCGCCTCCATCCGATAACGGAAGGCTCAATGCGAGGACTGGCGGTGAGAAGCGAGGATTTCACATGTGAAGACGCAGCGGAGGTAATGCGGAAGAGATACAGATATCGCGAGCTTATTTTGTCCGGCAGGCTGGTGCTCCCGCATTGGAGAGCCGCTCAGCTGCTGGGACCGGATTGCCTTTATCACTTGTACTCGCTACAAGAGTTACAAAAGCCCCACCCTCGGAGAAGAAGGTCAAGCTCTCGAAAGTCCTCGTGATTCTTTGTGTCTTCCGTGTCTTTGTGTTGTCTTCTTCAGGCCTACACGAAGACAGGAAGGATACTGAGAATCAATGCAGTATAGGCGCAGTCAGTTCATAGCTGCGGTTGACTGTTTTCCGGGTCCGTAGATGATTCGGCCCGGCATGGCTCCGGTGTGCTCCCCTCTATCGACTACCAGCTGACCGTTGACCAGAACATACGGAATTCCCTTCGGATATTGGTGAGGATTTTCATAGGTCGCTGTGTCTTCGATCTTCTCGTAGTCAAAGATAACGATGTCGGCGAAGTTGCCTTCCCTCAGCAGCCCGCGTCCCGTGATGTTGAGCTTGCCGGCGGGCAGGGAAGTCATGCGGCGGATGGCATTTTCCAGCGCGAGAACTTTCGATTCGCGCACGTAGCGGGCGATTATCCTAGGGAAGTTGCCGTAGGCACGCGGATGGCCTTTCCCCTTTGCCGTTTCGACACTACCTGCCGGGGCATCCGAACCGACGCTAATCCAGGGATACTTCATCGCGGTCTTCACGTCGTCCTCGCTCATCATGAAATACAGTGTGGAGATCCGGTTTGTGAACGATCCGACTAAGGGACGCCGCAACAATAAGTTCACATTTTGGTCGGCGCCAACGTGTAATCCCAGCGTTGTAGAGCCTTGTGTTTCCGCAAATGGAGCTCGTGCATCTGCTGATCCGATATTGTCACGCCAGTT
>Ga0315279_10000339_pt1 | contig 98111 bp, 101 predicted proteins | sample YL17G06_20_MG_FD_203694 | JGI IMG/M metagenome (GOLD analysis project Ga0315279, IMG submission 203694) | Sediment microbial communities from Yellowstone Lake, YNP, Wyoming, USA - YL17G06_20 | ecosystem: Environmental > Aquatic > Freshwater > Lake > Sediment | place: USA: Wyoming | collected... | reverse complement strand
AGACCCCTGATCCACAGAAGTCCCGGAAGCCGTCGGGGGGTTACTGTAGCATGCAGTCAGCCGGAAGTCTATAGCGCGAATAATCGCTGTAGTACTAGTCCGGTCCGATCGTGGTCCCCACGAAATCCCTGCCGGTGAGGATCCCTGAAAGATTCTCCAGATTCCGGCCCTCGGCAAAGATCACCCTGATGCGGGACTGTGCGGCGGCGCGGGCTGCCGTGGGATCGAACGGCGTGTTTTTTCCCGGGCTCCAACCGCTCCCGACGATCGCGAGCATCTCTTTCCACGTCAGACGGTCGACTGGCTTTGCCGCGGGATTCTTCTTCGGATCGTCCGAATATACCTTGGCGACGTTGGAAAGATTGATCACGGTGCCGGCAGAAAAACGCTGGGCGAGCACGACGGCGTCATTGTCGGTGGAGAATCCGGGCTTCCACCCCGCAGCCACCAGGATCCGGCCAGCAAACACGGTCACTGCCGAGGGATCCGTCACGAGGTCCTCCACGCACCACGCGCGAAGCATGCGCCGCAGGAGCTCGCCGTTCACCCGGGTTGCGGCCACACCCACCCAGTCCAAGTCGTCGCTGCCCGCCTCGGGTGTCACTTCCCGCAGGGCGGCCTGGTAGTCCCGCGCGAGACTTCCGCCGCCGCACACGATGATGAGCTTCAGCCGCGGATCCGCGGCAAGGCGTTCTTCGACGAGGCGGTAGAAACCCTTCAGGAAAGCGGTATCGACGCCCCGGGGAGCGATGATCGAGCCGCCAAGGGATATCACGGTCACAGAATCCGGCATGTTTCTACTATAAAAGATTTCACCGGCGCGCGCCACGCTGTTGAACCGCGACTCCATTCACGGCTTGCAAAACATCACGCCTCGGTCTATATGTGATCTATGGGTAAGAAAAGGGTGTTCATCGCCGACACGCTGGCAAGAGAAGGGATCGAGGAGTTCGCGTCGTTCCCCGAGCTGGAGCTCATGGTGAAGACAGGTCTGCCCCCGGACAAGCTCATGACCGAGCTGGGGGATTCCGTCGGCCTGGTCGTCCGCTCGGCAACACAGGCCACACGGGAGCTCATTTCGTCCGGTACGGCGCTGAAAGTCATCGGGCGCGCCGGGGCGGGCGTCGACAACATCGACGTGAAGGCGGCCTCCGAACGCGGCATTGTGGTCCTGAACACCCCCGGGGCCAACGCGGAAGGGGCAGGGGAGCTCGCGGTGGCGATGATGTTCGCCTTGGCGCGGGACCTTGCGCGCGCCGATGCGACGATGAAAGCAGGAAAGTGGGACAAGAAGAGCTTCACCGGCTGCGAGCTGCGCGGCAAGACTCTCGGTCTGGTGGGCATCGGCAACGTGGGCAGCGTCGTGGCCCGTTGCGCCGTCGGGATCGGCATGAAGGTCATCGCCTGCGACCCGTTCGTCGCCCCGGAGAAGGCCGCTGCCCTCGGCCTGCGCCTGACGGAGTTCGACGAGGTCATCCAGACCTCGGATTTCGTCTCCGTGCATTCACCCCGAACCGAGCAGACAAAGGGGCTTTTCAACGCGCAGACCTTCGCGAAGATGAAAAAGGGCGTGTTCCTCGTGAACTGCGCCCGAGGGGGCATCGTGGTGGAGAAGGACCTCATCGCCGCCCTGGAGGGCGGCATCGTGCGCGGCGCGGGAATCGACGTCTTCGACAAGGAGCCGCCCGAGGACGGGGCCCTTGCAAAGCACCCCCGCGTGATCGCCTCCCCGCATATCGGGGCCTCCACGGCGGAGGCGCAGGTCAATGTGTCGGTCATGATTGCGCGCCAGATCGGGGCGTATCTCACCCGGGGAGAGATCGTCAACGCCGTCAAGGCCGGCGCCTGAAGGCAGCCGTCGAGCAGCCGTCGCGGCTGCGTTCTTGTCGAAGTCTCCGTGCGGGGATACATTGGAGACGGGAGCGGGACGATGAGCGCAGACATCACGGAAATCCTGCGGGAGTGGGAGTTCGATTCGGACAACCAGATCCGCATTATCCAGGCCGAAGACGGGCGCCAGGTCCTCCAGGTGCGCCAGCCGATGGGCATCGAGCAGTACGAGCTGGACGGCCGCCCGGACGGCAAGAAGCCGTTCGGACGGGAGTCCGCCCTGGCGGAGTTCGAGGCGCGACTGGAAAGCTACCGCTCTTCGCACGGCTCGGAGGAGGGGTTCGCCCTCAGCCACGAGGACTTCGCCGCGCTGCAGGGCGAAGGGGTGCTCTTCTATTTCCGCTACCTCGTCCTTTTCCAGATCGGCGACTTCGCCCGCACCGCGCGGGACACCGAGCATAATCTCAACCTGTTTGCGCTCGTGGAAAAGTTCATCGACAGCGACGACGACCGCAAGGAGCTGCTGCAGTACAAGCCCTACGTCGTGCGGATGAACGCCATCGCGCGCGCCATGATCTCCCTGCACAAGGAAATGAAGAGCGCGGCGGAGGACATCCTTTCCAGCGCCATCTCCGCCATCGAGGACATGCACGACATCGACACCCCCGCCTTCCAGTTCGAGCGGGTGCGGTCCCTGAACTACCTCAAGGCGACGTTGAAGCAGATCCACGAGAAGAAGGCGTCGCCCGCGGACACCCTGAAGGTCGAGCTGCAGAGCGCGATCGAGGAAGAGGACTACGAGCGCGCCGCGGCGCTGCGGGACCGGCTCCGGGAGCTCGACGTGAAGGAGCCTCACGGCGCACCGGAGGACAGTCTCCTGGAGCCGGACGAGTAGCGCCCCGCGCGCGGGCCTGCCTGCAGGCGGCGCCCGAGCTTGCCGCACGTTCCCCGCCCTGCTATTCTGGGCGGCGGAGCGAATCCATGATCAGGAAAAAACACGAAATGGAGAAAGAGGTGAGGGAGAGAATGCGCGACGGAACCGGGTCCGTCGAGGTGCTCCACATCTTCCGCAGCAGGGAGCTGAAGGGCAGGACCAGGCTTTTCGCGCGGCTGCGTCTGCCGTCCGGCAGCTCCATCGGATTTCACCGGCACGAGGGCGAGGAGGAGATCTTCTACATCCTCTCGGGAACAGGCGAGGTCAGTGAAGGAGGGCCTGCGTCTCGGGTCGGGCCGGGAGACGCCGTGCATACGGGAGACGGCGCGGGGCATTCGATCGCCAACCCGGGTCCGGAACCCCTGGAGTTACTCGCGGTGATCCTGGTGTACTGAGAGACCGGCGGGAATGTTCTTTTTCCGACATCGGCGGCCCTTCGAGCGTCTTGCAACCTCGTTTCGATGGCTGGAGCGGAAACCCTTCCCGACGGCGAAGGAATCCTCCTACGCCGCGGGATACGAGGGCCGCGCCTACCTTCTGACGCTGCAGAAGGAGAGCGTATTCGCCTGGGAAACTCTCGCGGAGGACCGGCGGCTCACGGACTTCATCCTTGAAACAGAAGTGGAGCCGGATCCTTCGAACGGGCATTCTGCGGCGGGGGTGATCTTCCGCCACGTCAATGACGAAAACTTCTACTCCTTTCTCCTTTCCTCCCGGGGGAACTTCCGGGTGGACATCCTTTTCAACAATCACCCGATGAAGCTGGTGGACTGGACCCGCGTTCCCGGACCGGATCCCGAGCGGACGAACGCGCGGGCGGCGAACAGGCTCCTGCGGGTCATCGGGCACGGCGCCCGCCTCTCATTCCACGTGGACGACGAGTGGGTCGCCGAGGTGGAGGACGAGATGCTCCCCGAGGGGAGCGTCGGCTTCGCCGCGCAGAACTTTGCCGGATCGGGCCGGGGCGTCTTCAGGTTTCGGCGTCTCCTGCTGGAAGCGCGTCCCCTCGTGGTGGAGCGGGAGCACCTGCGTTCGTGGTACTACGCCCCCGTGTCTCCAGCGGCGCGCCTGAGACTCGCGGAAACGTTCTACGGATCCGACAACTTCCGGCCCGCTGCCGTGCAGCTTCGCAAGGGGCTCAAGGACCGGGCCGGCACACCGAGAGAGCACTTTCTCCTTGCCGAATGCTACATGCGCCTGTCGATGTACGACGACGCGCTGGCCGAGGTGGACCTCGTGCTTGCGGCGCAGCCCGCGCACGCGGAGGCAAGGCTGGAGAGAGCCAATCTCCTGTACCTCGCGCACCGCCTGCTCGAGGCGCGCAATTCGCTGGAGCAGGGCTTTTCCGACGGGTCCGTCGCCCGGAGCTCCGGCGCGTGGAACCTTCTGGGAAACGCGGAGTACGGCCTGGGTAACTGGGAGAAGGCGGTGGAAGCCTACCGAGCGGCGTCCGACCAGCAGCCGGAAATGCCTCTCTTCGCCCAGAATGCCGCCCGCGCCCTCGAACAGGCCGGCCGCAGGGAAGAGGCCGTCCAGATGTATCTTCGCGCCGCCCGGCGGCTGTTCGCCGAGGAAGCCTTCGATGAGCTCTCCCTCGTCGTGCCCCGGGTGCGCACACTCGCACCGGAAGACCCCGAGGTCCGCGCGCTCGAGGCCAAGATGATGTACCGCGAGGGAAAGACCGAGGAGGCATTCACGATCCTTCGACGTCTCGAGGATGATGGCAGCGCCGACAGCGCGGTGCACTATCTGCTGGGGATCATCCTCACTGGCAGAGGAGCGAGGGCCGAGGCGCTCCCGCGTCTCGCCCGTGCGGCGGCGCTGGAGCCGGAGTTCCCTCTCTACCAGTTCCGCCTCGCGGAGACCGAGCACCTGCTGGGCATCGATCCCCGTGAGCCGCTCGAACGCGCGCGCAGTCTCGCCCCGTTGGATCCCTGGGTGAACAACCTCGAGGGGCAGCTTCGCATGGAGGCAGGGGATCATGCCGGGGCGGTAGCTTTCCTGAGCGCCGCGCGCAATGCGGCCCCCACGGAGGAAATCATCTGCCTGAACCTTTCGGAGGCGCTCGCCCGGAGCGGCCGCGGCGCGGAAGCCCTCGAGGTCATCGACGGGTATGCACGAGGGGCGGAGGAAAACGCGCGCACGGCGAACCAGCGAGGGAACATCCTGGCGCTCATGGGAGACAAGCAGAGCGCCGTGCGCGAGTACGAGAAAGCCATTCGCATGGACCCCCAGAACCCCGCCTACAAGGAGAACTGCGCCGCGGCGTGTATCGAGCTGGACATGGTGCACCGCGCAGAGGAGCTCCTCGCGCAGGTCGAGCCCGATCACCCATCGGCGTCGGTGTACAATCTGCTCGGCCAGGTCGCGGCGCTGAAGGGCGAGCGGGCGCGCGCCGAGCTTGCCTATTCTGCCGGTCTCGAGCGTGAGCCCGGCAATCCCGACATCTCCGTGAACCTCGCGCTCCTCCAGCGGGAGAGGGGCAGGCATGATGCAGCGCGAGACCTTCTCCTCTCCGTGCTCTCAGCGCATCCCGGCCATGCGCGCGCCCGCTCGCTCCTGGAGCGGATCAGGGCCGAGCGCGAGCTGAGGATCCAGTGTGCGACCTGCGGCAGGGAGTGGTGGGTCCCGCGGGACCTGCCCCCTCAGCCTGCCCTGCGGGTGCGGGGTGAGCCGCCGCCCGAGGCGCCTGCCGGCCGCTGCCCGGCCTGCCGGAAGGTGTACTGCGTGGGATGCGCCTCGGCGCACCTGCGGGAGATGCGTTTCTACTGCTCGGACGACGGGGAGTACCTCAAGCTCTCCGAGGACTCGCTGAAATGGCTCCTCGCGCGTGCTCTCGAAGTCCATTTCTCTTCTCCGGACAGGACCTCTCCTTGACAAAGGTGAGTGCATCGTTAGTATGGGGTGAGCCTTGAACCGAAACGCCGCATACCTCCTGATTCTCTGCCTTCTCGTCCCTCTCGGCGCCTCTGCGCAGTCCGCGGACATGGTGTCGGCGGAAAAATTCTTCGCCAACCTCTCCGCCAGCTACGGCACGGTCAAGGACTACGAGGCGAACCTCACCATCACGCAGGGCAAGGGGATTTCGCGAGGGAAGATCTCGTACAAGTCCCCCTTGTACCTCTTCATCCGGTTCGACGATCCGGCCAACCAGGTGATTTGTTTCGACGGTGAAAAGCTCACCGTGTACCTGCCCACCGAGCAGGTCGTGCTCCAGCAAAGATACAAGAAGAAGCCCCCGAGCCAGATCGAGGCGCTCGCCACGAGCCAGGGCCTTTCCCTGCTGCAGCGCAACTATTCCATCGCCTACCTCACCGGTCCCGCCGCCGTTCCCCTGGAGGACGGCTCCAAAGAGATGGTGGTGAAGCTGAAGCTGGTTGCCCGGGGCACCACGAGCTACAGCCAGATGATCATCTCCGTGAAGGATTCTCTCATCCGCCGGGTGGAAGGCACGCAGACCAGCGGTGACAAGGTTGTCATGGATTTCGCCAACATCCGCACCAACCAGAGGGTACCCGATTCCCGTTTCCTCTACGATGCCCCTCCCTACGCGAACGTCATCCAGGACTGGCTCTTCGATCCGGAGCAGTAGGAAGTATGGAATCGATCGGTGAGAAACTTCGGCTTGCCCGCGAGCGCAACAACCTGACGATCGACCAGGTGGCCCGTGAAACCCATGTCGCAAAGCGCTTCCTGAAGGCGCTGGAGGACGAGGATTTCGCGGCCTTCCCAGGCGAGACCTACGCCATGGGGTTCCTGCGCAGCTACGCCGAGTATCTCGGCCTCAACGCGGAAGAGCTGGTGGGGATCTACCGCAACATCAAGATCCAGGAGCAGCCGCTGCCCATGAACGAGCTGCTCGAATCCAAGCCCCGGGTCCCGCCGCTGCGGATCATCATCTTCGCGGCGGCAGCGGTGCTCGCGCTTGCGGCCGTTGGCTACCTTGTCTACCGGGCGACCGCCCGGGCCGGCGGCCCCGCATCCGCGGTGCAGAAGCTCTCGCAGGGGCCGGGCACGGATTTCGTGTTCCAGGACGAGGTCCGCACGCAGTGGTTCGCGCAGGGGGATGCCATCTCGGTGCCGTTCGGCGGGAAGAGCTACCGGATCGTGGTGTTCGCGATCGGGGATACGCTCACACTGAAGGTCCCCGGGGGCACCGTCGACATGGGACTGGGCAAAGAGAGGTACATCGACCTCGACGGGGATTCCACCCCCGACATCCGCGTCGTGTGGAACGACGTGGACCGAGGCTCCTCGCAGAAGCGGGTGAACCTCGGCCTGTACCGGACCTCGGGACAGGCGGCGGCGAGCGCCGCTGCCGAAGCAACTCCGGCTGCCCCCGTCGCGGGCTCCACCACGCCGCCCGTGCGCTCCGACACCTTCAAACCCCTCACCCTCGCGCAGGCGGCCCAGCCAGGGCTGTTCACGCTGGACTTCACGTTCAAGAACGACTGTCTTTTCCGCTACCTCGTGGACGCGGGAAACCGCGAGGACCGCTTCTTTCAGAAGGGCGAACAGTTCACCATCGACACCGCCCGGAAGCAGGTGACGATCTGGCTCTCGAACGCGGGAGCGGCCCGCATGCGCGTCCAGGGCAGGGATTTCGAGCTGGGGGATCTCGGAGAGGTTGCCACCCGCAGGATCGCGTGGAGGAACGACACGGCATCCGGCGGGTATGTCCTCGAGATCACTCCCCTGTACTGAGCCCGCACCCCGGCACGATGGACGCCGACGCTTCCACCCGCCGCGCCTTCCACGTCGAAAGCCTCGGATGCGCGAAGAACCAGGTCGACTCCGAGAGGATGATCGCCGCACTCGTTGGGGCGGGGTGGCGACTGGCCGCGTCGCCCGAAGAGGCGGACGTGCTCGTCGTGAACACCTGCGGTTTCATCACCTCCGCGAAGAAGGAATCCATCGAGACGAGCCTCGAGCTGAAACAGCGTCACCCGGGCAAGAGGGTGATCATGGTGGGCTGTCTCTCGGAGCGCTACGGAGAAAACCTCGCGCAGCAGATGCCCGAGATTGACGGCTTCCTGGGCAACAGGGACCCGACGCGCATCCTGGACCTCCTGGCCGACGACCGGCAGCTCGGGAGCCGGGGAGCGCCCGCCCCCGGCCCTTCGAGCGCGCGAACCGGGCCACGGCCATACGAACGCTCGCACCTCCTCTCCTTCCCCGGCAGCGCTTACCTGAAGATCGCCGAAGGGTGCGCAAATCGCTGCACCTACTGCGCCATCCCTCTCATCAGGGGGGATCTGGACAGCCGGCAGTCTCAGGAGATCGTCGAGGAGGCGAAACAGCTCCTCGACCGCGGCATCAGGGAGCTGATCCTGATCGCGCAGGACCTCGGCTCCTACGGCCGCGACCGCGGGGAGCCCTCCGAGCTGCCGCGCCTGCTCGCGGATCTCTCGGACCTGTCGGGTGATTTCTGGGTACGGCTTCTGTACATCCATCCCGATCATTTCCCGCACGGCATTCTCGACGTCATGGCGCGCGACCCGCGCTTTCTGCCCTACTTCGACCTGCCCTTCCAGCACGCCGCTCCTGGAGTGCTTCGGGCAATGGGCAGACGGGCCGACCCGGAGGCGAATCTCGACCTTCTCACCCGGATCCGCGAGAGACTGCCCGGTGCCGTCATCAGGTCCACGTTCCTGCTGGGCTTCCCGGGCGAGACGGAGCAGGATTTCGAGAAACTACTTTCCTTCCAGAGCCGCGCGCGGCCCGACTGGCTGGGATGCTTCACGTACTCCCGGGAAGAGGACACTCCTGCGTACACCCTGCCCGGCAGGGTGACGAAGGCGGCTGCCGAAACGCGCAAGGCGCAGATCGAGCTGTGCCAGGGCCCGATCACCGAGAGGGCTCTGGCGGCCCGGGTCGGGAAGGTCCTCGACGTTCTCGTGGAAGAGAGAGTCGAGGGGGAGGAGCTCTCCCTGGGACGTGCCTACCTCCAGGCGCCGGACGTGGACGGGCTGGTCGTCGTGAGGCGCAGCGTCCCGCCAGGGACGCGGATTCCGGTCCTTATCGAGCGGCGCAACGGCGTCGACCTCGAGGGGTCTCCCCGTGAGCGATGAACCCGGCTACTTCCGTGAGCTGAACCCGGAACAGAGGGCGGCCGTGGTTCACTCGGGTTCTCCCCTCCTGATCCTCGCCGGTGCGGGTTCGGGCAAGACCCGGGTGATCACCACCAAGATCGCCTACCTCGTGGACCGCCAGGGGGTGAATCCCCGCTCGATCATCGCGGTGACCTTCACGAACAAGGCCGCCCAGGAAATGAAGGAGAGGGTGCTCGCCATCGTGCCGCACGCCGAGGAGGTGATGGTGAGGACCTTCCACTCCTTTGGCGCATGGTTCCTGAGACGCAACGCGGCTCAGGCCGGGCTGGAGCCGCGGTTCAGCATATTCGACGAGGACGATTCTCTCTCCCTGCTGAAGTCCATCCTCGGGAAAACCGAGGACCGCGGCTTCCTCCGCCGAAGCTACGAGGAGATCAGCAGGGTCAAGGATCTCGGCATCGGTCCCGACGCTCCCCGGGAGGAGATCGAGCGCGCGGGCTGCGACCCGGACCTCTACGCCGCGTACGAACAGCGGAAGCGGGCAACGGGAAACGTCGATTTCGGCGATCTCATCCTCAAGCCGCTCCAGCTCCTGCGGACGCAGCCGGAGGTGCGCGGGCGCAGCCGGCAGAGATTCCGCGTGGTGCTGGTCGACGAGTACCAGGATTCGAACGTGGCGCAGTTCGAGCTCCTGCGCGAGCTCTGGGAGCCGGGCATCTATCTCTGCGTCGTCGGAGACGACGACCAGTCCATCTACCGCTTCCGCGGGGCCGAGGTGGGCAACATCCTCTCATTCCCGAAGGTCTTCCCCGGGACGCAGGTGGTACGCCTGGAGCGCAACTACCGATCTACGCAGTCCATCCTGGATGTCGCCTCGGTCGTCGTCGCCCACAACACGGGCAGGCTGGGCAAGACTCTGTGGACCGAGAACCTGCGCGGCGATCCTCCCCTCGTGGCCTGCCTCGCTGACCAGGACGAGGAAGCGGATTTCTGCGCATCCATCGTCCGCGACGATTTCCCCGGCACCACCGCTATCCTCTACCGCATGAACGCGCAGTCGCTCCCGTTCGAGACCCGGTTTCAAAGGCTGGGCATCCGCTTCCGACTGATCGGGGCCCTGCGATTCTATGAGAGGGAGGAGGTGAAGGACGCCCTTGCGTACCTGTCCCTGCTCACGAACCGCAACAACGAGGTCGCTTTTCGCAGGATTGCCAACAAGCCCGGCCGGGGCATCGGGGCGGCAAGCGTCGGGAAGATCGTGTCGGAATGGAGCGCGCACGGTCCGGAGACCTCCGACCTGCTCGGTGCCTGCCGGCGGGCGGCCGGCCGGTTGCGCGGCCGCGCCCGGGCAGGGCTCGCGGACCTCCTGGCATCTCTTGACGAGCTGTCCGCTCGCCTCGAGGAAACACCGCTGGCCGAGCTGGCGCGCGCGGTCCTTTCCCGGACGGGGCTCTACGAGCTGTACCGCACACGTGACCGTTCAGACGGCACATCGAAATCGGCGAACCTCGAGGCGATGGTGAGCGACATGGCGAACTACGGCGCGGGTGCCTCCGCCCTCGCGGAGTTTCTGGAAAAGGTCGCGCTTGCCAGCCCGCTGGACACTGCGGAGGCGGACGAAAGCGCCCCGGTGGCCCTCATCACCGCGCACAACACCAAGGGGCTGGAGTTCGATCGCGTGGTGATCACGGGCCTGGAGGAGGGAGTATTCCCGCACTCGTCCAGCACGGGGAACCCCGATGATGTCGAGGAGGAGCGGCGCCTGTTCTACGTCGGCGCGACCAGGGCCCGGCAGCAGCTCGTGATGACCTGGTGTCTGCGGCGCCGGCTCTTCGGCCGCACGACGGAGATGTCTCCGTCGAGGTTCCTCGAAGAGGTGCCCCAGGATATGGTGCGGAAGGCAGGGCCGGAGGGCGCGGCTCCCGGAGATGAGTTTCCCGTGGGCTGCGGGGTCTACCACGACGAGTACGGCACCGGCGTGGTGGAGAGGACATGGTATAATGACGGCACCCAGCTGGTGCAGGTGAGGTTCCAGTCGGGTCGGGTGGGGAAATTCTTCCCGAAATATGCGCGGCTGGAACGGGTGGATCTCGATTGATGAAGACGAACAGGCATTTGATGAAGGACGTCCAGGGAGGCCAGGACTTCCGCAACATGCCCATCCAGAAGGTGGGGATCCGCAATATCAGCTATCCCATCACCGTCCGGGACAAGAGCCGCGAGACCCAGCAAACCGTGGCGAACGTGAGCCTCTCGGTGAATCTCCCGCACACCAACCGGGGCACCCACATGAGCAGGTTCATCGAGGTGCTGGACCGGTTCAAGAACGAAGTGAGCTACCAGAGCCTCGACCTCATCCTGATCGAGATCAAGAAGGCGCTGAAGGCGGAGGAGTCCCACATCGAGCTCGACTTCCCGTTTTTCCTGAGGAAGAAGGCTCCCGTCTCCGGCCTGGAATCGCTCATGTCCTACGAATGCGTGATCGAGGCGACCTATGTGAACCACCTGGAGATCGCCACGCGCGTCGAGGTCCCGGTGCACACCCTCTGCCCCTGCTCGAAGGAGATATCCGACTTCTCCGCCCACAACCAGCGCGGAACCGTGTCCATCACGGTGGGCATGACGAGGTTCATCTGGATCGAGGACCTGATCCAGATCGCGGAGGAATCGGCCTCGAGCCCCGTGTACGCCCTCCTGAAACGTGAAGACGAGAAGCACATCACCGAGCACGCCTACGAGAACCCGCGGTTCGTGGAGGACGTCGTGCGCGAGGTCGCCCTCCGGCTGCAGTCGCTCCCCGGCCTCCGCTACTACGTGATCGAGGCGGAGAACTTCGAGTCGATCCACAATCACAGCGCCTACGCGGTCATCGCGAAGAGGGCGGATGCTGGATAGGCAGCTTCTGCGGGGGATCCCCCGGATCCGAAGGGCCCGGGGATTCCGTCTCTACGACATGCAGGGCAGGCGGTACCTCGATCTCTTCCGTGACGGCGCGCTCCTCGGTCACCGCGGCGCGGGCTCCCTGACGGCCATGAAATCCGCGCTCTCGCAGGGACTCGCCGCGGCCCTCCCGTCGGTCTGGGAAAAGAGGTTGCTTGCCGCGATCTCCCGTTCGTTCCCCCGGTATCCCGAGGTGCGCCTGTACTCCTCACCGGACCGGGCGCTCGACGCGGCATGCCGCTGCCTGGGCGGCGGTCCGATCGAGATCCACGATCCAGCGCTCGACGAAGCTCCCGCCGCGGGCGTAGGGGCCGGGTTCTGGCGGCCGTTCCTCCCCCCCTTCGGTGACGCGCGGGTGCTCCTGCCCCTTCTGCCGGTGATGGTCGGTGGGGCCCCTGTACCGGCCTGCTTCGCAGGGGAGGTGCCGCACGCCGTGCCCCTCTCCGACACCATCCCCGCCTTCATTCTCGCCGGCGCCCTGCGCGGCTTCGCCGCGCTCTCCCGTTCGATCGAGGGCGGGTGCACGCTCTCGAATCCCGCTGTCGAAAGGGCGCTGGATGCCGCGCCGGGCTGGACACGCGTCGGCCCCTACGTGCGCGCCGTGTTCCCGGAGGCGGAGTACCCGCGCGTGCATGCGGAGTTCCTGCGCGCAGGCGTTCTTCTCCACCCCGGGTATCCCGGGCCAAGCGTGCTCCCCGGGGACTGCTCCCCGGGGGAGACTCGTCTCCTGGCCGAACTCTTCACCAGTATTCCTGGAGGCTGACAATGGGAATCGTTGCTTTTGCACAGGACGCGTCGCACCTCGCCCTCGGGGCATTCGCCACATTCTGCGCGATCCTCCTGTGGTCGCGTACGCGCGACCTCGCCTGGACCTTCATCATCATCGCCGTCATCCTGTCGTATGCGGACATCGTGCTGGCGACCCTCCGCGGCTTCGGCATCCTCGACGAGGACCTGCTGAGCTACCGGGGAGTGCCGGTCCTCCGGATCGCCCTCGCGGACCTGCCGCTCCTGTTCTCGGGGCTCGGGTTCGTGCTCGCCGCGGTCAGAAAGAAGGTGTCCTGACCATGGCCCCCATCCGCATCATCCCGGCCCGTGACGAGGCAAACATCGAGCAGAAGCTCGTGACTCTGCTCCTGGCCGCCGTCCAGGAGAAGCCCGACCTCATCATCTCCGTCTTCGCCGGCACCCCGGCCTTTGGCGCGTACCGCCTGCTCGTCGAGCGGGCGCGTTCGGAGCTCGTCGATTTCTCCCGGGTCAGGTTCGTCGTCTTCGACGAGCTTCTCACCGCGGCCACCGCAGGTGGCATTCAGGCGGCCACCGCAGGTGGCATTCAGGCGGCCACCGCAGGTGGCATTCAGGCGGCCACCGCAGGTGGCATTCAGGCGGCCACCGCAGGTGGCATTCAGGCGGCCACCGCAGGCGGCATTCAGGCGGCCACCGCAGGCGGCATTCAGGCGGCCACCGCAGGCGGCATTCAGGCGGCCACCGCGGGCGGCATTCAGGCGGCCACCGCAGCCACGGAAAACCGTGGCGGAGGTGGCATTCGCGAACCGGGTGCCGCACAGTTCCGCGCGGTGCTCGACGAGCGGCTCTTCATTCCGCTGGCCGTGCCGCCGGACAACATCGTCGCCTTCTCACCCTCCCGTGACCGCGCGGCGGAAACGGCCCGGATTTCCAGCTTCCTCGCCGTCTCGGGCATCGACATCGCGCTGCTCTCCGTGGATTCCCGGGGCCACATCGGGTTCCACGTGACCGGCTCCAACCTCGAATCCGTCGCGGGCATCGTGCGGGTGGAGAACTCCCCCCGGTGGGAGGCGCGCGATGCGTTCTCCCTCGGACTGGCGGACCTCGCGAAGGCGACCCGCATCCTCCTTTTCGCCGCGGGACGCAACCTCGCAGAAATCGTCCAGCGCCTCACCGAAGGGACCTTCGATCCCTCGCTTCCCATCTCGGTTCTCCAGCGGCATGGGAACGTGATCCTCATCGCGGACGCGGGGGCCTCCTCGGGCATCGCGCGGGAGGAGAGGATCCATGGACTGTACTCCGGCTTCTTCATCGTTGATGCGCAGTCGGCTCCCTCGGGCCGGCGCGTCCTCGTCGTCTCCCCCCATCCGGATGATGCCCCGATCAGCCTGGGGGGGACGATGGCGATGCTCAGCGGCGCGAACAGGCTGGTGACCGCGGTCATGTCCACGGGGCACCGCTCATTCATCTACGGCACGCAGAGGGGGGAGCGGATCGCCATCCGCGAAGCGGAGGTGGTGAAGGAGTCGCGCTTCCTCGGCTCCGAGCCCCGCTTCCTGCGCCTGCCGTTCTATGACAGCAATTACGAGGCGAGCGAACGGGACCTGAACACCTTCATCGCCCTGCTGCGGGAGCTGGACCCGGACTGGGTCTTCATCCCGCATCCCAAGGACAGCCACCCCGCGCACGTGGCCAGCCGGGCCGTCGTTGTCGAATCATTGCGGCGGTACCTTGCGGGAACGAGAAAGGTCGTCGACCTGTGGAACTACGAGGGACCCTGGGCCCTGTTCAATCGGGGCGATTTCAACGCCATCGTCACCGTGCCTCGCCTGGCGTTCGAACGGAAGCTGCAGGCGATCAGGGCGCACGAGTCGCAGGTGGCCCGCACGCCCTACGACGTGGCCGCAGAGTCACTGGCGCGACTGCGGTCCGCCCTCGTGCCGGAATCCGAGCTCGCCGGATTCGGGGCCCGGCCTCCGCGCTTGGACGCGTGGCTGGAGCTGTTCTGGCGGGAGACGGCGCGTGGGGAACAGGCGGGAATTGGCCCAGGTGCGGAACTGCCGGTGCAGGAATGAATGGCGCCGCTGCGCGTCGCCGGCAACGAAAAAGCCCGGCCTGACCGGGCTTTTTCATGGATAGATCGCTACTCGATGATGATCGCTTCCGCCGGGCAGTCGCTTGCCGAGTCCCTCACCACCTTCTCGAGATTTGGGGGCACCTCGGGCGTGATGACTTCAGCGGTGTCCTTTCCCATCTTGAAGACCTGGGGCACGCCGTCGGTGCACAGCCCGCAGGCGGTGCAGAGGTCCGGGTCTATCCTCACCTTCATTTGCTGGCTCCTTCCTGATGTGATTGCCCGCCGATCCGCCGAGGTCTGCGGGCATCACGACGATACCCCAATTCGGACCCCATTTCAATACGATACGGTTGACAGACCCTCCGATTTCGCTATCCTTTGCGCAGAAAACGATTCCTAAGCGGAGGTTTTGCATGATTGCTCTCACCATTGGCGTGATCCTCATCCTCTTTGCGGTATACTCGGTTCTTCCCGTGTCGTGGAGCCTGCAGTGGTGGCCCGAGGTCATCCAGTTCCTCAAGGGGGGAGTTCCAATACTTGCCGTTTTCATCGGGTTGATTGCCTTCTTCGTGGGCGTGGCGGACATCAAGGACAAGATGGAGGCGAAGAAGGAGGAGGCGGAGGAGAAGGAAGAGGCGAAGAAGGCGGAACCGGGCGCCGGGACCACTTGACATTCCCCAGCCGGTATGTAAATTTAGCCTTCCTGTGGCCGTCGCGCCGCATTTTCTTCACGGAAGGGTTGAGACAACGATGAAAACGATATTCGTGAACCCGGCCGACGTCGAGCACAAATGGTACCTGGTCGACGCGGAGGGAAAGGTTCTCGGACGCCTGGCCTCGCGCGTCGTGGCGGTGCTCCGCGGCAAAAACAAGCCCGAATACGCCCCCCACTGGGACATGGGTGATTCGGTGGTCATCATCAATGCGGGCAAGATCCGGGTCACCGGCCGCAAGCCGGCACAGAAGATGTACTACCGCCATTCCCGGTACCCGGGAGGGTTCCGCGCCGAGCCCTTCGAGAAGGTGTTCGCCCGCAAGCCCGCATGGCCGCTGGAGCGCGCCATCGAGGGCATGCTGCCCAAGGGAGCCCTCGGCCGCAAGATCTTCAAGAGGCTGAAGGTGTACGCCGGGCCCGAGCATCCGCACGCGGCGCAGAAGCCCATCAAGCTCGAGATTTCCTGAGAATAGAGGAGAAGCCCTTGGTCAAGAATCTGACGGTCGCGACCGGCAAACGCAAGACTTCGATTGCCCGCGTGTTCCTGCGGGACGGTGCGGGAAACGTGACGATCAACGGCAAGACGGTGGAGGAATACTTCGCCGGGCTTCCGACCGCGCAGAGCGTGCGCGCTCCCCTGGACGTCACGAGCAACACGGGAAAGTTCGACGTGCTCATCTCGGTCCGCGGCGGCGGGATCTCCTCTCAGATCGAGGCCTGCCGTCATGGCATCGCGCGGGCGCTGAACGCGTACGACGCCTCCAACCACGTGGCGCTGCGCGCGAACGGGTTCCTCACGCGTGACTCGCGCATGGTGGAGAGGAAAAAGTACGGACAGTCGGGAGCCCGGCGCCGGTTCCAGTTCTCCAAGCGGTAGCGGGGACGGCCGGGGCGAGGGTTCGCCGGACATCGCCCCGGAGAGCTTCGAAATCCTTTCGGTGGAGCTCAAAGGAGCCGCCGGAGATATGGTGCGCATCCATCTCTCTGACGGCTCTTTCTTTCTGCTGCACGCGGAAGTCTACGCCCGGGCGGGCCTTTCGACCGGGTCAGTGCTCGAACCGGACACCAGGACACGACTCCTTGCACGCTCGGAACGGGTGCGCGCGCGGGTGCAAGCCCTGAAGCTGCTGGCCCGGGCTCCGCACACCAGGCGGGGGCTCGCCCGCAAGCTTGCCGCGCGCGGGTTCGGACCTGCTGCGGTCCGTCGCGCGATTGCTCGCATGCTGGAGCTGGGATACCTGGACGACAGGACGTTCGCGGAGTCATGGATGCGCTCACGCCTTTCCGCGGGGAAGGACGGGGGCACGGCGCTGTATCGCGGGCTCCTCGCCCGGGGAGTTCCGAGGCCCCTGGCGCAGGAGGTGGTGGGCGACATGTACTCGCACGAGGAAGAGGTTCGCCAGGCGCGGCGGTTGACAGCGGGACTGTCGCGCAACACCGCTATCCGGCGCCTCGCGGCGCGGGGATTCCGCTCCCGTGCTATTGCGGCGGTGATCCGGGAGATCCCGGGAACAAGTCGTGAATCGCAGGCGGATTGAAGCCGAACCGTCCCGCCAACACCGCGCGCGCCAGGTCCAGCACAAGAGCGCAGCCGTCCACGACCGCGGAGTCGGAGGAGGCGACAATCCCCTCGTACGTCTTCAGAGGGTAGTCGGCGCTCGGCACAAGGGCGACCTCCGATGCGCACGGCAGCGGAGCCAGGCGGGCACGCAGGTCCTCCGCCATGAGTCCGGAGAAGGCGATCGGCATGTCGAGGTATGCGTCGACGCGGAACGGTGCGAGCCCGGCGATCACCTGCACGATTTCTTCCATCGCGCGGCCGGTGAGCGATGCCGTTCTGTAGCTGCCGTGGGTCGCCGATGCGTCGCGTACCATGCCGTCATCGGCAACAAAAAGGACCTGGCCTCTGAGATAGCTCTCCACCGTGATAAGGACGTTGTACCAGTCCACGCCAAGCGCCTGTCCGCTGACGGCATTCGGCGCGACGATTTTCGCTTTGCGCAACGAGGCGGCAGCGTGTACAATAACGCCGCGAAACAGGCAGTTGCGCTGCATCCGCGAGAGCCTGTGCCTGTCTCCGACGAGTTTGAGGGTCGCTTTCTCCGGATATCCTTTTTCCCTGAGGAGTTTGTAGGTGGCGCAAGCTTCTGCAAAATTATCTGTTGACATTATGGATATAATTGGTATACTGAATAGTATTGAGAATTGGTCCGCAATGCTTCGAAAGGATAGCAGAAATGGCGAAGAAGGAAAAGAAGGTTCGGATCTTTTCGGCTCTCGAGGTAGCGGACATCTGCGGTGTGGTCAACCAGACCGCGATCAACTGGATCAAGAACGGGTTCCTGAAAGCCTTCATGACGCCCGGCGGTCAATACAGGGTCTACGCTGAGGATCTTCTTTCCTTCCTCTCGTCGCGCGGGATGCGCGTCCCCGAGGGCCTCGTGGAGAGCACGGAGGCGGGCCCCGACTGGGAGCGGATCCTGATCGTCGACGATGACGAAAACATCAACATGCTGCTGAAGCGTTTTCTCAGCCGTCTCTCCCCGAGCCTCACGGTCCTGCAGGCTTTCGACGGTTTCGAAGCGGGGAAGCTCATCTCGGAATCGCGGCCGGGCGTGATCCTGCTCGACATCAACCTGCCGGGGATCGACGGGCACAAGCTCTGCCGCCGCATCAAGGAGGACCCGACCCTCGGCTCGCCCATCATCATCGCGATCACGGGCATCGCCGACGAAGGCGTGGGTGAGCGGATCATCGGGGAGGGCGCCGACGCGTTCCTCCGCAAGCCGCTCGACTTCGACAAGTTGTGGTCGACCATCGAGGAGCTTAGTGCGTCGCGCTCGGGCCGGGAGACGACGCGGTGAGCGTTGCGCCTCTGATCCTCATCGTGGAAGACGAGGATTCGATCCGCCTCACCCTCCGCGACTATCTGAAAAAGAAGGGACACGAGGTGAGCGTGGCGTCCGACGGCGTCGGCGCCATCAAGCAGATCCTCGACCATCCCGTGAAATTGATCGTCACCGACTACCGCATGGACATCCTCGGCGGGGACTACTGGATACGGTTTCTCCGCGAGTTCTGCCCCGACAAGAAAGTCATCATCACCAGCGGCTTCCTGCAGCCGGAGTTCCCGATCCCCTATCCCGTTGTCTACAAGCCGTACGACTATTCCGAGCTGGAGGGGCTGATCCGCAGGACCCTTGCAGAGGCGGGTTGAAAGGCAGGAGCCGGAGTGCCCGCAGCGGGTCCGGGGAATGCCGCATTCCACGCCGTCGTGACCGGACGGGTCCAGGGTGTCGGGTTTCGCTACTCCGCCATTCGCGAGGCTCGCGCGCGGGGCATCTCCGGCACGGTGGCCAACCGCTACGATGGAAGCGTCGAGATCGATGCGGAGGGCGCAATGCCGGACCTCGAGCGGCTGCTCGCATGGCTGCGCCGCGGGCCTCCCGGAGCGCACGTGCGTGAGGTGCAGGTAGAGTGGCTGCCCTGGACCGGCCGATTCCGCGGTTTCGACGTCGAGTTCTGATCCGGGCTATCCGACCGCAGTCTTGTCCCTTCGATCTGCCGATGGTAGAAAGGAGCCCGCGGCGGCGCACCAAATCCGCCTTCGGCGGCGCACCAAATCCGCCTTCGGCGGCGCACCAAATCCGCCTTCGGCGGCGCACCAAATCCGCCTTCGGCGGCGCACCAAATCCGCCTTCGGCGGCGCACCAAATCCGCCTTCGGCGGCGCACCAAATCCGCCTTCGGCGGCGCCATGGAGGAATGTCAGGATGTGCGGAATATTCGGCTATGCAGGGCCCGATGCCCGGCCCGAGGTTCTCATAGAAGGAATCAAGCGTCTGGAGTACCGCGGCTACGATTCCTGGGGACTCTGCCTCGCGGCGGATGACCGGCTCTCCCTGGTGCGCCGGGTAGGACGCATCGGGGGTGTGGATGCCGCCGCGCTCGCGATGGGACGCGACGGGCATCCCCAGAATCCGCCTTCGGCGATGCTGTCGGGGATCGCGCACACGCGGTGGGCGACCCACGGCGCGCCAACGGAAATCAATGCCCATCCGCATGTCGACTGCGCTGGACGGATCGCTGTCATCCACAACGGGATCATCGAAAACCACGCCTCCCTGCGCGCGTCGCTCATGTCCAAGGGGCACCGTTTCAGCAGTGAGACGGATACCGAGGTCATTCCCCACCTGGTCGAGGAGCTGCTGAAGACCGAGCCGGATTTCCCCTCGGCATTTCTTGCCGCCATGAAGCTCCTCGTGGGCGCCTATGGCATCGCCGCGCTGTGGGCGGCGACCCCGGACACGGTTTACGTGGCCCGGCATGGCAGCCCGATCGTTCTCGGCGTGGGCAAGACGAGCACCCTCGTAGCGAGCGACCCGGCTCCCCTGGTGGCACACACGCGGGACGTGATCTATCTCGACGACGGTGAAGCGGCGATTCTCCACCCCGACGGGTTCGAGACCCGTACCCTCGAGGGGGCGCCGGTCAGCAAGCAGGTCCAGCAGGTCGCCTTCAGTCTCCCGGACATCGAGCGCGGAGGGTTTCCCCACTTCATGCTCAAAGAGATCGCCGAGCAGCCGGAGTCCATCCACAACGCCTTGCGCGGAAGGATCGTGCGCTCCGAAGGCACGGCAAAGCTGGGGGGGGTGGAGGAGGACCTCCTGCGCAAGGTCCGTCGGTGTCACATCGTGGCGTGCGGGACTTCGTGGAATGCCGGCCTCGTGGGGAAGTACCTCTTGGAAAATCTCGCGCGGATCCCCACGCAGGTGACCTTCGGCGCGGAGTTCCGCTACGCGCACCCGGTGCTTGAGCCGGATACCCTGGTCATCGCCGTGAGCCAATCCGGGGAAACGGCGGACACGCTGGCCGGTGTACGGGAGGCGAAGCTTATCGGCGCGGAGACGATCGGCATCTGCAATGTTGTCGGGTCCACGATCGCCCGGGAATGCGGGAAGGGCATCTACATCCACGCAGGGCCCGAGATCGGGGTGGCCTCCACCAAGGCATTCACCAGCCAGCTGGTGGTCCTCAGCCTCCTGGCGGTGCACATGGGACGGATGCGCGGCATGTCGCTGAGGGCGGGGCTGCTGTTCCTTGATGCGCTGGAACGGCTGCCGGCGCAGGCCGAACAGATCCTGGCGGAGAAGGAGAAAGTCGCGAAGATTGCGCGGAAGTACGCGCAGTGCCGCGACTTCCTCTACGTGGGCCGGCTGTACGAGTATCCCACCGCGCTGGAAGGGGCGCTGAAGCTGAAGGAGATCTCCTACGTCCACGCCGAGGGGGTCCAGGCCGCGGAGATGAAGCACGGCCCCATCGCCCTCGTCGAGCCCGGTGTGCCCACCGTGGTCCTCGCGGCGCAGGCGGAGATCAGGGACAAGATGCTGGGCAACACGCACGAGATCCTCGCCCGGTCGGGCACGGTCATTGCCGTTGCGCAGGAAGGCGACCAGGAGCTGGCGAAGCTTGCCAATGACACGATCTTCATCCCGCACACCCTGGATCCCCTGGTGCCGATCCTCTCCGTGATCCCCCTGCAGCTTTTGGCCTACTACGTGGCGGTGGAGCGCGGGTGCGACGTGGACAAGCCCCGCAACCTTGCCAAGAGCGTCACCGTGGAGTAGAGCATGGAACCGAGAATCGTGCTTTTCGAGGACCACCTCCTGGGCGATATGACCCCGATCTCTCTCACCCGTCCCGCCTTCGCCGTGACCTGCGCCTGCTACACCCTGTACGAGATAGCCTCCGCTGCGGCGGGCAGCGCCAAATCCGCCTCCGGCGGCGCCGTCCGCTGGATCGTGCAGGACCACCTCCTGAAAACCGCAGCCCAGCAGTTTCCGAGGCTGCCGATCGAAACGGGAGGCATGCTCCTGTTCCTCAACGCGTCGATCGTCCCCGACGTGCGGTACGCCGCGCGCATCCTTCAGCTCTGGGAGAAAGGCGAGCCCTTCGTGGCCACGGCCGGCGCGAGGGTGTCCGCCGCCCTGGTGCCAGCGGGCAGCGCGGTGCCGGATCCGATCTCCAGCGAGAATGTCACACCCTGGCTGCTGGAGATGAAGCTTCCCCTCATGGAGGAGGAGCTGTTCCGCACCTTCGACCACCAGTACGAAGTGATCAAGTACCTCGAACCGCTTTTCGCGGAGAACATCGCCCACCGCATCCGTGGTGGCGGCTACAGGGAGGTCGCGCCGAAGGTCTTTGCCGCGGAGAACGTGTCCCTGGCGGACACGGCGGTCTTCCGCACCCGGGAAGGCCCCGTGGTCCTCGAAAAGGACGTCGAGATCGCCGATTTCACGTACTTCGTGGGGCCCGTGCACGTCGGCGCCCGGACGCGCATCATCGAGCGCGCGTCGCTGAAAGAGCACGTCTGCATCGGGGAAACGTGCAAGGTCGGGGGTGAGGTGGAAGCGAGCATCGTGGAAAGCTTCACGAACAAGCAGCACCACGGCTTTCTCGGGCACTCCTGGGTGGGGTCGTGGGTGAACTTGGGAGCCGGCACGAGCAACAGCGACCTGAAGAACAGCTACGGTGAGGTGCGGCTCGAGTATCCCCGCCGGCGCGTGGACACGGGGATGCAATTCCTGGGGTGCATCATCGGCGACTTCGCGAAAAGCGCGATCAACACGAGCATCTTCACGGGAAAGATCGTCGGCGTTTCCAGCATGCTCTACGGCTTCATCGGCTCCAACGTGCCCAGTTTCTGCAATTACGCCCGTTCCTTCGGCCAGATCACGGAGTGCCCCGTGGACCAGGCCGTCCTGATCCAGAAACGGATGTTCGCGCGCCGCGGTGTCCGCCAGACACCTGAGGATGCAATGCTGCTGAAGGACGTCTTCGAGCTCACCCGCAGCGAACGCCTGATCTCCGACGAGCCCCCCGCGCTGTAGGGAGGCTCAACTGTCTCCGCGGGCCTGAACTCCCCTGAACTGGTGAAATTTGACTTTTCGCCGCCCATGCCCTATCATGGGGATGGGTCAGGCAGCGATTCTGCTGCCGGTCAAGGTCTTGGCTTCCAAAATGACGGGCTCGTGAGCCAGGGAGGTGCGAGCATGCAGGAAGCGGAGAGAGTCCAAACGGAGATCCAGAAAGTCATCGGGGACGATCCCACCATCCAGGACGCGAGCAGGATCATCGTCACGGTGGAGAAAAAGAGCTTCTGGAAGGGCGGCAAGGAGATCGTCGTTCTGAAGGGAAGCGCGCGTTCGGAGAGCGACAAGGCAAAGATCGAACGGATCGCGCAGCTTCACGCTGCGGGGCGTGAAGTGCAGGATTCGATCAACGTCGTTCACTAGGGCGCGGCGCCCGAATCCGCGCCTGCGGCGCGGCGCGCAGAGCTTCCCCGGACGTCTCAGCTCTGATCCACCGGCACACCGGCGGCGGGAAATCCCTTTACCGTGTCGAAGACGAACGAGGCGATCTCCGGGTCGATGTGTGCGCTGGCCCGGCGGAAACGTTCCGCAACGGGATCCCGACTGAACGCGCCGTCGGCGATGATGATGGGGGTCATCTTGGAATGCCCCGGTACCTCGCCGGAATCGATCCGGTTGTGCTGGAAGCCGTGCTCGCGGGTCCACGTGAGCGCGCGCTCCCGATCCTGCTTGTCGTAGCAGAGCTGGAAGCCGACCAGGCGGCGGTCTTCTCCGTACCAGACGATCAGGTCGAAGTACTCGTCGGTGAACCAGCGGCGGAACCCTTCCCCCGCGACCTGGCGGGCATTGCGTATCTCGCTGAGCATGCACACGCCTCCTCTCCCTCAGTATACTCCAGTATGACACGCGATGACCACGTGGCCCTCATCCGCGAGGGTGCGGCCGGACGCGACGGCACGTGGGCTGACCTCGGTGCCGGGTCCGGTGCTTTCACCATGGCCCTTGCGTCCGTGCTCGGAGCGACGGCCCGGATCTTCGCCGTGGACAGGGACGAGCGCTCGCTTCGCACTCTCGAACGAGACGTCGGCGCCTCATTTCCTCGTATCCGGACCGTTCACGCGGATTTCACGGGCGAGGTGCCGCTCCCGCCGCTGGACGGGATCCTGATGGCGAACTCGCTTCACTTCCAGTCCGACGCCTGCGCGGTTCTGTCTCATGCGGCACGGTGGCTGAAGCCCGGCGGCCGGCTCATCATCGTCGAGTACGATATCGAGACTCCGAATCCATGGGTGCCCCACCCGCTTCCCTGGGCACGGCTCCCGGCTGCGGCCGAATGCGCTGGATTTTCCGGCGCGCAGCTCCTGGGCTCGCGCCCCAGCCGGTATCATCGAAGGGTGTACGCGGCGGCGTTCGACGCAGCGGCCGGCAGCGCCACTGGCACGATCAATCGCTGACGTGTACCCTCGCCCCCGAAGGAGGACCGACGCCCATGAACGACACCCGCAGGCCCATTGACGACGGCGACTGGAACATGGCCTTCCTGTTCCCCGACGAGGTCGCGATGGCGAAGTCCCGAACCGGCCCTGCCATTCTGCCGCTGGCCCCCATCGAATGGCATGGCCCCCACCTGGCGATGGGCTGCGACGGCCTGCTCGCGCATGCATTTGCCCGCAGGATCGCGCGGGACCTGCAGAGCCCTTACTTCCCGCCGCTGTTCGTGGGCACGGAGCGCGAGCGCCGCCCCGAGACGCTCACCGCCCTGGGATTTCCCTCCGGCGCGTACATCGAGGGGATGGATTTTCCCGCCAACTCCGTGAAGAGCGCGTACATCCGCGAGGAGGTGTTCAGCCTCATCGTGCGCGCCACCCTCGACGCGCTGTTTCACCGCATGGAGTACAGGGCCGTGGTGATCGTGAACGGTCACGGAGCGGACAACCAGCGCGCAGTGCTCGACCGGCTGTGCGCGGAATACAACGCCGGCGGGACACGGCGTCTCCGATGGGTCTACCCCGGGTTCCCGCGCTCGCTCGTGGCAGGGTCCATCGGTCACGCAACCGCGGAGGAGTCCTCGATGCTCACGGCCATGTGGCCGGGGTGCGTGGACACCTCCCGGCTTCCTCCCTCGGGTCCCCTGCGGAACATCGATCATGCCGTGGTGGACGGCGACACCTTCGACGGCGCCTCGACTCCGGATTTCACGGTGCGGCCCGAACAGGACCCGCGCGGCCACACCAGCGCCGCAGCGGGCGAACGGTACGTGGAAGAGGCCGCGCGGGAGACCGTGGCAGACCTCCGCGCGTGGCTCGCGCTCAAAGGTTGAGGATCTCGTTTCCGAGGAGCCTCTCGATGACGAGGGTCGCCGCGCCCATGGCGCCGGAGTCCGAGTCGAACACGCTCTTCGTGATCGCGGTCCTCTGGGCGATCGCGTGCATGGCCCTGCGCCTCACGATGCGCTCGACGCCTTCGAGGATCAGACCGTGCAGCTCCTCCACCACCTCCCCGGCGAGGATCACGGTGCCGGGATCGAACACGTTGATAAGGTCCGCGACGCCGATGCCGATGCTCTCCTCGATCTCAGCCACCACGATGTTGGCCAGCTTGTCTCCCTCCATCGCGGCGCGGCCTACCTGGGACAGCGTGAGAGATTCGACGGGATCCGAGACCGAGCCGAGCGTCGTGTAGACACGGGCGGCGATCAGCTCCCGGACCCGCGCGAGGATCGCGTTCGTGGACACCAGGGCCTCCAGACAGCCGCGGTTGCCGCACTTGCACAGCGGACCATTCTCCTTCACCGTGATGTGCCCGAACTCGCCGCTCACGCCGTTCATGCCCCTGTAGATGCGGTTGTCGAGTATGATGCCCGACCCGACCCCCAGGCCGATGTACAGGAAAAGGAAGGTGTCCACGTTCTTCACGGACCCGTGTCGTTTTTCCGCCAGCGCCATGCAGCGCACCGCATCGTCGAGGAGCACATCGATCCCGAACCGTTCCTCCATCAGCGCCGCCAGTCGCACGTTTTCCCACCCGGGAAGACCGGGGCTGTAAACCACGACTCCCGAACGCGCGTCGACCAGGCCGGCGACGCCGACGCCGATGCCGAGGAGGGGACCGTGGTCGGGGGACGCACATGCGGCGATCGCCTCCGCGGTCTCGGAAACGAGCAGATCCTGCAGCGGTCCGCGGTCATCGGTGGGAGGGGACAATTCCTTGCGGTAGATGGTGGCTCCGTCGAAACCCAGCACCGTGAGACCGAGCCTGCCCGGTTCGATCACCGCGCCGATGGTGAATCCGTAGCCGCGGTTCAAGCCGATGACGGAGGGCTTTCTCCCCCTGCCGCTGCTCCTGAGCTGGCTCCCCTCCATAAGCAGGCCCACGGAAATGAGCTCATCGACGAGCCTTTTTGCCGTGGCGACGCTCAAGCTGCAGGAATCCGAGATCTGGAGTCGCGAGAGCGGTCCCCTGTCCCGGACCGTGTTGAGAATTACGCGTCTGTTCCTGGCGGCGTTGTCGATGTGACTAAGTCCTTGGTGGACGATTCAAGCCTCCATTTTTTCGGAATCATATCAACAAACGTAGGGAAAAGCAAGCAGAAATAGAGAGATTAGGACTTTTATGAGCCAAATTGTGAACACAATATGAACTTTTCCTTGACAACTAGTTCTTATGGGATTAGTGTGAGCCGAAATCGAGTGAAGGAGATGGCTTGATGACCTACGCAAAGAAGGACCTGGCGCTCTACGGCGGGCCGAAGGCGAAGAATTCTCCCAATATCCCGATGTTCCCCGGCGGCCTGGAGATCGGCGCCGAGGAAAAGAAGGAAGTGATGGAGGTGTTGGACAACAAGTACCTCTTCCGCTACTACGGCCCGAAGGAAACGCCGTCCAAGGTCAAGGCGCTGGAAGACGACTACGCGAGGTACCTGGGAATCCGGCACTGCCTCGCGCTCAATTCCTGCACCTCAGCGCTCATCAGCGCGCTCGTGGCCATCGGCGTGGGACCCGGGGATGAAGTCATCATCCCTTCCTACACCTTCTTTGCCACCTGCGCCGCGGTGGTCGCCGCGCGGGCAATCCCGATCGTTGCCGAGGTCGACCGCTCTCTCACAATCGACCCGATCGACCTCGAGAAGAAGATCTCCCCCCGCACGAAGGCCATCATTCCGGTCCACATGCGCGGGATGCCGGCGAAGATCGACCGGATCATGGAGATCGCCCGGAAGCATTCGCTGAAGGTGATCGAGGACGTGGCCCAGGCCAACGGCGGCAGCTACCGGGGGAAACCCCTCGGCTCGTTCGGCGACATCGGCTGCTTCTCCCTGCAGTTTCACAAGATCATCACTTCTGGCGAAGGGGGGATCCTCGCCACCGGCGCGGACCTCCTGTACACCAGGGCCCAGGCTTACCACGACGTGGCCGCGTGCTGGCGCAAGGACCGTTTTGCACCGCCTGAATTCCAGGGAGAGATATTCTTCGGCGTGAACTACCGCATGAGCGAGCTCACCGGGGCCGTTGCCCTCGCGCAATTCAGAAAGCTGGACATGATCCTCTCCCGCATGCGCCGCAACAAGAAGCTCATCAAGGACAGGATTCGGGATCTCGAGGGACTGGAGTTCCGCGAGGTGACCGATGAGGCGGGAGACACCGCCATCTGCCTGGTCTGGTACCTTCCCCGGGCTGGCCAGGTGGCGGAGTTCGTGAAAGCGCTGCAGGCGGAAGGTGTCGAGGTGGGGGGGATCTACAACAAAGGCGTTCCTGACTGGCACGTCTATCCGCACTGGAAAATGCTCATGGAGAAGATGATGCCGACGGAAAAGGGATGCCCGTTCAACTGCGCGCAGAGCGGCCCCGTTCCCGACTACCAGCCCGATGCCTGCCCCCAGACCATGGAGCTGCTCGGCAGATCCGTGCACCTGGATGTCCCGCCGCAGCTCTCGGAGAAGGAGTGCGCGCAGGTGGCCGAGGCCATCCGCAAAGTCACGTCCGTCCTTGTGGGATGAGGGAGAGATGATGGCGAAGCTCAGCGCGTGCATCGAGCCCTTTTTTTCCGACTTGCCCTACGCGGACCGTATTCTCCGCGTGGCGGAGCTGGGATTCACCGCGTACGAGTTCTGGTTCCACGACAAGCGCTTCGACGGGAATGGCCTCGCGCCGGAAAAAAAGGACTTCCACCAGATCGGCGAGCTGAACGCTCGGCTCGGGCTCACGACCACGGATTTCGTCTTCAACCATCCCGACGGGGGGATCGTCGCGTCGCTCATCGACGCGAAGGACAGGCCGAAGCTCCTGGACAGCATCGAGGCGATGATCGGCCTTGCGAAGAGCATCGGATGCAGCTCGCTCATCAGCGGGAGCGGGAACAAGGTGCCTGGTCTCCCGCGGGAAAAAGCGCTGGACAGCATGGTGGAAGGTCTCACACAGCTGGCGCCGGTGTGCCGGAAAAACGGGATCACGCTCATCGTGGAGCCGTTCAACTCGCGCGTCGACCATCCCGATTACTTCCTGGACGACCCCGAGACTTGCGTCGAGGTGCTTCGGAGGGTGAACAGCCCGAACATGAAGATGCTCTTCGACATCTACCACATGCAGATCATGCACGGAAACATTCTCTCCTTCGTGAAGCAGAACCTCGCGTTCATCGGCCACTTCCACGTGGCCGGCGTTCCCGGGCGGCACGAACCGTTCCCGTCCGAGCTGGACTACCCGTTCATCCTGAAGGAGATCGATGCCATGGGCTATAGGGGGTACTTCGGTCTGGAGTACTGGCCCGTCAGGGATGCCGCCGCCTCGCTGAGAGGCACAATGCGCATGCTCACGGGGGCCTGAATTGGGAAAGGACGGCAGCGTGGAGCAGAGGGAAGTCAGGTACGAGATGCTTCGGCCTGCGCAGCTCCGGGCAGAGCTGGAGCGCGCTCCGCTCGTGTTTCTGCCCGTCGCTCCGCTGGAGTATCACGGACCGCACCTTCCGGTCGGGATGGATCCCATCAATGCGGCGCAGTGCGCCCTCGAGGCCTGCCGGCGCCTGGGCACGGGCGTGGTGATGCCCACCCTCTACCTCGGCACCGAACGCGAGCGGCCGGACTGGATGCTGGAGAGCCTCGGATTCCACAAGGGGGACTGGGTCGTCGGCATGGATTTTCCCACCGCCACGTGGAAGAGCCACTACTACCCCGAGCACATCTTCGGTCTCATGGTGGCCTCCTCCCTGGAGATGCTGATCTCCCAGGGCTACCGGGCCATCGTCATCGTGAACGGACACGGGGCATGGAACCAGCTGGAGACACTCGACCGCCTGGCGAAGCACTACACGCACACGACCGATGCGGTGGTGGTGTGGAAGCTCGCCCTGCCGCTCGACGTCTCCGAGAAGAACCTCGCGGGGCATGCGGACCTCGTCGAGACCTCCCTGATGCTGCATTACGAGAAGAAGGTGTACGGCGGACAGAAGATCGTCGACCTTGCCGCCCTTCCCCCGCGCTCGGTGCCGATCCGCTACCCGGATTTCTCGGTGGTCGACGGCCCCGGGTTCAGCGAGAAGCCCAGCCCCGGCCGGATCGTCCTGACGGATCCCCGGGACGCCACCGTGGAGTTGGGGCAGAAGACTTTCGAGGACACGGTGCGGATGTTCGTCGATCTGGCGTCGTCCGCGTTGAAACAGATTCCGCGAGAGAAAAAGTAGCATGAGTGTGGGACAAAGGCTCCGTTGGAGCCGGGAAATGGCAGGAGCCGGACATCGAACCGGTTCCGGATGCGAGGTGTAAGGAGGCTCTATGTCGAGACGCATTTTGTTGCTCGTTGTGGTGCTCGTGCTGGCGGCGACATTTGTCGTCGGCGCGGCTCCCAAGAAGGTCATCTATCACTACCATTGGACGGAGACCATCTATGACGTGATCAACACCAATGCGGTGAAGATGTTCATGGCCAAGAATCCGGACGTCGAGGTGAAGATGGTCCTCCTGCCGGACGGCAACCGCAAGGACGTCATCCGCACCGTCCTCGCGGCGAACGGCGCCATCGATTCCTTCGCCCTGAACAACGGCGAATCCGCCGAGTTCCTGGGCGCGGGGCAGATGGTCCCGATCATCCCGGCAGCGTTCGGAAAGAAGTCGATCGACGAGGTCGTCAGAATGTGGACCCCCGGCGCCATCGAGACCTGCGGCGGCTACTGGGACGGCCAGTACTACGGGATCCCCTTCGAGCTCTCCAACTACGTCGGCTGGATCAACATCGCCGATATGAAGGAAGCCGGGCTGAATCCCGCCAAGGACAAGCCCAAGACCTGGGACCAGTTCGTCGAGGTGGCGAAGAAGCTGATGAAGGTCCAGGGCGGAACGACCGTGCGCAACGGCTTCATGTGCAACTCCAAGGAAGGCGTGTTCAACTTCCTCGTGCTCACCAACATGATGGAGCAGCTCGGAGCGGACTGGGGAAGCGAGAAGGGCCTGATCGCATCGATGGATCAGCCCGAGATCCTCGCCCGGGCGCTGAAGACCTACACCGACTTCGTCACTGACAGCAAGATCTGGGATCCCGCGCTTTCGGACAACGACCGCTCGGGCTTCGGCACGAACAAGACGGGCATGTTCCTCACCGGCGGGACCTGGTACTGGGGCGTGCTCGATACCTACTCGGTGAAGCGCAAGGACGTGGAGCCCTTCCCGTATCCGCGGTTCGCCGACGGCAAGGACATCGGCGGAGTGGGCTACGGCTACTGCCTCTACGTGTCCAAGCTCGCCAAGGACCCTGCGCTCTCCTTCCGGTTCCTCGATGCGATGGCCAGCCAGCCGAACGAGTTCATCAAGCAGGGCTACCACCAGCCGCGCGTGACCCTCTCCAACGGCAAGCAGGCGCTCGACCCGACGCTTGCGAAGAAGTACATCCCGTACTACGATCAGGTGTTCAAGGGCGAGCTGGCGAAGACGGCCGTGTGGCTCTCTTCGACCAAGGGCAACCAGGTCACCGACATCGTCTGGCAGGCGATCTCCAAGGTGATCTACGAGGGCGGCTCCGTCGACGATGCCGTCGCCCAGATGCAGACCGACATCAAGGCGCTGTACCAGTAGAACATCGTGTGCTCGTGCGTCCCCGCCTCCCGGCGGGGACGCTTTTCACAGGGTGGAGGAGAATGCGCAAGCCAAGCTACTCGGTGACACGTCTCCAGAACCACGGGTACCTGTTCATCCTTCCAACCCTTGTGTTCTTCACCATCTTCCTCATCTACCCGATGCTGAGCGCCTTCCGCTTCTCCCTGCTGGAGTGGAACGTGCTCACCCCCGCGAAGGCGATCGGCCTGAAGAATTTCATCGTCATGGTGAAGGACCCGCGCGTGGTCAACTCGATCCTCCGTACCCTTCACTTCAGCGGGATTTCCGTCGCGGCGATCAACGTCCTCGCGTTCGTCTTCGCACTGATGTTCGGGAGCCGGTTGATCCGGCACAAGAACTTCCTCCAGTCCCTCGTCTTCCTCCCCGTTATCCTCTCCATCGTGGCCGTCGGCGTGGTCTGGGAGTTCATGTACCAGTCCACCGGCCTCATCCCGATAGTATTGAGGAAGATTTTCGGGGCCAGTCCCTCCTGGCTCACGACGACCATCGCGGCGCCCTACGCCATCATCATCACCTACGTGTGGAAGTCCGTCGGATACTACATGGTGATCTACATCGCCGGCCTCATGGACGTGCCGACGAGCTTCTACGAGGCGGCGCGGATGGACGGGGCGGGGTTCTGGGGCCAGCTTGTGTACATCACTATCCCGAACCTCCGCAACACGTTCGCCCTTGCGGTCATCTCGTGCATCATCTTCACCTTCGGCCAGTTCTCCATCCAGTACGTCATCACCAAGGGCGGGCCGGCCCGGTCTACGGAGATTCTTTCGCTCCTTATTTTCCGCGAGGCCTTCGAGCTGAGCAAGTTCGGCTACTCGGCGGCCATCTCGGTGCTGTTCTTCCTGATGCTGCTCGTGTTCTCGATATTCCAGCTGAGGCTTTTCAAGTCCGGCACCGTGGGAGATTGACGGATGAGCTCATACCAGTCCTCGACGAGAGTCCTTCGCGCGCTTCTGTACGTCGTGATCGGCGTCCTCGGCTTCGCCTTCATCTTCCCGTTCCTCTGGATGATCGTCTCGTCCTTCAAGCTGAACCGGGACGTGCTGGCCATCCCCATCCAGTTCTTCCCCCCGACCTGGAACTGGATGAGCTACGCGAACGTGTTCACCAAGTTCCCCGATTTCAACTTTCCCCGGTTCATCCTGAACAGCTTCATCGTGACCACGCTCGCGGTGGTGTTCTGCCTTTTCCTCTCCGCCACCGCGGGGTATGGGTTCGCGAAGTACAAGTTCAAGGGGAACGGCCTTCTCTTCATGATCGTGCTCGCCACGATCATGATCTCCTTCGAGGCGATCGTCGTCCCGCTCTTCATCCTCGTTCGCAGGCTGGGGTTGCAGAACACCTACTGGGGGCTGGTCATCCCGGAGAGCCTCACCGCCTTCGGTGTCTTCATGATGCGCCAGTTCTTCTTTTCCCTGCCGAATGATTTCATCGAGAGCGCGCGCATCGACGGGGCGAACGAGTACGCCATTTTCGCTCGCATCGCCATCCCGATGGCCCAGACCGCGCTTCTCGCCCTCGTGATTTTTCACGCCCAGTGGGTGTGGAACCTTCTCCTGTGGCCCCTCATCGTGATGTCCAACCCTGATATGAGGGTGCTCCCGCAGGGAATCGCTCTGTTCAAGGGCGGGTACAACACCCCCTATCCCGAGCAGCTCGCCGTGAGCGTCATCGCGTGCATCCCCCTCCTGCTGCTGTACATATTCCTCTCGAAGTACTTCGTGCAGGGCATCGCGATGACGGGGTTGAAAGGGTAGGCCGGCCGAGCCGTGCCCGGGGCCGGCGGGATCCTTCAGGCGGGGAGTGCGTTTCGGGGCACCGGCTCCATCCCGAGCCCGTCAGACATGTACCTGCCGAGGTCCGGCTCGTCCACTCGGGCAATCGAAATACGAATGTCCTGCGCTGCCGACTCTCTCGGTGCCAGGAGGGGAGCGGGCGCATGCGCCTCGATCTCGCAGAATGCGAGATCCCCGGTGCCCGGGTCGCAATAGGCCTGCGCGGCATCTCCTCCGGAGGCGCGGGAATCAGTGCCTGTCGGCCCGTCTACGTACCTTCCCGTCGGATCGGCCTCCCAGCTCATCGTCGTGAAAATGAACGGCATCCGCCCACTCTCCGGCACTCGTGCGCGTCTGACGAATCCAATAGTTCCCGCGAAGTCGGAAGGGGAAACCCCTGCCTTGAACCGAGTGCCCCCCCTGACCCGCATCCAGGCGACCCTGCCCTCATCGCCCATGCCCATCGCAGGCAGCTCGCCGAAGTACGGACGAAGTGTCCGGCCCCCGGCGATGAAAATGACTCCCGGCTCATCACAGGGTAGCTGGATGATGCTCCAGAGACCGATTTTGCGTTCGAGGACCGTCGAACCCGCGTTGCCCAGCTCGTGTCGGAAGCGGATATGCAGGACGGTCCCCGTGGAGGTGCTTTCCTGCTCGATGCTCATGCTTCGGGCCAGGGTGATATCCCGGCTGGAGCCATCCGCCGAACGGGCCGTAAGGGCCATCCCGTAGCTCTTTCCCCCCGCCGGGGCAGGGGCAGCGCGGTATCTGCCCGGGTCCAGCTGCGGGGGCACGCTCCACCGGGCGCCGTCGGGCGAAAAGAAGAACCCGGAGGGTCCGCCCTCGGGGGCGATCCAGGTTCTCTGGCCGCCGGCATTCCCCCCCTCGTTCCAGCCCCGGGTGGAGAGCGCGGGCGGGACCCAGAATGCGTTTTCCTCGCCGATGCCCGCGCCCATGATCCGGGCCGCAAGGACCGGGGAGACGATCATCCAGCAGCGCCCGGCACTGAGCGTTTCGTACGCGATGCCGGACGACTCCAACACCCGGACCAGGTCAGTCCTGGTGCGCATGACCGCTCCTCACGGGAGCAGGGTGAAATCGGGCATGTACCCGTGGATCCGGTGGGCCCGGAAGCCCTCCGCGTACGCGCGTCCGACGGCAAGCCCGCGGAACGCGCCGACAATGCGGCAGTGCTCGGTGAGGCTCACGGACTCGAACGTGGTCATCCAGGCGAACTGGCTCTTGTGCATCGCGAGGGCGCGGAGCTTCTCGTCCATGGTCTCGGAGACATCGACATACACCTCGGGCTCGAAGTGAAGCCCCGCCGCGGTGTCCCAGTAAAAGAGGGACCGCGTCTTTGCCAGCGGCGGCTCGCTCGCGGGCACGTTCTTTCCCGGCAGCGACAGCAGGACCCTGCCCACCACGGTGCCGGTCACGTTGTGATCCGTGCTCATGTCCCCGGGGAAGTGGGTGAAGATGACGTCGGGCGCCGCCCAGCGGATGGCGTCGATGACGGCGCGGCGCACTTCCGGCGTGTCCTGCAGCCCCTCATCGTCGAAACGGAGGAAGCGCACCTCGGCGCCGTACTGTTTCGCCGCGGCGAGCTGCTCTGCCTCCCGCGTCCGCGCGATCTCCTCCCTCCCGATGATCACGTTCGATCCGATGTTCCCGCTCGTCGTGAGCGCCACGAAAACGCGATGACCGGCTTTTGCATATTTCAGCAGGGTCCCCGCGCAGTAGAACTCCACGTCGTCGGGATGCGCTCCGAATGCAAGGACGTTCATTCCTCGATCTCCTTTCTGTTGCGTCTCCACGAATAGCACATCAGGGCGAGAATGACCGGGACTGCCAGCAGGGCAATGAGATCGCCCTGGAAGAGGGAGAGGAACCAGTAGCGCACGGGGTTGCCCCCGTCCGTGAAGGCGGTGATGTCCCCTGCGTAACCCTGCGCCGTGACAGCGCCCACTTTCGCCGACAAAGTGGTGTACAATGGCGCGAGGTGAGTCGAGATCAGCAAATACCCCATGACAATGGGGATGCCGATGACCACCGCGCGGAAGACATTGCTGCGGGTCACCAGCACGATGACCGACATCACCGCGATGAGGTTCGCAAGATCTCCCAGGGGAAGGACCTTGTTCCCGGGCAGGACGAAGGCGATAGCGATGCTGATGGGCATGAGGAGCAGCCCGGTGACGATCACGGCGCTGTTCTGCATTATCACCCCTGCGTCCATGCCGACGTACAGGACCGTTTTGTGGGGGAAACGGCGCTGGATGATGCCTTTCAGCTGGAGGGACACCGGCTCCATGGCCTTGCCGATGAGGCCGCCGCAGTGCGGAAGGATGAACATCACCGCGGCAACGTTGATGGCGAGCTCCAGGACGCGCTTCACGTCGTAGGCGGCGAGCACCCCGAACAGAACGCCCACCAGCGCACCGATCGCCATGGGCTCCATGATGATGCCGAATTTCTTTGTCGCCAAATGTGGAGAGAGGCTGATCCTTCGCACCCCCGGGATCGCGTCGATCACCCGGTTGGCGGCAGTCGCGTACGGAAGCATTCCATTCACCGAAAGCGTGGTGATCGAGATCCCCTTCAGGCCGCACTCCCGCTGCACGTGGGGGGCGCTCCAGTCGGCGACGACGATCGAGTAGAAGGCAATGAGGGCAGTGGCGGCCAGCCCCAGGGGGAGGCTGCCGGAGACGCTCTGGACAAGCGCGCCGACGAGGGCGAAGTGCCAGTAGTTCCAGATGTCGATGTTGATCGTCCGGGTCAGGTTCATCGCGAGCATCCCGAAATTGAGCGCAAGGACCATGATGATGGTGATCGGCGCGATGGGCGACGCCCAGGTGATCGCTGCCAGGGGCGGCCATCCCACGTCCAGCACGGGGAAGTCGAGCCCCCTCGTGCTCACCATGGACGTCACGGCCGGGGCGATCTGCTGGACGAAGAACCCGAAGGCGATGAAGATGCCAGCGAACCCCACACCCAGCCTCAGGGCGGAGAGCGCGGCCTGGCCCACGTTCATGCGGATCGCGAGTGCAACCACGAGGATGACGGCGGGCAGCATCACGTAGGCCTTGAAGCTGAAAACAAAACCGATGACGTTCGAGAGAGTCTCCACGGCGTGTCCTCGCGTTCTACAGGCTGGAAACCGTGTGGCACCGATCCTTCAGGATGTCGGCCAGGGGGTTGCCGTCCTCCCGGCTGAAGCCCACGTGTGAATGGCGCCTCCATCCCTCTGCGAACTTGAAATGTCGCGACATCGCGCCCACCTTCTCGGAGAGGTCACGCCGTGTCTTCAGGTAGGAGTCGAATCCCTGGGTCTTGTCGAGCCATTCCTTCTGGCTGGCGTGGCAGGCGAGGAGCTTCTCTGCTCGGTCCATGACCGCGGAGACGTCGACGCAGATCTCCGGAACGATCGGTCGGCGCATCATGTCCGTGAGGATGTACGGCATGGCGTGATAGAGCATCGCGTCCTCGAACACCGCCGGCTGGTCGGGAATCGAGCGGAAGCTCGGGATGTTGCGCGCGAAGGTCGCGGTCACGGCGATCTTGGCCGTGTTCATGTGGTCGTCCATGTAGTCTTCCAGGGATTGGGTGAGGACAATATCCGGCTTCACCTGCCGCACGAGCGCCGTGACGCGCCTGATGAGGTCCTGCGTGTAGAAGACCTCCAGGTCGTCGGCCAGGCTCTCGTGGAGAACCGATCCGAGAAGCTTCGCCGAAGCCTCGGCCTCCTGCTTGCGGACCACGGCGATCTCCGACGGCCTAAGGTCGATGCTTCCAACGGATCCGTTGGCCACGTTGATCGTATGGATCGAGCATCCGGCCTGCTTCAGCAGAAGGAGGGTGCCGCCCATCATCATTTCCATGTCGTCGGGGTGGCAGCAGATCGCAAGAACGGTCACAGACGTCCCCCTTTCGGGGCGAGTCTCGCCGAATCAGCGTGTGAAGTCAAGGAGACGCGGAGAATCGCCGGGGCGCGCGGCGCCTTATGATCGCTGGGCGATCGGCACGTACGGCCTGTCCCCCTCCCCTTTGTACAGGCTTTCGGGCCGGTAGATCCTGTTTCCCTGCTCTCGCTGTTCCAGGATGTGGGCGAGCCAGCCGGAGACGCGGGCCATGGCGAAGACCGGGGTGAAGAGTGTCTTGGGGATGCCAAGGAGGTTGTACACGGCACCTGAGTAGAAGTCTACGTTCGGGTGGAGGGGTTTTCCCTTCTCCTCCATGCGCTCCCGGAACTGCTTCTCGATTTCTTTCAGGATCTCGTAGTTCCGCCAGTCGTTCTTCTTCTCGGAGAGCTCCTTGAGGTGCTCCTCCATCAGGTAGGAGCGCGGGTCCTTCACCTTGTACTCCCGGTGGCCCATGCCGGGCACCTTGCGCTTCTCCGCGATGGCCTTGTCCATCCACGGCCCGACGCCTTCCTTGCTCCCGATCTCCTGCACCATCTCCAGCACGCGCTCGTTTGCCCCGCCGTGCAGTGAGCCAAAAAGCGCGCCGAGGGCGGCGGAGATGCTGCAATAGCAGGTGGACATCGTGGAAGCGACCACACGGGCGGTAAAGGTGGACGCGTTGAACTCGTGCTCCGCGTGCAGGACGAGGCAGGAATCCATGATCCGCGCTTCGTACTCCTCGGGCTCACCTCCCCGCATCATGGACAGGAAGTTCGCCCCATGCGTGAGGTGCGGCTGGGGCTGGATATAGCCCCTGCTCTGTCGGAAGCGGTGGTAGGTGGCGATCACGCTCGCCATCTGCACGATCTGGTGCAGGGTGTCGCGGCAGTTGCACAGGTGCGAGTGCTCGATGGTGTGGTCGATGTAGGACGAGAGGTAGGCGATGACCGACTGCAGGAGCTGCATGGGATGCGCCTTCGCCGGGAAAGTCCGGATCATGATCTGCACATCGATCGGGATGTCCCGGTCTGCCCTCATTCGCAAGCGCCACTCGGCCAGTTCCGCGCTTGTCGGCAACTTCTCGTAGAGCAGGAGGTAGGTCACCTCCTCGAAATCTGAGTTCCGCGCCAGGTCCTCGATGGAGTAGCCCCGGTAGTAGAGCTTGCCGTTCTGCCCGTCGACCCGACAGATCCTCGTCTCATCTGCGATGATCCCTTCCAGCCCCTTCGAATACGTCCCCGACTCCCGGCTCATTCCCACCTCCCTTTCCGCAGAATGTCATTCACCTCCGCACGCCTACGGCGTGCTACGGGCTCGCTTCCGTGGCATCCCCTTCCGCGCTTGCGCGGAGTTGCACTCGGGCTCTCGCTGCCCGCTCCGCGGTCAGCTGCCGCCCTAGGCTCGCCCTCGCCCTCCATGTCTACGCTCCGCCTTTCGTCCATCCCACGCCGCGCCCGACGCGCGTGCGCGTCATTTGGCGCGGCAGGACTCGGCGGAGCTCGACATCCCTGTCTACGCCTCAATAAACAGGCGCCAGGGATCTTCCACCAGCTCCTTCACCCTCTTGAGGAAGCTCACCGCTTCTTTCCCGTCGATCAGGCGGTGATCGTAGGTCAGCGCGAGATACATCATCGGACGGATCACGACCTGCTCGCCCCCCGGCCCCTCCTCGGCGATCGGACGGCGCTGGATCGTGTGCATGCCGAGGATCGCGGACTGGGGATAGTTCAGGAGGGGTGTCGAGAGGAGGGATCCGAAGACGCCGCCATTGGTGATGCTGAAGCTGCCGCCGGACAGCTCGTCGGGAAGGATCTTCCTGTCCCGGGCCCGTGCCGCCAGATCCGCTATCGCGGATTCCAGCGCCGCGATGCCCAGCCGGTCGGCTCCCCGGATCACGGGAACCAGCAGCCCTCGGTCCGTGGAGACCGCCACGCCGATGTCCAGGGCTTCGGGATAGACGATCTCGCCGTCCTCGATGCGGGCGCTGACGACGGGCATTTCCGCGAGGGCGAGAGTGCACGCCTTCACGAAGAATGACATGAACCCGAGCTTCACCCGGTGGGCGCGCTCGAACTCGTCCTTGTAGCGGCTGCGCAGGTCCACGACCTTCTGCAGATTCACCTCGTTGAAAGTCGTCAGGGACGCGGTAGAGTGCTGCGCCTCCACCAGGCGTTCGGCGATGCGCTTGCGGAGGGATGTCATGGGGACGCGCCGCGCTGTCCCCATTGCCGCAGGCGCGGGGGCCGGCGTGGGAGCGATGTGAGGCGCAGGCGCTGGTTTCGGCTCGGCGGCAGCCTTCACCTCGGGATGCGGCACGCTCTTCTGCGCAGGTGCAGGCGCAGGCGGCGGGGCGGCTGACACCGCCGCGGCTGGCGCGACCGGTCTGGCTGCCGGTTGCGCCGCGTCCGTGTCGATCGATCCGACAACCTGGCCAATCGTCACCTCAGCTCCGGCCGCTGCGGTGATGGCCAGCGCGCCGCTCGCCGGGGCGGGCACCGTCACCGTGGCCTTGTCGGTTTCCAGCTCGAAGAGGTCGCTCCCTTCCTCCACCACGTCTCCCGCGGCCTTGAGCCACGCGGAGAGGATTCCCTGGGTTACGGACTCGCCGACGGAAGGTACCGTGATCTCCTTCTTCACTTCCCGCTCCTCACTTTCCCGTGATGACCTGCGCCCCCGACGTGAAGGCTGCCTCGACGATCTGCCTCTGCTCCCGCTCGTGCCGTGAGTGGGAACCCGTCGCCGGGCTCGCGCTCTCCTCCCGGCCGACGTAGCTGAGGGACATCCGCGGGAACGAGCGGTCGAACATCTCGTGCATGAAACACCAGGCGCCGCGATTGCGGGGCTCCTCCTGGACCCAGATCATCTCGGCGGCGGTTGCGTAGCTCTTGAAGAGCTCCGCCAGCCGCCGCGCCGGGAACGGGTACAGCTGTTCCATTCTCAGGATCGCTATGCCGGTGTCCTTCTGCACGTCCCGCCGGGCGGCAAGCTCGTAGTAGATCTTCCCGCTGCACAGCACGAGCCTGCGGGGCTTTTTCGGGCGGCTGGGATCGTCCAGGACCTCCTGAAACGCGCCCTGGGCGAGGTCCGCGAGCGGAGAAACCGCGCGAGGGTGCCGCAGGAGGCTCTTGGGTGTCATGACGATCAGCGGCTTTCGAAGCGTGCGAAGTGCCTGCCGCCGCAGGAGGTGGAAGTACTGCGCCGGGGTGGTGCAGTTGACCACTTGGATGTTGTCCCGCGCGCACAGCAGGAGGAACCTCTCCAGGTGGGCGCTGGAGTGCTCGGGGCCCTGGCCTTCAAAACCGTGAGGCAGGAGCAGGACGATGCCGCTCACCGTCCCCCACTTTGCCTCGCCCCCGGCCACATAGTTGTCCGTGATGACCTGCGCGCCGTTTGAGAAATCGCCGAACTGGGCCTCCCACATCACGAGGGCGCGTGGCCGGCCGAGGGTGAAGCCGTACTCGAAACCGAGGATCGAGTACTCGGACAGCGGGCTGTCGTACACGGAGAACTGGATCTCGGTCGGCGGCACGTGCGCCAGGGGTGTGTAGGGCAAGGGCAGCCGGGAGTCGGTATCCCACCAGACGAGGTGACGCTGTGAGAATGTCCCGCGGGCGCTGTCCTGGCCGCTGAGACGGATGGGCACACCGTCGGTGAGGAGCGTGCCGAAGGCAAGCGATTCGGCGAACGCCCAGTCCACCGTCCCGTCCTTCTCCAGGCGCGAGGACTTCTCATCGATGATCCTCTTCAGCTTGGGATGGACGTGAAAGTCGGGCGGCACGAGCGTGATCTTGCGGGCGATCTCCCGCAGGGCCGCCTCGGTGGGCGTCGGGATCTTCTCGTCGGCGGCCGCGTGAACCGGCTGCTGCCGGGGAGGTTCCTTCTGTTGGGAAGCGCGCGCTGTCTGCAGGGCCTCTTTCAACTGTCCGCGGAAGACCTTCCTGATCTGCTCTGCCTGTTCCGGAGTCGCGACCCCTTCTTCCCTGCACTGCTCCGCGTAGATCGTGGGAGGGCCCTTCTTCTTTTCTATGATGCGGTACATCAGGGGGTGCGTGAAGGACGGATCGTCTCCTTCGTTGTGGCCGTACTTCCTGTAGCAGAAGATGTCCACCACCGCGTCCCGTCCGAAGGTGTGTCGGAAACGCAGGGCAAGGTCGACGCAGTACACCACGGCCTCCGCGTCGTCGCCGTTGACGTGGAACACGGGAACAGGCAGCATCTTCGCCACATCAGTCGAGAAGAAGGTGGACCGGGCATCGCGAGAGGATGTGGTGAACCCGATCTGGTTGTTGATGATGATGTGGAGAGTGCCGCCGGTCTTGTAGCCTTTGAGGTTGGCGAGGTTGAAGGTCTCCGCGACCACTCCCTGGCCTGAGAATGCGGCATCGCCGTGCAGGACGACGGGCACGACCATCTTCCTGTCTGTGTCCTCCCGCTCGCGCTGCACTGCCCGCGCCATCCCCTGCACGACGGGGCCCACCGACTCGAGGTGGCTTGGGTTTGCCACGAGGTTCACCCGCACACTGCCCCCGTTTGTGCCTGAGTGCTCCTTCTCGTAGCCGAGGTGATATCGCACGTCGCCGCTGCCGCCGTAGTCATCGGGATCCTCGTACCCCTCGAACTCGGAGAACACCTCGTCCAGAGGCTTTTCCAGGATCCGGTTGAGGACGGTGAGGCGTCCGCGGTGCGTCATTCCAAGGATGAGATCCGTGATGCCCAGGGAAGGGGCTGTGTCGACCACGTGGTGCAGAGCCGGGATGACCGACTCTCCGCCTTCCAGGGAGAAGCGCTTCTGCCCGATGAAGGCGGTGTGCATGAATCGTTCGAACTCCTCCGCCCGGAAGAGATCCTCGAGGATCAAGCGTTTCTTCTCCGCATCGAAGGACGCGCGGTTCCGGGTGGATTCCATTTCCTGTATCAGCCACCGTCGCATGGGTTTGTTCTGGATGTGGAGGAACTCCACCGCGATGGACGAACAGTAGGTATCCTTGAGAGCCTGGATGATCTCCGAGAGCTTCATGGGTATCGAGGAGAGAGCGCCGCCAGTAGAGAACTCAGTATCAAGATCCTCCTCTCCCAGTCCGAACTCGGCGAGTGTGAGCTGCGCGTAGGTGTGGGTGGGTTCGGTGTAGAAGTTCGACTCTTCGCCCTTCTCCGGGGTCAGCGGATTCAGGTGGGCGTAGATATAGCCGACCTCGCGGAAGCCGTTGATCAGGCTGCCCACCCGGCTCTGCTTGTACGCCAGGTCCGTGGCACGAGGGAGCGCTGTCCGCGCCGCAGACCGGCGTTCCACCGAAGGGATTCTTTCCTCTCGGCGGAATACTTCGTCCCAGGGGCCATCCACGGAGCCGGGATCCTTGCTCCAGGCCTCGTGCAGGTCCTCCAGCCAGGGCAGGTTGACAGCAGTAAGCGGTGAACCATTTTTCGTCATCGAACAGAACCTCCCCGCACACCGGACAGCTTCTCAGCCAGGAGGCCCGGTACCTGGTCGGGTCGGTCGGCCACCGGAACGCCGGCGCTCTTCAAGGCCTCGACCTTCGCCTCCGCCGTTCCCCGGCCGCCTGAGACGATTGCACCCGCGTGCCCCATCCGTTTTTCCGGAGGAGCGGTGCGGCCCGAGATGAACGCGGCCACCGGCTTTTTCATCGACGTGCGGATGAACTCCGCCGCCTTCTCCTCGTCTTCACCGCCGATCTCCCCGATCAGCACGACCCCCGTGGTGCCGGGATCCGCCTCGAAAAGCTGGAGGAGCTCGACGAAGGTGGTTCCGATGACCGGGTCTCCGCCTACCCCCACGCAGGTGGACTGTCCCATTCCCGCGCGGGTGAGCGCCCACACGACTTCGTAGGTGAGGGTGCCGCTGCGGGAGATGACGCCGATGGTGCCGGGCTGATGGATGTGGCCCGGCATGATGCCCGCCTTCGCGGCCCCGGGAGTGATGAGCCCGGGGCAGTTGGGCCCGATGAGCCGGGACCCGTTCCGGGCGATCTGCCGTGACTGCCCTATGATGTCGAGGACAGGGATCCCCTCCGTGATGCACACGATGAGGGGGACGCGCGCGGCCGACGCCTCCTGCAGGGCGGATCCCGCGAATCGCGCCGGGACGAAGATCACCGTGCAGTTGGCGCCCGTCTTTCTGACCGCCTCATCGACCGTGTCGAAAACGGGGATTTCTTCCGCCGTCTGGCCGCCCTTGCCGGGCGTGACCCCGCCCACCACCGCGGTGCCGTACTCACGCATGGACCGCGCGTGGAAGGAGCCGTCCCTCCCCGTGATCCCCTGGACGATGACCCTTGTGTCCTTGCCGATGAGGATGCTCATGCCTTGGCCTTTCCCCGCCCTGGCGCTCCGCCGACGACGGCTTGCACTGCCTCCGTGAGGTCCGTGAAGGCATTGATGCCTGCCTTCTCCAGTAGCTGCCGCCCCTCCTTCTCGTTCGTTCCGATCAGCCGGATTGTAAGCGGAACCGGGATACTGAGCTTTTCCCGTGCCATGAGGATCCCGCGCGCAATGTCGTCGCACCGGGTGATGCCGCCGAAGATGTTGATGAGAATGGCCTTCACACGGGGGTTCTTCGAAATGATGCGCAGCGCATGGAGCACTTTCTCCGGGTTGGAGCTGCCGCCGACGTCCAGGAAGTTCGCCGGGCTTCCTCCGAAGTACTTGATCAGGTCCATGGTCGCCATCGAGAGCCCTGCCCCGTTGACGATACATCCGATGGTGCCATCGAGCTCGACGTACGACAGTCCGTTGGACCTCGCGTCCATCTCGTCCTCACCGTACTCCTCGAGACTGCGAAGACTCTCCAGCTCCGGGTGCCTGTACAGCGCGTTGTCGTCGAAGATCACCTTCGCGTCGGCGGCCACGAGGGACCCGGCGGGAGTGAGGGCGCAGGGATTGATCTCCACGAGGGAACAATCCTTTTCCGCGAACAGCCGGTACATCCCCTCGACGATGCCCCATGCCTGCTCGGCCACGGCCGGCGCCGAGAAGGCGCGCGCAAGTGAGTCGAAGTGCCTGCCGCGAACCAGCCCTTCATCAGTGTCCAGGGCGAAGCGGATGATCTTGTGCGGCTCCTTGACGGCGATCTCCTCGATCTCCATGCCGCCGGAGGCACTGGCAATGCATTGCACGGCCTTGGTGGCCCTGTCCACCGTGAGGCTCACGTAGAACTCCGCCGCGATGTCCACCGCGCGCGCCACCAGCACGCGCTGGACCTCGATACCCTTGATCTTCATTCCCAGGATGTCTCGTGCGCGGTCAGCAGCTTCTTTCGGATCCGCCGCCATTTTCACGCCCCCGGCCTTCCCGCGGCCGCCGACCAGCACCTGCGCCTTGATCATCACGGGACATCCAACCTCCCGTGCGATCTTCTCCGCCTCTGCGGGCGTGCCGGCGACTTTGCCCTCCGGTACGGGAATGCCGTAATCGCGGAGCAGGCTCTTGGCCTGGTACTCGTGGAGCTTCATGCTCGTACTCCCATGACTGTTGACAGCTCCGACAGCCCTTTGCGGACCGCTTCCGCGGAGGACTCGAGTGCCTTTCTCTCTCCGTCGGCAAGCGGCAGCTCGACGATCCGCTCCACGCCGTTCCTCCCCATCACGACGGGCACGCCCAGGTAGATGTCGCGGAACCCGTACTCTCCGCGCAGGTACGCGGAGGCCGGGAACAGCCGTCGCTCATCCTTGATGACCGCTTCCACCATCTTTGCCACCGATGCACCAGGGGCGTAAAAGGCGCTTCCCGTCTTCAGGAGGCTCACGATCTCCGCCCCTCCCGTGCGGGTGCGCTTCACCAGCGCCTCGATCCCTGCCGGGTCAAGGAGCTGGTCCAGGGGTATTCCGCCCACCGAGGTATAGCGGGTGAGAGGGACCATCTCGTCCCCATGACCCCCGAGCACCATGGCCTGCACGTCGCCCGGCCAGACCCCGAGCTTCTCCGCGATGAACCAGCGGAACCGGGTGGAGTCAAGCACTCCCGCCATGCCCACGACCTTCCTCAAGGCGAAGCCTGTCTCCCGCAGCACCACCATCGAGATGACGTCCAGGGGATTGGTCACGACGATGACCACCGCGTTCGGAGCGCGGAGGGCGATTTCGCGCGCCGCCTGGGCGGCGATTCCCACGTTCGTCTTCAGGAGATCCATCCTGTCCATGCCCGGTTTGCGCGCGATCCCCGCGGTGATCACCACCACGTCGCTCCCCTCGATCTCCGCGAAGTCGGTGGTGCCGCGGATGCGCACCTCGTAGCCGCGGAGGGGCGCCGCGTGCAGGAAATCGAGCGCCTTGGATCCCGCAAGCCCGTTCACCACGTCCACCATCACGATGTCCGCGATATTCTTCTCCGCGATGTAGTACACCGCCTTCGCGCCGACATTGCCTGCGCCGATCACCGACACCTTCATTTTGTTCCTCCCCGGGAACCGCCGTTTCGCACGGCCGCAGGCGCCGGATCGCCCTTCACGGCGGCGGCGACCTTGCGCGCCGACTCGTGCAGGATCGCGAGCTCCTGGGGCGTGAGCTCGGGGGTGAGCACCCGCGCGGCGCCCTTCGACCCGACCAGCGCCGGAAGGCTGAGGGCCGCATCGGTCACCTCGTACTCGCCCTGCAGGAGCACGGACACGGAGAAGACCCTGTTGAGATTCATGTGCACGGAGTCCGCAAGCTCCGCGATGGCCGCCGACGGAGCATAGTAGGCGCTGGACCTCTTTGCCAGCTCCACGACCAGGTCACCGGCCGTTCGGGTCTCCTCGACGAGGGCCGCGACCTTTTCCGGGGGAAGGAGAAGCGGCAGGGGGACGCCGGCAATGCTGCAGTATCGCGGCAGGCAGACCATATCGTCCGAATGCCGTCCGATCACCATGGCCGACACGATTTCCATGGATACATTCAGCTCCCGCGCGATCAGCGCCCGAAGCCGGGTTGAATCCAGGATCCCGCCGAGGCCCAGCACGCGCGAGCGCGGCATGCCTGAAACCCTGGTGAACAGGGTGGTAAGCGCATCCACCGGTTCGGTTGCCACGACGACGATGCTGTCCGGTGCAAGCCGGGCGATGTCGGGAGCGAGGGAGCGGATGAGACCCGCGTTCACCGCGAAGAGCTCTTCGCGGCGCATGCCGGGCGAGCGGATTGCGCCCGCTGCCAGCACGACGAACTCGGAGCCCGCAATGTCCTCCAGGGAGTCGGATCCCGAAAGGAAGTTCCGATAGCGGCGGATCGGGGCGGCCTCCATGACGTCCAGCATTTTCCCACGCGAGAGGCCGGCCTGGATGTCCACGACGAGGACGTCGGTGACCCCTTTCTCCGCGATGAAGAAGGCGGTATTCGCCCCGACGTTGCCGCCGCCGATGATGCTCACTTGGGACATGTCGATCGCCTCCGATTAATGAGGAGAATATAGTGCAAATCGTGAACGCGTGCGAGCAGAATCAACTCCGCCTTTCCGCGAATCATTCCACGAGTGTTCGTTGACGCAGCGCGGGGGGCGTGATTATACTCTTGAGTACAATGGCGAGTTCCGGAACCGACGCACTCATCAGCCTTGCCGGCTTTCGGATCACAAGCACGCTCCTCGCAACGCTCCTTGTCGACGCCGTGATACTCCTCCTGGTCCTCGGAGTGAGGAGACGGCTTTCGCTGGTACCGGGCAAGCTCCAGGGCGCCGTGGAAGGGGTGATCGACTACCTTCTGGAAACCACCGAGCAGGTCGCCGGGTCCCGCGCCGGGAAGATCTTCCCCTGGGTGGCGATTTTCTTCCTTTATATCGCATTCTCCAACCTCGTGGGTCTCTTTCCCGGATTCAGCACCATCGGGTTCTATCGGGGAACGGGTTTCGTGCCGCTCCTGCACGTGAGCACCTCTGACCTCAACCTCACCCTTGCGCTCGCGGTCGTCTCCGTCGTCGCCACCAATGTCCTTGCCATCCGCACGACCGGCATTGGCACGTACCTGAAACGATTCTTCGCGCTGAATCCGCTGCTTCTCTTCGTCGGTCTGCTCGAGCTTCTGCAGGAGATGACCAAGTTCATCACGTTTTCCTTCCGTCTGTTCGGCAACATCTCGGCGGGCGAGATGGTCCTTGGCACGTTGTCGTCCATGATCGCCTTCGTCGTCCCCGTTCCTTTCCTCGCCCTGGAGATCCTCGTGGCCGTCATCCAGGGAATGATTTTCGCTCTGCTCACCATGGCCTTCATGACTATATTGACCGAACCACACGAGAAGGAAGGAGAACACTGATGAATTTCACCCTGAGCGTTTCCGGCGGGCTCATCGTCGCAATAGGGGCGGCGTTTCCCGGCCTGGCCATCGGGCTCATCGGCATGAAGGCCATGGAGGCACTCGGCCGCAATCCCGAGGCCTCCGGCCGGATCGTCCCGATCATGGTCCTCGCGATGGCGTTCGCCGAATCCATCGCGATCTACTCGCTGATCTTCGCGTTCCTCCGCTAACCGCCGGAAAACGTCCCCATGGACACCCTCGGGAGGTTCGGCCTCGACCCCTTGCAGTTCGCGGCCCAGGTGGTGAATTTCCTCATCATCGCATGGGTGATCAATCGTTTCCTCCTGCGTCCCCTCATGGCGAACATGAAGGCCCGGCGGGAGAAGATCGCGCAAGGCCTCGCGGACGCCGACAAGGCGAGGGCCGCCCTGGAGGATGCGGCGCGGGAGCGTGACAGGATCCTGCAGGATGCCTCCACGGAGGCCTTTCGTCTCCTGCAGAACGCCCGGGACGAAGCCGAACGCCTGCGGGCCGCGGCTCTGGAACGCGCCGGTCACGACGCGGAGAGGATGATCGAGGAGGCGCGGGGAATCATGGCCCTGGAAAGGCAGGACATGGAAAAGGCCGTCCAGGGGCTGTCACTCAGGCTTTCCGGGAGAATACTAGAAAAGGTGGTGCAGGGACTCTTCAATGAAGAGGAACGCGCCCGTATCGTGGCCCGCGGCATCGAGCGGATCGGGCGCTCGGACGCATCATGAACAGGCTCGTCGCACTCGCCCTTGCGTCGGACGGACAGGTGAATGACGACGTGGCGGCGGAGCTCCTGTCCCAACTCTCGCGCTCCGAGCTGAAGAAGTTCTTCGCCGCCCTACGACGCGAGCTCCGGCGGAGGGTCGTCCAGGTTACCGTCGCGGGCCGCGCGGGCGCGGAGCTCGACGAGGCGGTCGCGCGCGCGTACCCCGGTAGGAGGCTGGACGTCGAGACGGACGAGGCGCTGGGGGCCGGCGTGAAGGTGAGCGCGGGCGACGACATCGTGGACGCGAGCGTGCACGGCTACATCAGGGAAATCATCGAGGAGCTCGGGGGCACATGAAAGCAGAAGAGCTGGTACGGCAGATCGAGGAGAGGCTCGGAACCATGGCGGTGCGGCCCGAGGTTGCGAACATGGGCCGGGTCATCAGCGTCGCGGACGGCATCGTCAGGGCGGACGGCCTGTCCCGCGCGGGGTACGGAGAGCTGGTGGAGTTCGAGGACGGCCGACGCGGCCTCATCATGAACCTGGACGAGGATTTCGCTTCCATTCTCGTGCTCTCGGAAGACACCTCGGTCCCCGAGGGCATGGAGGTCCGCAGCACCGGCACGCCGCTCTCCCTCCAGGTGTCCGAGGATCTCCTCGGACGGGTCATCGACCCGTTCGGCACCGCGCTGGACGGCAAGCCGCTCAGCGTCTCGGCAGGGTCTCTCGTCGCCCTGGAACGAATCGCCCCGGGCGTGACGAAACGCGCTCCCGTCGACATGCCGCTGAAGACCGGCGTGAAGGTGGTCGATGCGCTCACGCCGATCGGCAGGGGGCAGCGCCAGCTCCTCGTCGGGGACCGCAACACGGGGAAGACCGCTCTGGTCATCGACACGATCATCAACCAGCGCAGCCGTGACCTCGGCCTGCCCCAGGTGGTCTGCATCTATTGCGCCATCGGCCAGAAGCGCGGGAGCATTGCCCGGACGGTGGCGAAGCTCCAGGACGAGGGGGCGATGGGGTACACGATCGTCGTGGCGGCCAGCGCCTCCACGCCTGCCTCGATGCAGTACCTGGCGCCGTTCGCCGCCTGCGCCATCGGGGAATACTTCATGGAGAAGGGACGCGATGCCCTGGTGGTCTACGACGACCTGTCGCGTCACGCGTGGGCGTACCGCCAGATTTCCCTCCTCCTCGCCCGGCCCGCGGGGAGGGAAGCCTACCCGGGAGACATCTTCTACCTTCATTCGCGCCTGCTGGAGCGGGCCGCGCGTCTGAACAAGGCCGGCGGAGGCGGATCGCTCACGGCGCTGCCCATCATCCAGACCCAGGCGGGCGACATCTCCGCCTACATCCCGACGAACGTCATCTCCATCACCGACGGCCAGATCTACCTGGAGACCGACCTTTTCAATTCCGGCATCCGGCCCGCCGTGAACGCCGGGCTTTCCGTCTCCCGTGTCGGGGGAAAGGCGCAGTCCAAGGCCCTGCGGCAGGTCTCGGGCCTCATGCGGCTTGAGCTCGCGCAGTACCAGTCCCTGGCGGCGTTCTCCCAGTTCGGGGCGGACCTGGACGAGGCCACGCAGAAACGCATCGTGCGGGGGAAGCGGATCGTGGAAATCCTCAAGCAGCCGCAGTTCTCGCCGATCGACGACCTTGCCCAGACGGTGAGCATCCACGCCGCCGGCGCGGGCCTCCTCGATGACGTCCCCCTGGAAAGGGTGTCGGAGTTCGAGAGGCGCGTGATGGACCACCTGCGCACCGGCTCGGCCGCCCTGTGCGCCCGGCTCGGAAGCGGGGCGCGGATGGATGATGCCACGGTGAAGGAGCTGGACGCGGCCATCGCCGAGCTCGCCCGGACGCTGCGGTAGCGGGGACGGGGCGATGCCCGAGAACCTGCGCACCCTGAAAGGCCGCATCAGGACGGCCAAGAACATCGGCCAGCTCGCCAAGACACTGGAGATGGTGTCCGTCTCGAAGATCCGAAGGGCGCGCACGCTCGCGGAGACGGTGCGGCCGTACGCGGAGCGCATCACCGTGCTGACGGGCAACGCGATGCGCTCGCTGTCTCCCGAGGAAAAGGAGCATCCCTACCTGCGGGCCTCGAAGGCGCGGGCGCGCATCGTGCTCGCGATCGGACCGGATAAGGGGCTGTGCGGTCCGCTCACCGGCAACCTCGTGCGAAAGCTCGCCGAATCCGTCGATGACAACACCCTGCTCATCACCGTCGGCAAGAAGATGGAGAGGCCCGGCGTCAGGCTCGCGGGCGATCGGCTGATCGCCTCGTTCATGATGGGCGCCCGGCTTCCGCAGTACTCCCTGGTCTTCGAGCTGGTGCGAGTGATCAACGAGCAGATCCAGACCGGGAAGGCATCATCCCTCGACGTCCTGTATGGGCGGTTTGTGTCCTATTTCACCCAGGTCCCAACGTTTCAGAGGGTTCTGCCCCTGGAGCCGGCCGCGCACTCGGCGGGCGCCCCGCCGGAAGTGTTCGAGCCGGGCAGCGCAACGCTCCTCGCCGCCCTTCTGCCCCATTTCCTCGAGGTGCGCCTTTTCGATGCGGTGGTCCAGGCCTTTTCCGCCGAGCACGCCGCCCGCATGGTGGCCATGCAGAACGCCAAGGCGAATGCCATGGACATCGCGGACACCTTCACGCTGCTGTACAACAAGACTCGACAGGAGAGGATCACCAGCGAGATCCTCGACCTTGCCAACAAGGGGAAAAAGAGATGAGCGCGACAGCGACAACCGCGATGACCGAGGGCGTGGTGCTGCGGGTCCAGGGACCCGTGGTGGACGTCGAGTTCCGCAACGAGACACCTGGGATTCACGAGGCCCTGGAAATCCGCTCCGCGAAGGGGGATTCTCTCATCCTTGAGACGGAGTTCATCCTGAGCAACGGCGAGGTGAGGACCCTCGCGCTCGGACCCACTGAAGGCATTCAGCGCGGTTTCCGGGTTCGTCGTACCGGCGCGCCGATCACCGTGCCGATCGGGGAGAAGACGCTCGGTCGGATCTTCGACGTGCTGGGCAGGACCATCGACGACGGCCCGCGGCTGGAAGGGCCGGACGTGGTCCGAAGCCCCATTCACAAGGAACCCCCGGCTCTCTCCGCCCAGAAGACCCGGCCCGAGATGCTGGAGACCGGTATCAAGGTCATCGACCTCATCGCCCCGTTCACGCGGGGAGGCAAGATCGGCATCTTCGGCGGTGCCGGTGTCGGCAAAACGGTCATCGTGAAGGAGCTCATCCGCAACATCGCCATCGAGCACCGCGGATACTCCGTTTTCGCGGGCGTGGGGGAGAGATCCCGCGAGGGAACCGATCTCTGGCTCGAGATGGAAGAGTCGAAGGTCCTGGACAAGACAGTGCTGGTCTTCGGCCAGATGAACGAGCCGCCGGGAAACAGGCTCCGCGTGGGTCTCACCGCCCTTACCATGGCGGAGTATTTCCGCGACGAGAAGGGCGTCGACGTGCTCCTCTTCATCGACAACGTGTTCCGTTTCGCGCAGGCGGGGAGCGAGGTGTCGGCCCTCCTCGGCAGGATGCCGTCGGCCGTCGGCTACCAGCCGACCCTTGCCGAGGACATCGGCGGCCTGCAGGAACGGATCACTTCCACGCAGGAAGGGTCCATCACCTCCGTGCAGGCGATCTATGTCCCTGCTGATGATTACACGGATCCCGCGCCGGTGGCGATCTTCGGCCACCTGGACGCCACGATCACCCTGGAGCGCTCCATTGCCGAGCAGGGTCTGTACCCGGCCGTGGATCCTCTCACCTCATCCTCCCGTCTTCTAGACCCCAACGTGGTCAGTCCCGAGCACTACCGCATCGCCCTGGAAGTGAAACGGATCCTGCAGCGCTACAAGGATCTGCAGGATATCATCGCCATCCTCGGCATCGACGAGCTCTCCGACGAGGACAAGCTCCTGGTGGCCCGGGCGCGCAAGATCCAGCGCTTCCTTACGCAGCCCCTGTTCGTCTCCGAAACCTTCTCGGGCAAGGAAGGACGCTACGTGCGGCTGGAAGAGACCCTGAAGGGATTCGCCGGGCTGATCGAAGGCCGCTACGACTCGATCCCCGAAGCCTCCTTCTACAACGTGGGGAACATCGAAGAGGCGGTGGGAAATGGCTGAGCACGAGTTCGCCTTCCGCGTGCTCTCCCCGCTGGGCACGGCATTCGAAGGCCCGGCCCGGTCGGTCACCCTGCCGACGCCGGACGGGGAGATCACGATCCTTGCCGATCACATGCCCATGGTCTCCCTGCTCGCCGACGGCGAGATCAGGATCACGACGGCCGAGCGGGAAGTCTGGATCGCCGTGTCCGGAGGCTTCCTCGAGACGGGCGGTAAAACAGCGAGCGTGCTGTCCGACTTCGCGGCGGAGTCGGACAGCATCGAGATCGCGCGGGTGGAGGCGGCGAAGGCCCGCGCCGAGCAGCTGCTGGCGGAGAAGAAGGAGCGGGGAGACCTTGCTATGGTGGAACGCGACCTGCAGCGCGCGATCCTGCAGCTGAAGGTCGCCCAGAAAATCAGGATGCGTCGTCGGCAATGAAATGCGCCGCGCCACGTCGTCGGTAATGGAATGCTCCGCGCCGCGTCGCAGGGTTTTCCATATATTTGAAGCATTCACCGGGGGAGGCACGCTTGAAGGTACGTTCTGACATGCTGGAGATCCACCGCTTCGATCTGGTGATCGTCGGGAGCGGCCTGGCGGGCATGCGCGCCGCACTGGCCGCCGCGCACCTCTCCGACGGGAAGCTGAAGATCGCCCTCCTGTCGAAGCTGCACGCCATGCGCAGCCACTCCGTGTCCGCGGAGGGCGGGATATCCGGGGTGCTGTACCCGGGTGAGGCGGACGATACCACCGACCTTCACGCGTTCGACACGGTGAAGGGCGGGGACTATCTCGGGGACCAGCCGGCCATCGAAACCCTGGTGGCAGAAGCGCCGAAGGAAATCAGGTTCTTCGATCACCTCGGCGTACCGTGGAACCGCGACGACAATGGGCGGATCGTCCTTCGGGCCTTCGGCGGGATGACGGTCCCCCGGACTGCGTTCGGGGCAGACAAGACCGGCTTCTTCATGATGAGCGCCCTGTACGATTCCCTCATCTCGTTCGCGAACATCGAGATCTTCCACGAGCACTACGCGACGGATCTCATCCTCAAGAACGGCGAGTTCCGCGGATTCCTCGCCCTGGAGCTGGCGACCGGCCAGCCACGGTATTTCGCCGCGAAGGCGGGCGTCATCGCCACCGGCGGTTTCGCCCGGATGTACGGTTTCACCACGACCGCGTATTCCAGCACCGGGGACGGGATCGCCCTGGCGTACAAGGCCGGCCTGCCTCTCAAGGACATGGAGTTCGTCCAGTTCCATCCCACCTGCCTCATTCCCACCGGGGTCCTGATCACGGAGGCCGCGCGGGGAGAAGGCGGCTATCTCCTGGATTCGCAGAACAGGCGCTTCATGGAGGACTATGCGAAGAGCAAGATGGAGCTCGCGCCCCGCGACATCGTCTCCCGGGCCATGATCACGGAGCTGGCCAAGGGCCGGGGCCTCGTGCACGAGGTTTCGGGGATGAGCCATCTCCTGCTCGACCTGCGCCATATCGGGGAGGAGAAGATCGACGAGCGTCTGCCGATGATCAAGGAGCTCTCGATGAAGCTGTTGGGCATCAATCCGGCGCATGCCCCCCTGCCGGTGCGGCCGGCCGCTCATTACACCATGGGCGGCATCCACGAGAATCTGCAGGGACAGGTGATGAGGGACGATGCCTCCACCCCGGTCGAGGGACTGTGGGCCGCGGGTGAATGCGGCTGCGTGAGCGTTCATGGCGCCAACAGGCTGGGGAGCAACTCGCTGAGCCATTGCGTCATCTGGGGCAGAATCACCGGTGAAGCGGCGGCCCGGCGGGCCATGGAGGTCCGCGGCGCTGCCGGCGGAGACGACGTGAAAGGCGAGCTCGATGCCGCGTGCGGCCGGCTGGACGCCCTGCTCTCCAGCACGGGAAAGGAGGACCCCTACCAGCTCCGCCGCGAGCTGGGAGAAACCTTGGATGCGTTCGTGCATGTCTACCGCGACGAGCAATCCTTGAAAAAGGCGGAGACGGCTCTCGCGTCTCTGCGCGAGCGCTACCGCGAGGTCGGCGTGGACGATACGAGCGAGGTCTTCAACACGAACCTGCGCGACGTTCTGGAGATCGGCAGCATGCTGGAGCTTGCCCAGACGGTGGCGGCGGGCGCTCTGCACCGCAAGGAATCGCGCGGATCGCACGCGAGAGTGGAGTACCCGACGCGCGACGATGCGAGCTTTCTGAAGCATACTCTGACATACAGGACCGAGGGGCTTCCGCGGATCTCGTACATCCCGGTGGCACGCACGCGCTGGGAGCCGATGGAAAGGAAATACTGATGGAATCGAGAAAACGGCTCACGGATCTCCGGGGGCCGCAGTCACGGATCGGAAGACTGCTCTCGTTCTCGTTCGAGGCGTACCTGCACATGCTCACCAACCGCATCATGGTCTTCCTGTCCCTCCTCTACGCGGTGTTCATCGTCGTCTCCCTGCTGGTCCCCGGGCTGGGCACCGCCCTGAAAGTCTTCACCGCCGCGGTGTGGCTTCTGTGGACGCCCCAGTTCTTCGAGGCCTTGAAGGGCCTGGCCCTCGTCTGGTCCCGGGGAATGGCCTTCGGACATCTGAATCCGGAGTTCGCGCACCTGTATCGAAAGCGGTACGCGAAGAGATCGGGGGCATACGCGGCGTTCCCGTTCGTCGTCCTCGCCGCCTGGGCGGCGGGGTTCGTTGTGATGCTCGTGAGGTGGTTCCCATGAAAGCGTCTTCCATCATGATCTTCGAGTACATGGGCATGCTGGGCGTTCCCGTGCTCCTGCTCGCCCTGGCAGTTTTCGCTCTCGTGCCAGTCGGCGGCACGGCGCGCACCGTCCTGCTCCTAGTCATCGCGGCAGGCTGTCTTGTCTACGGTGCAATCGCGGTGCGGGACATCTACATCCACGGAGGGAAGAAGCGTGAGACAGCAGCTCGGTAAGGAACAGAAGACATTCCAGCTCGTGGTGAAGAGGCTGGACGCCGACACCCGCGCATTCGTCGAGAGATCATTCCCGGTGGAGGCGGACCGGTTCACATCCGTCCTCGACCTCCTGATCACCGTGAAGGAAAAGCAGGACCACACCCTTTCCATGCGATACAGCTGCAACATGGGCATCTGCGGATCCTGCGGGATGGTGATCAACGGGAAGCCTCGCCTGGCCTGCGAGACCAACGTATTCCTGCTGCGATCTCCGACCATCACGGTCGCGCCCATGGAAGCGCATCCCCTCCTGAAGGACCTGGTCACGGACTTCGATGATTTCTTCGCGAAACATCGCAGCGTGAAGCCATGGCTCGTGCGGAAGGACATGGGTGAGAAATTCCGCGCCGAGAAGGAGTACCCGCAGACACGCGCCCAGGTCGACTACTTCCTGGACTTCGCCCACTGCATCAAGTGCGGCCTCTGCGTGGATGCCTGCCCCGTGAGCAACACCAACCCGCATTTCGTCGGGCCGCAGGCCCTCGCCCAGGCCTACCGGTACAACAGCGACAGCAGGGACCAGGGGGAAAAGGAGCGGCTGGACTCGCTGGACCGCATGGACGGGCTCTGGGGCTGCGAGTTCGCCGGCGCCTGCTCGGAGGTCTGTCCGAAGGGAGTGGATCCCGCGCTGACGATCCAGCAGATGAAGCTGGACGTCATGAAGCGCCGGCTGACCGGAAGGGTCAATCCGGACAAGCGGGCACGGTAGCCTAGCCACGGATGGCGAGCTCGGCCGAGGCCTGCCGCGCCAAATGACGCGCAGGCGCGTCGGGCGCGGCGTTGGATGGCCGATAGGCCGAAGGGAGGCACGCATGGCGGGAGATGCTCCGAACGCCGGCTCGTACCGCGTCGAAACGGACAGCATGGGAGACGTGAAGGTCCCCGCCAGCGCGTACTGGGGCGCGCAGACCCAACGCGCGGTGGAGAACTTCTCTGTGTCTGAGTTGAGGATCCCGGTCGCCCTCGCACGAGCCCTCGGCCAGGTGAAGCAGGCCGCCGCCGCCGTCAATGGCGCGCTGGGTCTGCTGGAACCCCGGATCGCCGAGGCGATCGGCCGGGCGGCAGAAGAGGTCGCACAGGGCAAATGGGACGCGCATTTCCCCATCGACGTCTTCCAGACAGGTTCCGGGACCTCCTGGAACATGAACGCCAACGAGGTGATCGCCAACCGTGCCAACGAGCTCCTCGGCGCCCCGGTGGGCTCCAAGAAACCGGTGCATCCCAACGACCACGTCAACCGGGGCCAGTCATCGAACGACGTGATCCCCACCGTGATCTCCTTCGCCAACCGCGTGCGCCTGGATGGGCTTGTCGAGGCGATGGGTCTCCTTCAGCGCAGCCTTTCTCGCAAGGCGGCGGAGTTCTCCGGGGTGCTGAAGATCGGCAGGACCCATCTTCAAGATGCCGTACCCATGACCCTCGGGCAGGAGTTTTCGGGCTATGCCCGTCAGGTGGAGAAGGCGCGGGAGCTGGTCATGCGGTGCGCGCCCGGCCTGGAGGAGCTGGCGATCGGCGGCACCGCCCTGGGCACCGGCATCAACACGCACCCCGATTTCGCGCGGCGTGTCACCGCGGCCCTCGCCCAGGCCACCCGCATCCCCTTCCGTGAGGCGACGAACAAGTTCGAGGCCATTGCCGCCCGGGATTCCCAGGTCGAGCTCATGGGCGCGCTGAACGCCACCGCCGTCTGCCTTTCCAAGATCGCCAACGACCTGCGGCTGCTGGCAAGCGGACCGCGGACGGGCCTCGGGGAGATCGTGCTGCCCTCCCTGCAGCCGGGCAGCTCCATCATGCCGGGGAAGGTGAACCCCGTGATCCTGGAAATGACCATCCAGGTCGCTGCCCGGGTCATGGGCTCGAACCTCTCGGTGAGCATCGGCGGGCAGTCGGGTCCGCTCGAGCTGAACATGATGCTCCCCCTCATCGCCTGGGAAACTCTCGGCTCGATGGAGCTGGTAAAGAATACCTGCGAGGCCCTCGCGGTGCGGTGCATCGACGGCATTGCGGCCGATGCCTCGCGGAGCAGGGAATGGATCGAGCAGAGTCTCGCGCTGGTGACGCCCCTGGCCCTGAAGATCGGCTACGACAGGGCCGCAAAGCTGGCACAGAAGGCGCTCGCCGAAAAGCGGACGGTGCGAGACGTGGTGATCAGGGAAGGGGTGCTGAGCGCCGAAGAGGCGGACAAGGTCCTGGACCCTGGATCGATGCTCGGCCCGAGCGCATAAGGTCGGACTCTCCGCACGGGCGCAGTCGGCCCCCGGGGCTCCCCGCGGCCCGTCTAGAACGACGAATCCCCCGTGTAGTGATCCAGCATCATTTTCGCCCGCTTGTCGTCGGGGTTCAGCTCTACCGCCTTGCGGAAGCTCTGGATGGCCTCGAAGTTCTTGTACAGCCCGGCGTATGCCTCGCCGATCAGGAAATGCGCTTCCGCGAAATCGGGGCTCATCCGAACGAGCTCTTCCAGGAGCGGGAGCGCTTTCACATGCTCGTTGCGCTTCATGTAGAGCTGGGCGAGGAAGAAGTTGGCAAGGAGCGATTCCTCCGACTCGCTGCGGAGGATCGAGAACGACTCCAGCGCCTTTTCATCGTTGCCGAGGAAGTTGTTGATCAGGCCCATCCAGTAGTAGGACATCACGTGTGTGCCGCACTCCGCATCCACATTCTTCGAGAAGGCGCGCAGCGCCTCGCTGAGCTTTCCCATGCGCACGTAGCACACTCCGAGCTTGTACCAGGCCTGGCACATCCCCGGGGCGATCTTCAGCGCCGTCTCGTACTGCTCGGCGGATTTCCCCAGCGAGCCTTGCGAGTACAGGAGGTTTCCCAGGAGCACGTGCAGGGACGCATCATTGGGGTTCTTCTCCACCAGGTCGCCGAGAGCCTTCAGGGACTTCTCGCGGTCTCCTGCCATGTACGTGCGCATCCCCGAGATGAACTCCTGCCCGGTATGCAAGGGATCCATGATCCGCCTCCTTCAGTGCGTATGACACCCGCTGTCTCCGCGGTGCGCGCAGACTATCATTGTTGCCCCGTTTTGAGAATACAGGCGCGCGCTGCCCAATCGTCTGCTGTCTCTGGCAAACCTCAGAGCCCTGCGGTCGTAAGTGTACCGATGAACGAGAGAAGCGGCGAGGGAAACACGCCGAGGGCAACCACGATCAGGGTCAGCGCGGCAAGGGCCGCGGCGGCCAGGAGCGGCGCGCGGGCGGAACCCGCGGAGTGCCGCTGCACCGAATCCGCGGAATACCGCGGCGCCGCCGCAACGGTGCCCGCGGCGGACGGTCCTTCGGCGTGCTCCGCGAAGCCGCGGAACATCACGGAGACGATTTTCAGGTAGTAGAAGATCGATATCGTCCCGTTCACGGCGAGGATGAGCGCGAGGATCCACAGCTCCGCCCCGGCGCCGGCCCGGAGGATGATGAACTTGCCGACGAACCCTGCGGTAAGCGGCAGGCCGGCGAGTGACAGCAGCATCAGTGTGAGGGCGGCGGCGAGCCACGGCCGGCGGGCCGCCAGGCCGCGGTATTCCTCGAGGCTGTCCGCGTCCCGATCGGGAGAGGAGAGCTCGCTGATCGCGGCGAATGCGCCGAGCGTCGTGGCGAAATACGCAACGAGGTAGAACGCGATGGCACGAAGCGCCTCGGCACCTCCGGCGAGGAAGGCCACGAGGATGTAGCCAAGGTGGGCGATGGAGGAGTAGGCGAGGATGCGCTTGATGTTGCTTTCCCGCAGGGCGAGGATGTTCCCTCCGAACATGGACAGGCCGGCAATGGCGGCAAAGACCCACGGGAAGGCCGCGGATATGGCGCCCGCGCCGTCTCTCACCAGTCCGTTCACGCCGCCTGTGCCGACCAGCGCCGGGGCGAACGCGCGAGCCAGGACGACCACCATGGCCCCCTTGGAGACGGTGGCGATGAAGCCCGTCACGGGCACGGGCGCCCCGTCATAGATGTCGGGCGTCCACAGGTGGAATGGCACGACGGCGAGCTTGAACCCGATTGCCACCAGCATCATGCCCAGCCCCACGGGGGCGAGCAGGCCCTGGCCGCCCTCGGCCAGCCGCGCGAGGTCCATGGTCCCCGTTACCGCGTAGAACAGGGCCATGCCGAAGAGGAGGAATGCGGAGGAGGCGCCGGCGATGACGAGGTACCTGATCGCCGCTTCCGTGCCGATGCCGCTCTCACGGCGCCACCCAATGAGGGCGTACAGGGAGACGCTCATCAGCTCCAGGCCGAGGAAGAAGGAGGCGAATGCGCTGGAGGCGGCCAGGATGCAGGCGCCCAGCGCGGAGAGCAGGAAGAGAAAGAAGTAGTCGCCCCCTTCCTCGATGCGGCCGCGCAGGGCCGCCCAGGAGCTGATGGCCGCGAAGAAGGTCCCGCCGAGGATCAGGATGAGACCGAAGAGCACGAAACGGTCGAAGGAGAACAGTCCGGCCACGGTGAAGGGCACCCGCGCTGCCGCGAGACCCACGCACGCGATGGCCGCCGTGAGTCCCGCGAGGGTGATCACGAAGGACACCACCAGCCTGCGGGTGAAAGCGGCGGCGAAGAGCACCAGCAGGGAGCTGCCGGCGAGGATGGCCAGGGGGAGCATCCCGATGAGATCCGCCGTGTTCATGCCCCACCTCCTGCCGCAATGAGGGCGAGCACTCCGCTCACCGAATGCTCGACCATGTTGAGAATCGGCATCGGGTACAGCCCGAAGAGGACCAGCAGAGCGATGGCGACGAAGAGGGTCCCCGTCTCCCGGGCGCCGAGATCAGCGACCGTCCACTTTTCCCGCGGCGCGCCGTGGAAAGCGGTCTGGAAGAGGCGCAGTGCGTAGACCGTGGCGATCACGAGGCCGAGGCCCGCGATGACCGTGGCCACGGGGCTCACCGGCCAGGTGCCCACGAGGACGAGGAACTCGGAGACGAAGTTGACAAGGCCCGGCAGCCCCACCAGGGCCATGGAAAGGACGAGGGCCGCAGCTCCCATGCGCGGGACCTGGGCCCAGAGCCCTCCCATGCGCTCCAGGTCGCGCGTGTGGATCCTGTCCTGGAGCGCGCCGACGAGCATGAAAAGCGCGCCCGTGCTGATCCCATGGCTCACCATCTGCAGGACGGCTCCCGAGAGCGCCTGCGGCGTGAACGCGTACACCCCGAGGAGCACGAACCCGAGGTGGCTCACGCTCGTGTAGGCCACCACGCGCTTCATGTCCTTCTGGCTGAAGGCCATCATCCCTCCGTAGACGATACCCGCGGCGGCCAGCCCGATGGCAATCGGCGCGAAGGCGCGCGAGGCGGCGGGGAACAGCGGGACGGCGAAGCGGATCAGCCCGTATCCGCCTGTTTTCAGGAGGAGACCCGCCAGGATCACGCTTCCCGCGGTCGGCGCCTCCGTGTGCGCGTCCGGCAGCCACGTGTGCAGGGGGAAAGCGGGGAGCTTCACCGCGAAGGCGGCGAAAAAGCCGAGCATCAGGAGCATCCCGACCACGGGCGACACGACTGTCCCCATGAGGTCCTGCAGGGCGAAGGTCCAGGTCCTCGTGGCCATGGCGTGGAGCACGGCCAGCGCGATGATCGCCACCAGCATCAACAGGCCCCCGACCTGCGTGAAGAGGAAGAACTTCACCGCGGCCTTGTGCCTGTTCTCGTGTCCCCAGATGTCGATGAGGAAGTACATCGGGACGAGCATGAGCTCCCAGAAGAAGACGAAGAGGAACAGGTCGGTGGCGAGGAACACGCCGTTGATGCCGGCGAGGACGAGCGAGATGTTGAGGTGGAAGAAGGCCGCTTTCTCGGTGATCCCCGTCCACGAGGAGAGCACTGCCATGGCGCCCACCAGGGCTGTAAGCCCCAGCAGGGTGAGGCTGAGCCCGTCCAGACCCAGGGAGAACGAGATGCCCAGTCCCGGGATCCAGGGCCAGTGCAGCTCAGCCATCCAGGCCGATCCGCTTCCCGGTGCCGCCGGGCCGGCACCCGCCGCACCGACCCAGAGCACTGCCGCCAGGCAGAGGTTAAACAGGTTCGCAGCGAGGGCAAGCCACCGGGCGAATCCTGCCTGCCGGCGTCCGAGCACCCAGCCTGCAACCCCGAACACGAGGGGAACGAAGACGAACAGCGCGAGCACAATGTCACCTCCGGTGACCGCCGAAATGCCACCTGCGCTGGCCGCCGTCATAGCAGCACCACCGCGGCGACGATCAGCACGGCGCCTGCCGCCAGGCCGGCCGCGTACCACCGCACCCGCCCGTTCTGCGTCCAGCGTGTTGCGCGTGACAGGAGCATGAACAGCCCTCCCACTCCATCCGAGATGCGGTCCACGACGTCCTTCGTGTTGATCCTCGCCAGCCATACAAACGGCCGCACGAACAGACGGTCATAGAGCCAGTCGAAGCCCCATCCTCCCTGGAGGAACCGCGCGACGTATGATTGTGTCGCCGTTGCTTCCTTCACTGCGGCCGCTGCGCGGCTGCGGCGATATACCAGCCAGGCGACGGGAATGCCGAGGAGTGAGGCCGCCTCCGATACCAGCTGTAATGTCCACTCCGTGCGTAGCGGCACTTCCTGCATCGTGCCCGCTGGCAGCGCAGTGTCAAGGAAGGTGAGGAGATAGGGCGATCCACCGAGATCGTGCGGGAGGCTGAGGAAGCCGCCGACAAGACAGAGCACCGCAAGGATCGCCAGCGGGATTCCCATGACGGGCCCTGCCTGCATCCCGTCCCGTCCCGCCGCGTGGCCGCCGCCCTGGTGAGCGGTCGCAGGGGCCGCCCGAATGCCACCTCCGCCACGGGGTACCGTGGCTGCGGTGGCCGCCGCGCGCGGCGCGCCTGCGAACACGATGAAGACCAGCCGGAAAATGTACACCGATGTGACAAAGACTCCCGCGAGCCCGAGCGCCCAGAAAACCCTGCCGGCGCCTCCCGACTGCCAGGCCAGGGCCAGGATCAGGTCCTTGCTGGAAAAACCGGCCGTGGTCGGGGGGATCGCCGCGAGCGTCAGGGCGGCGATGAGGAACATCCAGAATGTGAACGGCGATTTTCGGGCGAGCCCTCCCATGGCAAAGATGTCATGCTCGTGGTTCACGGCAAGGATCACCACGCCGGCGCCGAGGAAGAGCAGGGACTTGAAGAAGGCGTGCGTCACCAGGTGGAAAATCGCGCCGGACCACGCCCCGATCCCGAGGGCGAGGAACATGTAGCCGAGCTGGCTCATGGTGGAGTAGGCGAGGACCCTCTTGATGTTCCGCTGGGTGAGCGCGCTCATCCCGGCGACCAGGACTCCTGCCGCGCCGATGATTCCCACCGCAAGCTGGACCGCCGGAGCCAGAGTGAAGAGCGCATTGGTGCGCGCGATGAGATAGACGCCCGCCGTCACCATGGTGGCGGCATGGATGAGCGCGCTCACGGGGGAGGGTCCCGCCATGGCGTCGGGGAGCCACGTCTGCAGTGGAAGCTGGGCCGATTTTCCAACAGCCCCGCCAAGGAGCAGGGCGGCAACGGCAACGGCCAGCGTGGAGCCCGTCTGCCACTGTGAGGTCGCCTTCTGGGCGATTTCCTTCACATCCAGCGTGCCCAGGGTGGTGGCGATAAGGAACAGTCCCACGGCGAGGGACACGTCGCCGATGCGTGTGACGACGAAAGCCTTCCGTGCGACGCGCCCGTTTTCAGGGTCCTTGTACCAGAAGCCGATCAGGAGGAAGCTGCAGAGGCCCACTCCTTCCCATCCCAAGTAGAGCAACAGTAAGTTGCTGCCCATCACGAGGATCAGCATGGAGCCCACGAAAAGGTTCATGTAGGCGAAGAACCGGCTGTATCCTTCCTCGTCGAGCATGAAGCGCGTCGAGTACAGGTGGATGAGGAACCCCACGCCCGTCACGACGAGGATCATCACCACCGAGAGGGCATCCAGCGTGAAGGAGAGGCTCGGCGAGAACCCTCCTGCCGTGATCCACTGCCACAGCAGGAGCGTGGACGAGCCGCCCGGGGGCGGTGACACCATGAACATCGCGCTCGCCGCGGTCGCCGCGGCGAAGGAAAGACCGACGGACCCGGCGCCGACCGCAGCGGTCGCGCCCTTCGGGAACCTGCCGCCGAAGATCGCCAGCACGAGGAACCCGGCAAGGGGCAGCGCGGGAATGCACCAAGTCCAGCTCAACATCTCAGGTTTCCCCCCGGTCACCGTAGGTGACATTCGTCCCGTCACCGTAGGTGACATTCGTCCCGTCACCGTAGGTGACATTTGCACCCGTTTTCATTGCGTCGGCGTCCAGCGTTTTCCTCCTGCCGAAGTGCAGGAGCAGGAGCGCGAGCCCGACCGCTACCTCGGCGGCCGCCATGGACAGCAGGAAGATGAACATCACCTGGCCGTCCGGCTGGCCCCAGCGCGCCCCGGCGATAATGAAGGCAAGGCCGGCCGCGTTCAGCATCACCTCGACGCACAGGAGGATGAACAGCAGGTTGCGGCGGACGATCACACCGATCATGCCGAGTGAGAAGAGCACGCCGGCGAGTAGGAGGCCATACTCGTAAGGAACTGACCCCATCTACTTTCTCCTCCCCCAGGACGTCGCTTCCCGCCGCCCGAGATGAAAAGCGCCCACCAATCCCGCCAGGAGGAGGAACGCGGCGATCTCGGCACCTAGGATGTACGGACCGAAAAGTGCCATTCCAACTTGCTTCGGCCCTACCTCCACTGCGGGCTGCCCCATGAGGGAACCCTGCGCGAGGACCCATCCCAGCTCCGCGAGGAGCACGATGCTGAGGACCGAGGGCCCGAACCAGGCCCGGCCCGGGATCGGGATGCTCTCCGGCCCGATGAGCATGATCACGAAAACGAACAGGACCATGATCGCGCCCGCATAGACGATCACCTCGAGTGCCGCCACGAAGGCCGCGCCGAGGACGAACATGATCACGGCGGAGGCGAGGAGCGACACGACGAGGTACAGAAGCGCGTGCACGGCGTTGCGCCGCGTGATCATCATGACCGTCGCGGCCACCGCGACGATGCCGCTGAGCGCGAAGACGGCGTTCACGGCAGGAGACTCCGCACGTCCACCGGCGGGCGCTCGTTTTCCGCCTCGCCCTTGCCCTTGCCGCTGATCTCCATGCCCGAGACCCGGTAGAAGTTGTACCCGGGGTACTTCCCGGTGCCCGAGATCAGGAGGTCCTCCTTCTCGTAGACCAGGTTGGTGCGGTCATATTCGGCCATCTCGTAGTCAGGGGTGAGCTGGATGGCGAACGTGGGGCATGCCTCCTCGCACAGCCCGCAGTAGATGCACCTCGAGAAATTGATGCGGAAGAAGTCGGGCTTGCGCCGGCCCTTCTCGTCAATGCCCGCCTGCAGGGCAATGCAGGCCACCGGGCACACCGAGGAGCAGAGGTGGCACGCCACGCAGCGCTCCTCGCCGTCGGGATCGCGCGTGAGCACGATCCGCCCGCGCCAGCGCGGCGGCAGCCGGCGCTTCCTCTCGGGATAGAGAACCGTCACCTTCCTGTTGAAGGCGTGACGGAAAACGACCCAGAGCGTCCTGAGGATGCTCAGCATACTGCGGACTCCTTATCTGCCGACGGCGAGCACGATGCCGCCGGTCACTGCAAGATTCAGAAGCGCGAGGGGAAGCATCAGCTTCCACCCGAATGTGAGGAGCTGGTCGTAGCGCGGCCGCGGAAGCGCGGCCCGCACGAGGATGAACAACCCGATGAAGGCAAGGGTCTTCAGCAGGAACCAGACCAGGGGAGGGAGCACGGGACCCTGCCATCCGCCGAAGAAGAGCGTAACGACCATCATGGAGATCAGAGTGATGCCGACGTACTCCCCGATGTAGAACATGGCGAACTTGAACCCCGAGTATTCCGTGTGGTAGCCGGCCACCAGCTCGCTCTCCGCCTCCGGAAGGTCGAAGGGGATGCGCCGGGTCTCGGCGAGCCCCGCGATGAAGAACACGACGAACCCGACGAATTGCGGGACGACATACCACAATCCCCGCTGGGCCTCGACGATGTCCCTCATGCTGAACGAGCCGGTCTGCAGGACGACCCCCATGAGGGACAGGCCCATGAAGACCTCGTAGCTTACCATCTGTCCCACGGCGCGGATGCTGCCCAGCAGAGAGTACTTGTTGTTCGATGACCAGCCGGCCAGCGCGACGCTGTAGACGGCGAAGGAAGACATTGCCAGAAAGAACAGCAGCCCGATGTCGAGGTCCGACACGAGGATGGCCGGGGCAATGGGGATCACGGCGAAGGAGGCCAGGGTCGTGATCATGATGATGCCGGGGGCGATCACGAAGATCGCCTTGTCGGCGAAGGGGGCGATCCAGTTCTCCTTGGTGAAAATCTTCAGCATGTCGGCCACGACCTGCATGACGCCGAACAGTCCGGCCCGGTTGGGCCCGTAGCGCTCCTGGAACACGCCAAGGAGGCGCCGCTCCACCCAGATGATCCCCGCGGCAAAGAGCAGGGCGCCGAAAAGGACTCCGACGATGACAACCAGGGCGAGGGCCACGCCGCTCATCGCCCCACCCCCGTGACGGTTGCCCAGCCGGGCAGGGGAAGGACGGGCATGCCGGGCAGCCCGAGCTGAATCGACGCCGTCCCGTCCGGCATCTCGCGAATGAGAACCGCCACCTCGGCGGAACCTGCGCCGTCCAAGGTGACGCGCGCCCTGTCTCCCTCCAGAAGACCGCGCTTCTCGCACTCTGCCCGGGAGAGAGCCACAAACGCCGGAGCGGTGCGGGATGCGATCCCCGGGGCCATGGCGGAAAGCTCCTCGGAACCGAACACGTGGTAACGGGGCACGAGCAGGAGCTTGCCGTCCCGGACTGACTCCGCGGCCCCGGCAGGAGAGAAGTATTTCCCCGCGTCCTGGGACGGCGGCTCGAAGAGCCTGGCGCCGGGGTCACCGCCGACGAGCTGTCCGCTCACCTCTGCCTGGAACTTGCTCAAGGACTGATCGGAGTTCCAGCCCGGCGACCAGAAGCGCGCGTTCAGGCTCCCTGGCGCTCCAACGGATGCCCCTTCCATTGTGTAAGCGAGTGGAGAATCAGGGTCCTCCGCTGGCTGCGGCTCGTGGAGGTTCACGTTGGCGGTCACCGCGGTGCGGCCGCTTTCACGAAGAGCCTTGCGCGGGACTCGGCTGCCGTTGAGACGGTAGTCGGCGCCCGGGGCGGCGTCACGGACGCCGCGCAGATCGGGCAGCTCTTCAGTCATCGCGCGGATGACCTCGTCCAGGCCCTGCCACGCCGCGGACTTCCTGGCGGAGCCGACGGCGATCTCGTCAAGCCAGCGCCACGCGCTTTGTACCGGCTCCACCGGGGGCATCACAGAGAAGAAGCGCTGTGCGCGGCCCTCGCTGGACACCATGCTCCCGGATGATTCGGCATAGGTGCAGGAAGGAAGGACGATATCCGCAGCCTCGGTCGTCGCGTTTGTGGAGTGGTCGATCGCCACCACGCGGGCTGCGGAGGACAGGAGCGACCGTGCGCTCTTCGGCGTCATCCCGCGGAACACGTCGTTCTCCGCGACGATGAGCGTCTGGCCGGCGCGCGCAGAATCCGCCTTCGGCGGCGCGGCAAGCGCGCGGGCAGCGGCGTCCAGCCCGCCCGCGGCAAGGAGGGTCGCGCCGAGGCTGTTCGCTTCCGGGTAAACGAGGCTGATCCGAGCGTCCCGGCCCGCCTTTTTCAGAGCACGGGCGACGTTCGCCGCGGCTTGGACCACATCCGGCATTCCGAGCCCTGCGCCGCTCACCACCACGGGACGTTCCGCGGCCTTCAGCGCGGCGGCAATCCGACGGGCAGCCGCCTGGATTGCCTCCGAGAGCCCTGCCGGCACCGGGGCCGACGAATCGATCTCGTGCGCGATCGCGAATCCGAGAGCGGCGATGTCGGAGGGAGAAAGCCGGTGGCACTCCCGTGCCACCTCGTCCAGCTTCGTATTCTCCACGGAGGCGATGAAGAACGGTCCCTTCTCGTGCCGTATCGCCTCGCGGACCGCCGCGTCGTCCCAGGCGTTCAGCTTCTTTTGCTTCATGGCCGCGGCAGCCGGAGCATTCGACGAGGCCTGTCGGAGGTTCAGCGCAAGGATCGGCGCCGTGTTCCACACGTCCTCTCCGAGGACGAGAGCCGCGTCGGACTTCGCCGCCTGGCGAATCGACGCGACAGGCGCCGGACCTTCCCTCAGCACCTTTGTCATCAAGCGGAGAATCTCCAGGTGACGGTCGGAGACACCGAGATAGAAGTTCTGAGGTCCCACGAGCTTACGCAGAGCGTAGTTGGTCTCCAGCGATGCCCGGGGCGATCCGATTCCGATCGCCGAGCCGGACGACACTGCTGCGGCGGCGCGGGAGACGACGTCCGCGGCGGTGGCGGGCTGCAGGGCGTCCCCGGTGCGTACGAGGGGCTGGCGGAGCCTGCGCTCGCCGTTGACGAATTCGTAGCCGTATCTTCCGCGATCGCAGAGGAAGTAACCGTTCACCTCGCCGTTGTACCGGGTGCGCACCCGCCGCAGCGTTCCGTAGCGCTCGCCGGGGATCGTGTTGCATCCCACGGCGCAGTGCACGCACAGCGACGGCGCCGTCTGCAGGTCCCACTTCCGCGCGTAGTGCATCTTCAGCGTCTTGTCGGTGAACACCCCCGTGGGACAGACCTCCACGAGGTTGCCGCTGAACTCGTTTTCAAGGGCCCCGTCGGTCTGACGGCCGAAATACACGTCATCGTGCGCGCCCAGCGCCTCAAGGTCCTTGCCGCCCGCGTAGTCCCTGTAGAAGCGGATGCAGCGGTAGCACTGGATGCAGCGGTTCATCTCGTGGTTGAGGAATGGCCCGAGATCCTGGTTGCGGTGAGTGCGCTTCGTGAAGCGGTAGCGGCGGTAGGCATGACCGGTCATGACGACCATGTCTTGAAGGTGGCACTCGCCGCCCTCGTCGCAGATGGGGCAGTCGTGCGGATGGTTGACCATGAGCCATTCCGTCACCTGGCCGCGGAACATGCGCGCCTCGGGATCCTCGATCGACACCCGCATCCCGTCGGTGACCGCCGTCATGCAGGACATGATGATCCGGCCCTTCGTGTCCGCCTCGTCCTTGAAGAGCTTCACGGCGCACTGCCGGCAGGCTCCCACGGAATGCAGCGCCGGGTGCCAGCAGAAGTAGGGAAGGTTCAGGCCGAGGGAAAGGCACACGTGGAGGAGGTTCTTCCCTTCCGCATCCACCTCGTAGCGCCGGCCGTCTATGGTCAGGGTGAAGGTCTTCATTTCCAGGGGCACCTCTTCTGATGCACATGCGCCTCGAAGTCGTCACGGAAGAGTTTCAGCGCGCTCCCGAGTGGTTCCACCGCGCCGGGGGCCAGCGCGCAGAAGGTGCGGCCCGGCGCAAGCAGGCCCACGTGCTGCTGGAGGATCTCCAGGTCGCGCGGCTCACCCTTGCCTTGCTCCAGGGCTTCCAGGGTTCGGGCCACCCAGGGCAGACCCTCGCGGCACGGCGTGCAGAAGCCGCAGGATTCACGGGCGAAGAACTTTTCCAGTGTCAGCACCATGCCGACCGGGCAGGTATGGTCGTCCAGCACGATCATCGTCCCCGTTCCCAGCCTGCTTCCCGCTTTTGCCACGGAGTCGAAATCCAGCTTCACGTCGAGCTGATCTGCGGAGAGAAAGTCGGTGGACGCGCCGCCGGGTAGCAGGCCGCGGAGGCGCAGCCCGTCGCGCATTCCCCCCGCCAGATCGATCAGCTCGCGCACGGTGGTCCCCATGGGCAGCTCCCATAGCCCGGGCCTGTTGAGATTCCCGCTCACCCCGTAGATCTTCGTTCCCGGGTCCGAGCCGGGACTCAGGGCCTTGTACCACTCGGCGCCCTCACGAAGGATGTGGGGCACGTTGCAGAGCGTCTCCACGTTGTTCACCACGGTCGGCCGGCCCCAGAGACCGCTCACCTGGGGGAAAGGGGGCTTGTTCCGCGGCGTGGCGCGCCGTCCCTCCAGCGCGTTGAGAAGACCGCTTTCCTCGCCGCACATATACCGGCCCGCGCTCATGTGCATCCGCACCGTGATGCTCCATCCCGAGCCGAGCACCTTTTCCCCGATGTAGCCGGCCTTCTGCGCCTCGGCAATGGCGCGCGTGAGGCTCTGCGCGCACACCGTGTATTCACGCCTGAGGAAGATATAGGCGATGTCGGCCTGGACCGCCCAGGCGGCGATGAGGGCGCCTTCCAGGAGCTGGTGGGGATTTCCCTCCATGAGCCAGCGGTCCTTCATGGTGCCCGGCTCCTTCTCATCGGCGTTCACCACGAGGTAGCGATGACCGCTCGTATCACCCGCCGACCCGCCCGAAGGCACGAAGCTCCACTTCATGCCGGTGGGGAACCCGGCGCCGCCCCTGCCGCGGAGGCCCGATGCGGTCACCGCCTGCTGCGCCTGGAACGGCGTCTGGGCGAGGGCCTTGCGCAGTCCCTGGTACCCGCCGGCCGCCTCATAGGCGGCGAGGGGGAGGGCCGCGCGATCAGGACGAATATCAGCCGTGAGAGGTTTGAGCATCTGCTCCCATCCCATACTCTGCAAGGATCTCGTCCGCCCGTTCGGGCGTGAGGCTGTCGTACAGTTTTTCGTCGATCATCATCGCGGGCCCCGCGTCGCAGGCGCCGAGGCATCCGGCGGGCAGGAGCGTGAACTCGCCGTCCGGGGTGGTGCCGCCGAGCCCGACCCCCAGCCTCCGCCGGAGGTGCGCGAGGATCTTCTCCTCGCCGGTGATCCAGCAGCTCACGCTGTCGCAGACCAGGATGACGTGCTTCCCGACGGGCTTGCGGAAGATGAGCTCGTAGAAGGTGGCGATGGCCTCCACCTCTTCCGTGCTCATGCTGAGAATCATGGCCACCTCTCCGATTGCCTCGTCGGGGACCCAGCCGCGGCTCTCCTGCACAATCAGGAGCGCCTCGGAGACGGCTGCCCTCGGGTGCTCGTGCAGCCGGGCTTCCTCCTCGATCCTCTCTTTTTCCCGCTTGCTCAGCATGTCCCCCCCGTCCCCCCCGTCACCGCAGGTGACTTTTTCGCCGTCATCGGTCGATATCTGCCAACACGTAGTCGATGCTCCCCAGGATCACGACCAGGTCTGGAATCGTCAGGCCCCTGCTCAGCAGCGGCACGATCTGCGTATGGGCGAACGAGGGGGTGCGGATGCGGGTCCGGTAGCTCATCGTGCCTCCGTCGCTCACCAGGTAGTACATGTGGTTTCCCTTGGATCCCTCGGCGACCATGCACGCCTCGCCGGGCGGGATCACCGGGCCCCAGCTCACGCCGAGAAAGTGCGTGATGAGTGTCTCGATGTCGTGCATCGTCCGCTCCTTGCGGGGCGGGGTAGTGAGGGGATGGTCGGACTTGTAGTCCCCGGCCGGCATGTTGTTCAGGCACTGTTCCATGATCCGCAGGCTCTGGCGGATTTCCTCCGCGTGCACGGCCAGCCGGTCCCAGCTGTCCCCGTGGACGCCGAGGGGCACGTCGAACTCGAAGCGGTCGTACCCGCCGTAGGGCTTCTTCTTGCGCAGGTCCCAGTCCACGCCGGATGCCCTGAGGAAGGGTCCCGTGGCCCCCCACGCGATGGCTTCGTCCTTGCTGATGGTGCCGATGCCGATCGTCCGCTCCTTGAAAATGCGGTTGTTCAGGATCGTGGTATCGTAGTCCTTCAGCCTGCGGCGCATGTAGGTGATGAACTCCCGCACCATCCCGTCCCATCCACGCGGGAGGTCCTGCGCGACGCCGCCGATTCGGAACCAGGCCGGATGCATTCGGCCGCCGGTCACGGCCTCCACGATGTCGAATGCGCGCTCGCGGTCCGTGAACAGCCAGAACAGGGGCGACATCTGGCCGAGGTCCCCGCTGTACGTTCCGTAGAACACGAGGTGGCTGATGACCCGGAAGAGCTCGGCCATCATGACGCGGATCACCTGCGCGCGATCGGGCACCTGGATGCCGGCGAGCTTCTCCACCGCAAGGACATAGGGGAAATTGTTCAGGAGGCCGCCGAGGTAGTCGATGCGGTCCGTGTAGGGGATGTAGGTGTGCCAGGTCTGGCGCTCGCCCATCTTCTCCGCGCCCCTGTGATGAAAACCGATCTCGGGGACGAGGTCGATGATCTCCTCCCCGTCGAGCTGGACAGTGAGGCGGAGGATGCCGTGCGTCGCGGGGTGCTGCGGGCCGATATTGACGAACATGTACTGGTGATCGCCGCTCTCCCGCTTCATGCCCCATTCCTCGGGCTTGAACTCCATCATGGCGAGCATGCGCTGGGCATCTTCCGAAGTCATGCGGAAGGGCTCCATCTCGGTGGCGCGCGCCGGATGCTCCTTCCGCAGAGGGTGGCCCTCCCACCATGGGGGCGTGAGGATCCTTTTGAGGTGCGGGTGGCCGTCCACCGTGATGCCGAACATGTCCCAGACCTCGCGCTCGTACCAGTCCGCGTTCGGCCAGATATCCGCCACGGTCCGCACGGAAGGCTTTTCCCCGCGCAGTGCCACCTTGATGCGCACGTCCTGGTTCTTGTCCAGGGAGCAGAGGTGATACACGACGCTGAACTCAGCGGGCGGCTGGCCTTCCCTGTGGGTGCGTACCCGCTCGTCGATCGCCGTCAGGTCCAGCAACATCGCGCAGGAGCCGCCCTGGGGGCTCTTCAGCCAAACGAGTGCCTCGCGGAGCTTTGCGGTGCTCACCCACGCGGTCTGCACCTCATCGCGTGTCGCCTGCGGGGTGACCGCTTCCGCGCCGATCCGTTCCACGAGCCCGCTGATGATTCCCGTCGCTGCGACCATCTCCCCTCTCTTCCGCGCGCCTGGATGAACGCTGTGGCTGTCCTATATTTCGTCAGGTGAACGAAGATCGGTCTGCTGCTGCCGCTCGGAGCGCATTGCGTCCCTGAGAGACGGCTTCACGGTCCGCACAACTCCCTGGGGTCCGACGACCCAGGAGAGGGGACGCTTCTCGGAGACGACCGCCTCCCCGAGCAGCACAAGGCCCCGCATGAACGCATCAGGGCTGGGCGGGCATCCCTGAACGTAGACGTCGACGGGCAGGAAGGTGTCGACGCCCTGCACGACGCTGTAGATGTCGTACATGCCGCCCGAGCCGGCGCAGGAGCCCATGCAGATCACCCAGCGCGGCTCCATCATCTGCTCGTGCATGGTCTGAACGAGCGGGGCCATTTTCTTGAAAACCGTGCCGGCCACCACCATCACGTCGGCCTCACGGGGGGACCCACGGAGGATCTCGGAGCCGAACCGCGCAATGTCGTACCTGCTGGTGATCGAGGTGGCCATCTCCACGTAGCAGCAGGAGAGGCCGAAGTTGAACGGCCACAGGGAGTACTTTCTCCCCCACGAGATGAGGTCATTCCTCCGCGCGAGGTAGACGTCATTGCCCGCCGAGGCCGGGCGCGGCGTGCCCCGGTAGTCCCCCATCACGGGCGTCGTGTCACGCACCTTTCAGACCGTGCCTTTCCCGGTGCTCCCGAAGCCGCCGCGCGCCCCAGTCGAAGGCGCCCTTCCGCCACAGGTAGGCGAGGCCGGCAGCAGTTTCCACCATGAACACCAGCGCGGCCGCGTAGCCGGGCCAGCCCAGCTCCCGTGCCGACACGGCCCAGGCGAAGAGATACACCGCCGAGATGTCGAAGATGACGAAGAACATTGCGACGAGGTAGAAATCAGCGGAGAGACGGAGACGCGCGGACCCGGTGATCGGGACGCCCGATTCGTAGGGGATCCCCGTCCCGCGCTCGAAATGCCGCTCTCCCGAGAGATGGGTCACGAGCATCAGGAGCCCGATCAGGAGGACGAGGACCACGAAGTACACTGCCAAGGATACGACTGCGCTCATCTCTGCTCCCTGTGTCCGCGGCCTGCGTACAATCTAATTCCCGGCAGAGGGGGTGTCAAGGAATCGCGGAAGATATCACGTAATCCACGAGATCGCGGAGGGAATCGCGGTGGACACCCGCAGGGAGATCGGCGATGCCGTCCCGGGCCTTCTGGGCGTAAGAAAGGGTGATCGCCTCCAGGTCGATGCTTTCGTTCAGGCCGTGGTCCTTGTCCACCAGGTCGTCGGCCATCTGGAAGGCCAGCCCGAAGTGAAGGCCGACCTCGCCCAGGCAGCGCTGCTGGGCTTCCGGGGCGTCGCAGAGCAGGGCGGCCGTCCGGCAGCACGCGGCGAAAAGCACCGCCGTCTTGTCCGTGGCGATCTCGACGTACTCTTCCAGCGCCAGGGGCCTCCCCGAGGCGGCAACCTCCTGGGCGATGATCTCTCCCATGCACATCGCTTTCGTCGTGTCCAGGAAGATGTCCAGGAGCGAGAAGCGCTTGCCATGCTCCAGGCGCTTGAGTCCCGTGATCACCGAGAAGAAGTTCGTGTACAGGATATCCCCGGCAAGCACCGCCACGCGGTTGCCGAAGCGCTTGTTGAGGCTCACCTGATGCCGCCGGGAATCCGCGTTGTCGATGATGTCGTCGTGCACGAGCGAGGCGGCGTGCAGGATCTCCACCGCCCCGGCCAGGGCGATGAGGGATTCATGGTCGGGAGCGTGTCCCCCCGATGACACCGCGTGCGCGGTGAGGAGCACCAGGGCGGGTCGGATCCGCTTGCCGGGCACGGCGAAGGGGTGCTGGACGATCCGGTCGAGGATGTGCGCTTTTCCGCGGGCCGCTGCAGTCTGTGCTCCTACCTCCCGCATCAGCGCCTGCAGCTCGGTGTCGACTGCCGCCATCTCCTGCGCCACGGGCGCGAATATCGGTCCTAGCTCCATTCAATTTCCTCCCGGCGTTCTTCCGATGTGCAGATACGCCGTGCCGAATGTCAGGCGGTGCCAGGACACCGACTGGAGCCCTGCCTGCCGCATGAGAGTTGCGAGCGCCGGCGGAGCGGGGAAATGCCGGATGGAGTCACCCAGGTAGAAGTACGTCGCGCCGTTGCGGGCGAAGAGGCGGGCCAGCCGCGGAAGCACCGCGCCGAGATAGAACCCGTAGAACGGGCGGAAGAGCGGATCGGGGGCAAAGGTCATCTCCAATACCATGACCTGCCCTCCGGGAGCAGTGACCCGGGCCATCTCGCGCAGGGCGCGGATCTTATCCGGGATGTTGCGCATCCCGAAGGCCACGGCCGTCACGTCGAAGGAGCCGTCCGGGAAGGGGAGCGAAAGGGCGTCGGCCTCGAGCAGCTCGACGCGCTCCGCGAGCCCCGCCTCCCGTACCTTGCGCCGGCCCACGTCGAGCATCGGCGCGGCGAAATCCACGCCCACGACCTTCACGCCGGGGTACCGCCGGGCCGCCGCGATGGCCAGATCGGCCGTTCCCGTCGCCACGTCGAGGAACCGTCGCGTGCGCTCGAAGCGCATCCTCCCGATGGCCACCTCGCGCCAGCCCACGTCCCGCCGGAGGCTGAGCAGGTGATTGAGGAAATCGTAGCGGCCGTGAACGGTGGTGAAGATGTCCTGCACCACGCCTGTCTGGCCGGCGGCCGTCATTGCCGCCACCGGCGGGTATCTCCTCGCCTTCATCCGAAGGCGACTATAGCACGCCGTCCTTCGCGTGGAGAAGGGCGGCGTTGCCGCGAAGAAAGGGGCGGCGTTGCCGCGAAGAAAGGGGCGGCGTTGCCGCGAAGAAAGGGGCGGCGTTGCCGCGAAGAAAGGGGCGGCGTTGCCGCGAAGAAAGGGGCGGCGTTGCCCCTCCCCGGTACGGGGGCTTGACGAAACGCCCTGCCCGTGTAATAGTCTAATAGCATGTGATTATCCGAATGAAAGAGATGAAATGATCAGCCGTACGGGAACGCATGCCCTGAAGGCGCTCGCTGCGCTGCAGCGCCTTCCCGCGGGCAGCTTTGTCGGGGCGGGGCAGATCGCCCGTCAGATCCACGCGCCGTCGAACTATCTCGGCAAGCTGTTGAGACAGCTTGCCCACGCAGGAATCGTGGTGGGCCGCAAGGGCAGCAACGGCGGCTTTCGTCTTGCCGGGGACCCGCACTCCCTGTCGCTGTTCGACGCGCTCGGCCCGATCGAGCATTTTGACCGCTACAAGGTGTGCCTGCTGGGAAAGCCGAAGTGCGTAAGCTCCGATCCCTGCCTGCTGCACGATGCCTGGGCCCGGGTCCGGGACCAGTACCTTGATTTCCTGAAGATCACCATGCTTTCAGACGTTTCCCGGGACAATCCGTCGAAAAGCCGCCGAAAGAGCGGCCCCAATGAACGCGCGGCGCGCTCCGCCGCAGGAGGTGTTCGATGAAGGATCCACGAGTCCGCGCTCTGCTGCTGTTTCTCCTTGCGATCACGTTCGGGGTTCTCCTCTTTGGAGGATACCTGATCCACCGGGAGAAACCCCCGATCCCCGGCACGGTGATGTCGGAATCCGGGGTGGCCCTCTTCACCAGGGCTGACGTGACGAACGGCCAGAAGCTCTACCTCAGTCGCGGCGGACAGGACATGGGGACCATCTGGGGCCACGGCTCCTACCTCGCGCCGGACTGGTCCGCGGATTTCCTGCACCGCATGGGACTGTACGCAGGCGCCCGGCTCTCGGGACTTTCGGCCGGAGGCGCAGCCTCCTTCACGCAGAAGGATCTCGACTCCATGGACGCGGTGAAAAAGGCCGAGCTGCAGGCGCTTGCCACACGCGAGATCAAGGCCAACCGTTACGACGCCGGCCGCGACGTGCTGACGTTCACGGGGCCCGAGGCCGAGGCGTTCGCGGTCCTTCAGTCGTACTATACGGCGCTCTTCCGTGACGGGAACGACCGCATGGGGCTGCAGCCCGGCATCGTCGGCAGCGACACGGAAGGCCATCAGCTCACAAGTTTCTTTGCGTGGCTGGCATGGGCGGCGGGCACCAACAGGCCCGGACAGGCCATCACCTACACGTCGAACTGGCCCTTTGATCCACTCGTGGGCAACCAGCCCGTGGCCGGGGCACTCATCTGGTCCATCGCCAGCGTGATCATCCTTATTCTCTTCCTCGGCATCGTGATTTTCCTCTACTCGCGCTACATGCACGAGGGTGACTACAAGGGCAAGCTGATCACGAAGCTTCCCGAGCCGGCGCCGACGGCGAGTCAGAAAACCACGCTCGCGTATTTCATCGCAGCCATGGCGCTTTTCGTCGTCCAGGTGCTGCTGGGAGCCCTTACAGCGCACTACACGGTGGAAGGCGGAAGTTTCTTCGGGATTCCCATCCAGAAGCTCCTCCCGTACGCGGCGGTGCGCACGTGGCACCTGCAGCTTGCCATCTTCTGGATCGCCACCTGCTTCCTGGCCACCGGGCTCTTCATCGGGCCCTTCGTGGGCAGGGAACCAAAGGGGCAGGCGCCGCTCTCGGTCATCCTGTTCGTGGCCGTGGTGCTCGTGGTCCTCGGGTCCCTCCTCGGCACCTGGCTGTCCGTGCAGGGGCGCTTCGGCGCCAATGGCTTCCTCTTTGGACACCAGGGCTACGAGTACATCGAGCTGGGCCGGGTCTGGCAGCTTCTCCTCATCTCCGGAATGATCATCTGGCTGATCCTGGTGGTACGGGCAATCCGCACTGCTCTTCTCGCCGAGAAGGACAAGGGCGGGCTCACCCATGTGCTGCTGTACAGCGCCGTGACGATCCCGCTGTTCTACATGGCCGGCCTGCTCTACGGCCAGACCAGCGACCTCTCCGATGCCGAGTACTGGCGGTGGTGGGTCGTGCACTTGTGGGTGGAAGGCTTCTTCGAGGTATTCGCCACCGTGGTGCTCGCGTTCATCCTCGCGCGGATCGGCGCGGTGAGCGCGGAGTTCAGCCTCAAGGTGGTGTACGTGAGCGTCTTCCTCTACCTGGGCAGCGGCGTGATCGGTACGTTCCATCACCTGTACTGGACCGGGACGCCGATCCCCGTCATCGCCCTGGGAGCGGTATTCTCGGCATTGGAGGTCGTGCCGCTTGCGCTGCTCGGCTTCGAGAGCGCCCAGAACGTGCGCACGATCAAGCTCGGCGGAGAGAACTACGTGTACAAGTGGCCGCTGTACTTCTTCATTGCGGTGGCCTTCTGGAACATCGTGGGAGCAGGCGTCTTCGGGTTCCTCATCAACCCGCCGATCGTCCTGTACTACGCTCAGGGAATCAACACCACCCCGCTTCATGCTCATGCGGCGCTGTTCGGGGTGTACGGCATCCTCGCCATCGCCCTGATGCTCTTTTCCGTGAGGCACATCGTCGCGCTGCGCGCGTGGTCCGACCGGATGCTGAAGTGGGCCTTCTGGCTGCTCAACGGGGGACTGCTCGGAATGGTGGTGCTCAGCCTCGCGCCGTCCGGGTTCTACCAGCTCTACTACGCCATCACCTACGGGATCTGGTACGCCCGCAGCCCCGAGATCACCTCGGGCCCGGTGATCCGGATGCTGAATTACACGCGCATTCTGCCCGATGTCGTCTTCGGCGCCGGGGGCGTGGTGATCTTCCTCTTCGTGGTGCGCGCAGCCTGGATCTCGTTCTCCCGCGGTGCGGCAGCGCCCAGGGCGTCAGCATCGAAGGCGGCGGGCCGCAAGTAGCCTCAGGTATCCCCGGTGGCCTCGCTTGACGGCCGCCAGGCAGGGTCATAGGATGCCTTGAGGTCACCGATGAGCTCTGCGAACGATGAACGGGCGCGTGAACGTGAGCGCGAGGTCGCGGAACGTCGCAGGGCAGGGCTGGCCGAGCGTCGTCGGGCGGGACAGATCGAGCGCGAGCGCGCGTTCCGCCTCCAGCTTCTCGCCGACGTCGGCCGCCGCACGACCGCAATCCTCTCACGCAGCGAGCTGCTGTCCAGCTCCGTGCAGATCATTCAGGAGACGTTCCGCTACTTCATGGTGAACATTTTCCTCGTCGATGAGGAGGACATCGTTCTGCGCGCCACCTCGATGCCGGAGTTCCAGCACCGGGTCAACCGGCTGCGCATGCGGATCGGCCGGGAAGGCATCAACGGCTGGGTAGCGAAAAGCGGCGAGCCGTTGAACGTGCCGGACGTACGGCTGGACGCACGCTACCGCTACGAGAAGGAAATCGAGAAGCTGACCCGCTCCGAGCTTACCGTCCCGATCCTTCTGAAGGGCGCCGTGGTCGGGGTTCTGGATGCCCAGAGTGAGGTGAAGGCGGCGTTCAACGATCTGGACATCTTTACGCTGCAGACCGTGGCGGGGCAGCTCGCCGTATCGATGGAAAACGCGCGTCTCTACGAGGAGCTGCAGAAAGAGCTGGCCATTCGCCGCCGCACGGAGCGGCTCCTGCGGACGCTGCACGTCGCCGGCCTGGCCATGGAGATGGCGGTGTCCCCAGATGAGGTCTTCGTCACCGTGGGGGAAGAGCTGGTCAAAGTCGGGCTGCTCTGCGACCTGCACCTGGTAAGCGACGATCGACGGCTGGTCTCGCTGGCCTACGCGAGCCCCGCGCTCCCGACGGAAGGGCCGCGGCCGGGGTCCGCGCCTCCGGCGGGCTGGGCGACGTTAGCGGAGAACAAGATCTTTGAGGCCATCCTGGGAGGCGCGCACGCAGTCTTCGAGCCGGGCGCGATCGTTGCCCCCCTGCTCTTCGAGGACCGTCTCCTCGGCTTCCTGACCGTGCGCTCCCGCGAGGTCGGAATCGACGACATCCCTGCCGTCCAGGTGTTCGCGAACGAGATCGCCGCAGCCTGGAAGAGAGCGCACCTCGTGGAAGAGCTCCGGCGCAGCCTCCAGGACCTCGAGCGAACACAGGAACAGCTCATCCAGTCACAGAAGATGGAGGCGGTGGGCCGCCTGGCGGGCGGGGTCGCCCACGATTTCAACAACCAGCTCACCGCGATCATGGGCTACGCGGACATCCTCCAGGCGGGCCTCGCCGAAGGAGATTCCCGCCGGGCGGAAATCGGGCAGATCCTCCGGGCGGCGCGCCGGGCCGCCGAGCTCACACGGCAGCTCCTCGCGTTCAGCCGAAGACAGGTGCTCCGGCCGCGGGTCGTGGACCTGAATGAGCTGGTGCGGGAAATGCGCGGGATGCTGGAAAGGCTCATCGGCGAGAATATCCGGCTCCACACGCGCTGCGCCGAAGGCCCGGTGCGAGTGCGCGCCGATCCCGCCCAGCTTGAGCAGGTGATCATGAACCTCGCGGTGAATGCGCGGGACGCGATGCCCGACGGAGGCCTCCTGGAGATCAGCACGGAGACCGAGCCGGCCCGTGCGGGGCAGCCCGGGGGCCCCTCCCATGTCCTGAGCGTGACCGACACGGGGATCGGCATGAGCCAAGAGGTCCTGAGCCGGCTCTTCGAGCCGTTCTTTACGACCAAGGAACCCGGGCGCGGAACCGGACTCGGCCTTTCCACCGCGTATGGGACGGTGAAGCAGAGCGGGGGGCACATCACGTGCCGCAGCGCACCGGGCAAGGGCACGACATTCGTGATCCGTCTCCCGGCCACCGATGAGGCTCCCGGCGAGGCCGAGCGCGTGCACGACGTGGTGGTGGCCCCGGGGAAAGAGAAAATCCTCATCGTGGAGGACGAGACCCAGGTGCGGGAGCTCGTTCGACGCATCCTGGGCAATGCCGGCTATGCGGTCCTCACTGCCTCATCGGGAGAGGAGGGCAGCGAGCTCCTGAACGTCCAGGACAACGTGCAGATGGTGATCACGGACCTGGTGCTGCCGGGCAGGGTGAGCGGCATCGATATCGCCCGACGCGTCCTTGCCGACGCGCGTGGCATGCGCCTGCTCTGCATTTCCGGGTACTCCGAAACGCTCGTCTCGGGGGCCTCGGCTCTTCTGTCCTCCGCGCCTTTTCTGCAGAAGCCCTTCAATGCCTCCGCGCTGCTGGGAAAAGTGCGCGCCATCCTGGACGAATCGCCTGCCCCGTGAGATAGAGGCTCCGGCTGGGCTGAAGCAGGATTTTTGGTGGGTGATTGACCCGGCCGACAAGATGCTCTACGCTAGTCATTTTGCAGGGAGATCACTGGAGGGATTTTCCCAAGAAAAGCCGGCGCATGCGCCGGAGAAAATATCCTGAACTTCAAGGAGGTTGAATGGTCCGATTCTAAGGTCGCGTGGAGCTTGGGGAGGAAAAAAATGAAAAAGACCAAGCTGATCTTGTCAATTGTTATCCTGCTGTTCATTGTGGCTGTTTCGGTGGGATTCGCGGGGGACCGCTGGAAGAAGCCCATCGTCATCGGCTGGACGCCGCCGGATATCACCGGTGTCTTCAAGACCGCAACCAACTTCTTTGAAGCAGCGGCCAAGGACGGCAACACCCACGGCTACAACATCCAGGTCATCTCGCAATCCCCCGCCACTCACATCGCCTTTGCCGACCAGGTGGCGATCATCGAAGACTACATCCAGAGGGGGGTCGATGTCATTGCGATCTCGCCCATCGAGGTCGAGGTCATCAAGCCTGCCCTTGCCAAGGCCAACGCCAAGGGCATACCGGTGATCATCGTCAACCTCCTGGAGCCGATCGCGGGGGTCGATGTTGCTTCCTACATCGGGTTCGACAACACGATTGGGGCGGAGGTGAGCGCCTACGCGGTGCTCGATTATTTCGGCGGACCGGGTGTCCTGGGCACGGGGAGAAAGGTGAATGTCGCCCAGGATCAATATCTGGATCTCGCCTTCTGGGAGAAGCTGTACAAGACCCTGACTCCCGCAGAAAAGGCCTCGATCAAGGGCACGGGGGCAATCATCGAGGGAGTGGCAGGCGGGTTCTTCTCTACCGCCCGCCTCAACGGCTTCCATAAGGTGGTTGACCAGTACCCGGGCATCAAGATCGTGGGGAACCCCATTGCGGCTGACTGGAACCGCGAGAAGGGCATCAAGGCAACGGAGGACATCCTCCAGGCCAATCCGAGCGGACTGGACTTCATCTGGGCGGCTTCCAACGAGATGGGCCTTGGCGCGATGCTGACCTGCGATTCCGCCGGCAGGCTGCAGATCGCCTCACAGCCCCATGCGCTGGGGGGCAAGAAGGTAGCGGTATTCACGAACGATGTGACTCCGGAGTCGGTCGCCCGCATCAGCGAGGGCAAGATGATCGCCGAAACCACGCACGGTTTCGCTGACTGGGGCTGGTTCGGCACGGAGTTCGCCGTGATGCTCGCCTGCGGGCTGGACGTTCCCAAGACTTTCGACATCCGGCCGCGCACCGCGTACGTAAGGAACGCGACACTTTTCTATCCCAATCCCGCTCTGCCCGCCATCGACTGGGAGGGCATCAAGAAGAAGAGCAAGTAGCTGGGGCGGAGAATGCCGCACGCCCGGGAGCCCCTCGGGCCCCCGGGCTTTCCTGCTTTCCTGATCACATCGAATGCTTTCGTGTCCTGTTCGACGCGGCCACGCGTGGAGGGGTAATGCGATGCAGTTCGAGGGCAAAGTAGTTGTGGTGACGGGCGCCTCCTCGGGAATCGGACGGGCAGCGGCCTTCGCATTCGCCCGCGAGGGGGCCGCAGTGGCGCTCGCCGATCCTGACACGACCGCCGGTGAGCGGGCTGCGGAGGAGATCCGCCGCGGGGGCGTGGATGCCCAGGTGCACGCCACGGACGTCTCCCGGGAACCGGACGTTCAGGCCCTCGTGGAGGCCGTCCTGGGCAGGTGGGGCCGCCTCGATGTGCTGGTGAACAATGCCGGCATCTACGTCCAGGCCGATGCCGTTTCCACCACGGAATCGGCGTGGAACAGGCTCATGGCGGTCAACCTCACGGGCGCCTTTCTCTGCATCAAGCACGCGGTGCCGGCCATGATGCGAGGAAAGGGCGGGACGATCGTCAACGTGGCTTCCGAGGCCGGCCTGGTGGGAATCCGAAACCAGGTGGCCTACAACGTGTCCAAGGCCGGCCTGATCTCCCTTACGAAAAGCTGCGCGGTTGACTTCGCTTCACGAGGCATCCGTGTCAACTGCGTCTGCCCCGGCACGACGGACACGCCCCTGGTAAAGGCGGCGATCGGCCGGTCGTCCGACCCGGCGGCTGCCCGACGTGCCCTGGAAGAAGTCCGCCCCGCCAACAGGCTGGGCACGCCGGAGGAGATAGCAGCGGCCATCCTCTTCCTGGCCAGCGACATCGCCGGATACGCCACGGGGTCGGTCCTCAGCGTGGACGGCGGTTACACCGCCCAGTAACGGGTTCCCGATGAGCACGGAAGCGCGACACACGGAAAACCAGGAACCCATCCTGCGCATGGAGCAGATCGACAAGAGTTTCCCGGGGGTTCATGCGCTGGATCACGTGGACTTCGAGCTTTTTGCAGGGGAAGCGCACGTGCTCCTGGGGGAGAACGGCGCCGGCAAATCCACGCTCATGAAGGTGCTGAGCGGCTCCATCCGGAGTGACAGTGGGCGGATCCGCATCCGGGGAAAGACGGTGCACAACCTCAGCCCCGAGTACGCCCGGGAGCTGGGCATCGGCATGGTCTACCAGGAACTGAGCCTGGTGCCCGCTCTCAGCGTGGCCGAGAATATCTTTCTCGGAAAGCCGCACAAGTCGCGCCTCGGGACCATCGACTGGGGGGTGATGTACCGGGAGGCGGAAAAGAGCCTTGCCGACCTGGGTCTTTCCATCGACCCGAAGACCGAGGTCCGCCACCTGGACGTGGCGGAACAGCAGCTCACGGAGATCGCGCGGGTGCTCACGGCCCAGCCGACGATCGTGCTCCTCGATGAGCCGACCTCCGCGCTCTCCGATGCCGAACGGGAGCGTCTCTTCGCCCTCATCCGCCTCCTGCGGGAGCGCGGCGTGGGGATCGTCTATATCTCCCACAGGCTGGCCGAGGTTCCGCTGGTCGGCCAGCGGGTGACGGTCATGAGGGACGGAAGGGTGATCGGGAGCCTGCCGGTCAAGGAGGCCGATGAGCCCACGCTGGTGAACATGATGGTGGGCCGCCGCCTGACCGAGCAGTTTCCCAAGGAGGCCAGCGCTCCTGGGAGGCGGGTTTTCCGAGTGGAGGGCCTCTCCGTGAAGGGAACCCTGCACAGCCTTTCCTTCGAGCTGCGTGAGGGGGAGATCCTGGGGATCTTCGGGCTCATGGGCGCCGGTCAGCCCGAGCTGACCCGTGCAATTTTCGGGCTGGAGCGCAGGAGCTCGGGGCGCATCTGGATCGACGAGAAGGAGGTGCGCATCCACAGCCCGACCGATGCCATCCGCCACGGCATCGGGCTCCTTACCCGCGATCGGCGCATGAGCCTGGTCCCCGCGCTCCCTATCCCCCCCAATGTCACCCTGGCAAATGTCAGCCAGCTCGCGATGCACAGAAGGCTGATGCTTCGTTCGGAGGCCCGGACGGCGGCGGAGTACGTGAGCGGCCTGCGCATCCTGCCGGCGAGCCTGAACCGCGCGGTAATGTTCCTGAGCGGCGGCAACCAGCAGAAGGTTGTGCTGGCGCGGTGGCTTTTCAGCAAGGCGAGGGTCCTGATCCTGGACGAGCCCACGCGGGGCATCGACATCGGCGCCAAGGCGGAGGTGTTCGCGCTCATGAACCGTCTCACGGGGAACAAGGCCGCCATTGTAATGATTTCCTCGGAAATGCCCGAGATCCTTGCCATGGCCGACAGGATCCTCGTGATGCGGGGAGGCCGGTTCACCACGGAGCTCACCGCCGGCGAAGCCACCCAGGAAAAGCTTCTTCGTTCAGCCAGTTGAAGAGGGGGACCCATGAGCCGCAAGTCGGGTGACAGCATCGAAAAAGCGCAAGGCGGAGGAGCTGGACCGGCAGCTTCGGGGCGCATCCAGCGGGCCGGCCGCGAGGTGATCGCGCGGCTGGGACCGATCTTTGCCCTCGTCCTCCTGGGCGCTTTCCTCTCCATTGCATCGCCGCACTTTCTCAAAGTCGACAACATGGCGAACATCACGCGTCAGTCGGCGATCACCGCCATCCTGGCCGTGGGGCAGACGATGGTGATTCTCACGGGAGGAATCGATCTTTCCGTGGGAGCCATGGCGGCCATCTCGGCCTCCGCCGCCGCGGTTCTCATGACGCAGAGGTTCGCCTTGTTCGGGGTGGTCATTGGCCCCCTAAACTTCGAGCTGGGTCTCCTGCTCGCGCTCGTCGTGGGAGCCCTCTGCGGTCTTGCCAACGGCCTCATCATCACCCGGGGGCGGATCCCCGATTTCATCGCAACCCTGGGTACGTTGACGATCTTCCAGGGCATCGCCCTCATCATTACGGGCGGCCTGCCGGTGCCGTCGCACATCACCGCCACCGAGTTGAAGGGGTACCTGCCGCCGCAGATGATCTGGATGGGGGCGGGGGAAGTCCTGGGCATACCGGTTGCGGGCATAATCGCCCTGGTGATTGTCGTGCTGGGCTGGCTCCTCCTGCGCTATCTGGCCCTGGGACGGGCCGTGTTTGCCGTGGGAGGAAACCGGGAAGCGGCGCGGGTGTCCGGGATCAGCATTGACAGGACGAAGATCGCGGTCTACTTCCTCTCCGGGCTCATCGCGGCCGTGGCCGGCTTCGTGCTCGCGGGCCGCATGAACTCCTCCAACGCCCTGATGGCCGGAGAAGAGAACCTCCGCTCGATAGCGGCGGTGGTGATCGGCGGAACCAATCTCTTCGGCGGAGAGGGAGGGGTCCTCGGCTCCCTCATCGGCGCGTTCATCATGGGAGAGCTCGGCAACGGCCTCAACCTCCTCAACGTCAGCGCCTTCTGGCAGAGGATCGTCCAGGGTCTTGTGATCATCCTCGTGGTTATCTTCGATCAGTGGCGGCGCAGGAGGCTGACGACGGCGTCGTGAGGAAGCTCCGGGTAAAGGCGCACGCCCTGCGGGCTTCTTCATCGAGATCCGTACCCGGCATCAGCTCCCGGTGCACCCGGATGTCGCGGCCGACCTCTCCTCCCGGCATGAGAAAAGGCTCCATGACGACCCATCCCTGGTAGTGGATTTTTCTCAGGGCGCTCCCGATCTCTTCCCAGGGTATATGTCCCCGGCCCGGGGGCATCCGATTGTTCTCACCGATGTGCAGGTGGCCAAGGAGATCTCCCGCAGTCTGCAGGGCGCCGGCAAAAGATTCCTCTTCGATGTTCATGTGATAGGTGTCAAGGAGGATCCTGAGATTCGGGCTGCCGACTTCCTTCACGTATGAAACGGCTTCCGCTGCCGTGTTCAGGATGAACTGCTCGAAGCGGTTCACAACCTCGACATTGTAGGTGAGCCCGATGTCCTGTGCCTTTTTCACGGCCTCTTTCATCGATGCCACGCTCCAGCTCCAGGCCTTCTGCTTGCCGCCCTCCCTCCCTTCCTGCGTGCCCGGCCAGCATGAGTAGATGATCCCCGTGAGCCTGTTGATGCCGCAGTCGAGCATCGCGTCGGCGATCCTGGCCAGGTGCCCGACACCCGCCGCGCGGACTTTCGGATTCGGGGAGGCCAGGTCAGAAGAGGGCGGCAGGCCGATGCAGCAGCTCATCGGAATCCCCGTCTCCCGGGAGGCATCTCTCAACCTGCGTCTGGCATCAGGGGCCATGTCGGCGATCGTCCCGGCATTCACCTCCAGGACATCGAATCCAAGTTGTCTGGCTTTGGAGAGATAGGGCACGAAATCCGCATCCCAGTCGTGCGTCCAATACGCATAGTAAATCCCCACTTTGTTGTTCACTGTGACTTCCCCGGCCACGGGCGCGGCACCCAGGAGAGGAGCTATCAGCGCGGAAAGCAGGCTACTTGTGCGCTTCCGCCGGCTGAGATGCCGGCGTGAACCACCACTTTTCCGCCCACTCGGAGAGCACCCGCACGGCACGCTCCAGGTCGCGCCCGGCCTCGGTCAGCTCGTATTCGACCCGCACGGGTGATGAGGGGAGGACCCGGCGCTCCACAAGCTTCTTGGCTTCCAGCTCCCGCAGGCGCTGCGTGAGAAGCGGGTCGGAGAGCCCCGGAACGACGGAGAGGATCTCACTGAAACGATGCGGCCCGGTCATCAGGACGCGCAGCACGATCCCCATCCAGCGCCGTCCCAGAAGGTCCATGAGAGAAGCGTAGGAGGCGCAGAACTCCGACAGGTGGCTTTCATCGGAGGCAGATCCTTTGATCGCAACAGCCTCGTCAGCAACTCCTGGTTCGCTCATTACAGGAATATACCATAATACGCAATGATCAGGCAATAAACGATTTTATTGTTGCCGACTTGCCTTTTGTTGCTTAAGTATGTATGTTTAGTGCCGAGGAAGCAACAAAAACTCAGTTAGCTTCAATACGAAAGCAAGGAGAGAACAGATGATCAAGGTTGGCATTATTGTTGGAAGCACCCGCCCCGGCCGGCATGCGGACGCCGTGGCCAATTGGGTCCTCGAGAAGGCAAAGAAGCGAACCGACGCCCAGTTCGAGATCGTGGATATCGCGGAATACAAGCTCCCACTCCTCGATGAGCCGATTCCGCCTTCCCAGGCCCAGTACTCCCAACCACACACGAAGGCGTGGGCACAGAAGGTGGCCTCCTATGATGCATTCATCTTCGTGACGCCCGAGTACAACCATGCGCCGTCCGCGGCGCTGAAGAACGCCATCGACTTCGTGTACGCCGAGTGGAACAACAAAGCCGCAGGATTCGTCAGCTACGGCGCCAGCACCAGCGGCGGCCGCGCGGTGGAGCAGCTGCGCCAGGTAATGGCCGAGCTGCAGGTGGCCGACGTGCGGGCGCAGGTGCTCCTGTCCCTGTTCACAGATTTCGAGAATTTCTCCGTCTTCAAGCCCAACACGGTGCATGAGACTGCCATGGCAACAATGCTGGACCAAGTCATTTCATGGGGTACCGCGTTGAAGATGGTGCGGACCCAGAAGTTCACCCCTGTGTCCGTGGAGAAGGAAGCCGTGGCGAAGGCTTCCTCGTAAAGCAACCCAGACAGTCTGAAGCCGGCCGGGGACCTCCCTGGCCGGTTTTTTTGTGTTCCAAAAGAGTCTTGACATCATCGCTTGTTTGAATCAAGATACCGATCGTTCAGTATGTCAGATCATGGTGAAGGGGCCACAAATCAATCCGCGAGGACCCAGCAGAGCGAGCAGACCCGGGATCGGATCGTGCTGGCCGCGGCCCGGCTCTTTGCGCGCAAGGGGTATTCCGGCACTTCGATCGCCGACATCTCTCGGGAAGTCGACATGACCAAGGGCGCGCTATACCACCATTTCGCCGGCAAGGAGGCGATATTCTACGCTGTCGTGGACCGGATTCGAAAGACATGGCGCTCGGTGGTTGCTCGTGAAGTCGTGAGCTCGCGCGATGCGGTGGCGCGTCTGGAGATCCTCCTGGACAGGCAGGCCCGGTTCCTTCAGAGCGATGAGACCTTCTGCCTGGTCTTGAACGGACTGATGTCGGAGATGGACGGAGTAAACGAAGATTTTCTCGGCGTGCTGCAAGAGGTGTATTCCGAGCTCGCAAGGTTCATCGAGCAGATCATCGTCCACGGCCAGCAGGCCGGGCAGATCCGGCAGGACCTCGAGCCGGGCCTCACGGCACTGGCCATGGTCGGGATGTTGAGGGGGACGGGATGCTCACGGCCGATCTCGGAGCGGATGAAGATCGACTATGCGTCCATGATGGACACCTTGAAAAAGGTGGTGGTAAAGGGATTGGCGGTGTGATTCTATCTCGCCTTTTTGACATACCGAACGATCAGTATGTTAATCTCGAACCGAGGAGGAGAAGAATGGAAAAATGGTCCAACCCTGGGATCGAGCTGCCTGCCCGGCTTCCCAGCTACGATGCCTGCTACGTCTGCGGGCAGGCAAACCCGGTCGGCCTGCACATCAGCTTCTTCGCTCTTCCCGACCAGGAGGTCGGCGCAGAGCTGGAGCCGGTGGACGGGTACGCAGGCTACGACGGAGTTGTTCACGGCGGGGTGATCAGCGCCTTCCTGGACGAGCTCACGGGCTGGGCTGTGTCTTTGCGCCACGGGCTTCTGGCATACACCGCGGAGTTGACGGTGCGGTTCGTGGCTCCCGTCCGGATAGGGACGCGGTACAGGGGAAAGGCGCGCATGGGACAAGGACGCGGCCGGCTCTGGGAGGCTGCAGGCAGCTTGACAGATGAAGAGGGTCGGGTCTGCGCGCGGGGCGTCCGGGAAGTACATGCTTCTCAGCCCCGGGCAGACTGCCGAGGTTGCTGCCCGCATGACCTGGCATGACGGCGCTTCAAGCAGAGCGCCATCGAAATCGATGTGATCGGAGGCAAAAAATGGAACACACTGAATCGCAGGATCGCCTGCTGGAAGGGCTCGCCTGGGGCATGCTGCTCGTCTGGTGGGGGCTTTCCTTCGTGCCGCACTTCCTGCCGAATGGGCTGGACGCGGTGGGCACAGGAATCATCCTCCTGGGAGTGAACGCGGCGCGCAAGCTGAAGCACATGCCCGCGCGCGGATTCTCAGTCGGTTTTGGAATCCTCACCTTGGTCTGGGGAGCGCTGGACATGAGCCGCTCAGTTCTGCACCTGGACTACAGGCCGCCGGTGCTTGCCATCCTGCTCGCACTAGCGGGCATCATCATCCTTGTTGCCGCGATCCGCGCTTCGGTGCGGGCAGCGGGATAAGGCAGGGTCCAACAATGGGACTTGTACTCAGTTTCTGAGTACATCCTGTATGGCGGCACAACGGTTCATCCGACTGCCGCGCTGCCGTACACACGCAAAAAAGCCTCGCCGTCAGCACGACGGCGAGGCCTTATCGTCAGAGAAAACTCGCTCTACCTCTTCTTGCCCTTCTTTGCGGCCTTCTTGGCAGCGGGCCGTTTCTTGGCAACCGGCTTCTTTGCCACCTTCTTGACCGCCTTCTTCGCGGGCTTTTTGACGGCTGGCTTCTTTGCAGCCTTCTTTGCCGGCTTCTTCAAGACGATCTTCTTTTGGGCCGCCGGCTTTGCTGCGGGCTTCGCGGCCGCCTTTGCCGGGGCCTTGGCCCGGTCAGTGTCAGCTACCGCTTCCTGCGCCGCGGCCAGCTTGGCAAGCGGCACCCGGTAAGGAGAGCAGGACACGTAGCTCATGCCTACCCTGTGGCAGAACTTCACGGACTCGGGCTCCCCGCCGTGCTCGCCACAGATCCCGATCTTCAGCGATGGCCTTACCGCCCGACCCTTGTTGATGCCCATCGTGATCAGTTCCCCGATTCCATCCTGGTCGATGGTCTGGAAGGGATCGGCGGGCAGGATCTTTTTCTCGAGGTACGTGGGCAGGAAGCTTCCCATGTCGTCACGGGAGAAACCGAATCCCATCTGGGTCAGGTCGTTGGTGCCGAAGGAGAAGAACTCGCACACGCTGGCGAACTTGTCCGCCGTCACGCATGCGCGGGGGATCTCGATCATCGTCCCGACCACCAGCGCGAGCTTCGACTTGGAGAGGTTGAACTTTGCCAGGACCTTCTCGTAGACACGGTCGATGATCTTCTTCTGGTCCACGATCTCCGTCATGGTTGAGGTGACGGGGATCATGATCTCGGGCCGCGCATTCTTGCCGGCCTGGATGAGCTCGGCCGCGGCTTCCAGGATGGCCTGGGTCTGCACTTCCGTCATCTCGGGGTAAGAGATGCCCAGGCGCACGCCCCGGTGGCCCATCATGGGGTTGGACTCGTGGAGGTTGTCCGCCCTCTTGTTGAACTCATCCAGGGAGATGCCCAGATCCGTGGCCAGGCGCTGGCGCTCCTCGGGGCGGGTGGGAACGAACTCGTGCAGGGGGGGATCGAGGAACCGGAAGGTGACGGGAAGCCCATCCATGACGTCCATGGTCCGCTTCACGTCTTCCTTCATGTAGGGGAACAGCTCTTCCAGGGCCTTGCGGCGCTCCGCCTCGCTCTTGGAGGCGATCATGCGCCTCAGCAGGAACAGCGGCTTATCGGCGCCTTCACCGTAGAACATGTGCTCGAACCTGAAGAGACCGATGCCCTCCGCGCCGAACTCCCGCGCCTTCTTCGCATCCTGCGGGGTGTCTGCGTTGGTGCGCACGCCGAGCTTCTTCACCTTGTCGCAGATGGCCATGAAGCCGACAAAATCGGGGTTTTCACCCGCGGCCTTGATGAGGGGCAGGGCGCCCACGTAGACGGTGCCCTTGCTCCCGTTCAGGGTGATCCACTCCCCTTCCTTGACGACGGTGCCCTTCATGTTGATCTGCTTTGCCGCAAGGTCCACGTGCACATCTGCCGCGCCGACGATACAGCACTTGCCCCAGCCGCGGGCCACGAGGGCCGCGTGGGAGGTCATGCCGCCCCGGGCCGTGAGGATGCCCTGCGCCGCGCGCATGCCCTCCACGTCCTCAGGGTTGGTCTCTTCCCGGACCAGGACCACCTTCTTGCCCTGCTTTGTCCACTCCACCGCGTCCTTTGCGGTGAGGACCACCTGGCCAACCCCTCCGCCGGGGCCAGCGGGGAGACCTTTCACGAGCACGGGGGTCAGCTTCTCCTTGACAGGGTCGATGACGGGGTGGAGCAGCTCATCGAGCTGTGCAGCAGTCACCCGGGTGACCGCCTCATCCGGTGCGCAGAGCTTCTCCTTCACCATGTCCACCGCCATGCGGACGGCGGCCGGTCCGTTTCTCTTGCCCACCCGGCACTGAAGCATCCAGAGCTTGCCCTTCTCAATGGTGAACTCGAGGTCCAGCATGTCGTGGTAGTGTTTCTCCAGTCGAAGCTCGATGGCGTGCAGCTCGCCGTAGAGCTTGGCGAACTGCTTCTCCAGCGACGGCAGACCCGCCGTGTGCTCGGTCTTCCCCGCCTCATTGATGGGGTAGGGGGTGCGGATTCCCGCCACCACGTCCTCGCCCTGGGCGTTGGGAAGCCACTCGCCGTAGAAGATGTTCTCGCCCGTAGCCGGGTTTCTGGTGAATGCGACGCCCGTGCCGGAGTCATCGCCCATATTCCCAAAAACCATTGACTGGACCGTGACCGCGGTGCCCCACTCGTCCGGGATGCTCTCGATGCGCCGGTAGGAGATTGCTCGCTTGCCGTTCCAGCTCTGGAACACGGCCCGGATGCCGCCCCAGACCTGCTCTTTCGGGTCCTCGGGGAAGTCCTTTCCGAGGACCTCGCGGACCTTTGCCTTGTAGATCCGAATGAGTGACTTCAGGTCGTCCGCGGTAAGGTCGGTGTCCTGCTTCACGCCCTTGGCGCGCTTCATCTTCTCGAGCTCCCGCTCGAGCTGCTGGCGGATCCCCATCCCTTCCGCGGGCTCGACGCCCTCCGCTTTCTCCATGACCACGTCGGAGTACATCTGGATGAGCCTGCGATAGGCATCGTAGACAAAGCGCGGGTTGCCTGTGGCGGCGATGATCCCCTGGGCCGTTTTTTCGTTGAGGCCGACGTTGAGGACCGTTTCCATCATCCCCGGCATGGACTTGCGCGCGCCCGAGCGGACGGAAACGAGGAGCGGATTCGCGGGGTCCCCGAACTTGTGGGACATGATCTTTTCGATATGCTTCAAGCCGGTGTCTACCTGGCTGTCCAGGCCGGCAGGATGCTTGCCCTTGTTCTGGAAGAAGTGTGTGCACACCTCGGTGGTGATGGTGAAACCGGCAGGGACCGGAAGTCGAAGGTCAGCGTGTCCTGCCATCTCCGCGAGGTTTGCGCCCTTGCCGCCGAGAAGGTTCTTCATCTTCTCGTTGCCGTCCGCCTTTCCTCCGCCGAACAGGTAAACGAATTTTTCCGCGCCCATGCAGGTGTCTCCTCTTTGGTCGATGGATATGGATGGAGTTGTATTACTAATGAAGCTCTTTCGCCGTGAAAGGAATACCCCCAAAGACTCCAAACAGTCAAGGTGCTGGGAGCCGTGCCTGACCGGAGAAAGACGTAATGCCATGAGGTGAAGCAGCTGCGGCCCGATGAGGTCGCCGCTCCTTGCCTAATAGACATTCGCAATACTAATCAGCCCCGAAGTCAGGTAAATAAGGGAACCTGCGTCAGAGAGGATAACACCAACTCGAACCTCTTTCCCCTCGACGAGCGCTCCATCAAACTTGGCGGTCGCCTGTAACTGATTTGGGGTATTCGATTCTCTGAGATGCACTTCTCGGGCCGGCAGAAGCTGCCCATTGGGAAAAATCATCCACACTTCCCCGATTGTGAGTCCCTCTGGAAGTGACGCCTCAAGGGCTTTGACCGTGACCAGCGCGTAAAGCGGCGCTCCTGTCTTCGGCACCGGCGGCATCAGATCACGCCAGCACTCAGCCACCAGCCAATACTCTACCCCTCCGACCGTGGCCCGAGAAAGAGCCTTCTGGAGCTGTCGGAGCAACTCCGACGACTGGCGGTCGTCGGCTTGGACAAACGCCGATGAAGCGAGCCCGAGGATAAGAATCAGCAAAAAAACACCGAGCGCATGGCGACCCTCCTTCTATGACGGGTTTCTGAAAGGTGATGGAGGAGTCCGGCCAAGGCGATCATGGCTGCACCTCGGGGTGTCCTACCAGTTCGCGCGCTCACGTCAGCGAAGAGGAAAAGGCTCACGGCATTCATGGCCTCAATCGTGATGCTTGTTGTTGTTTCTGCCTCTTGCTTCGCCTTAAGCGATTGGTTGCCTCCCATCACTGATGAGTCGTTCAACTCTGATGGGATTGCTGTTGTGCCTGATCCCTACATATTCGATGTGAGCAATGAAGAGTTCAACATCGCCTGCAACAGTGGTAGGTACCTGGAAGAATTGACCATCACAGTTTCTTTGCTCGACAAGCACGGGAAGCTCCTCGGTTCGGTTGACGTTCAGCTCATCAATCCTGAAGATGCTGGTCTCAAGAATGGCAGCCAAACCGTCGCAGTATCTGATCTCACCAAGGCAACAGACATTCCCTGGGAGAAAGTTGATTCAAACCAGGTCACTATCAAGTCGTTCAAATTCATGCACTGACTCCATGGGCGTTCGAGGAAAAGCAAATGCATCTCGGAAGCGAATGACCCATCGGCGTGCGTAGAAGTCTCGAACACTGATGCATAAGTGGCTGAGGCAATCGCTACAAAAGCGATCATGGCCTCCTCTCCTCTATCGTCGGACCGCACGCAACAGAGTAGACGCAAGACTGTCCCGGTTGCGGGAATCCATTGTGAAGAGCGTAATATCCGGCCTTCGCTTGATGTTTTCGATGAATCCCATGCCATGTAGTGCGATTGTTGCGATGCAAATCTTATCCTGATCAAGGATTGCCATGACGAGCCGTTGGAATTGCTTCGATTGGCATTCCATCTTCCCGATTTCGTCAATCACGACGTAGCTCGTGGCTGGGTCCATGAAGGGAAGGGAATCCAAGAACCGCTCAAACCCTTCGACATCCACCCCATACTTGCCGACGCGGAAGGGACCTTGGATGTTAACGTGGGACATCAAGCTCACCCATCCGTCAAGACTCACGAGCTGGAATCCCACGCGTGTGCCCTGCTCGCGGATCTCCTCCGTGTAGAAGCCAACCGGGTGAAAGGGTTTCAGTATTCGGGCGATCGTTTTCATAAGCGTGGTCTTGCCTATCCCCGGCGTGCCGGTAATGAGGAGCTTCTTCACCTCTTCTACGTTTTCCTGTGCCGGTGGTTTCGTCAAGATGATTCGCAGTCGGGTTATGATAGAATCGATTTGGCGATATCAGCTGGTAGAATGTGAAAAGAGCGGTGCCTGAGGGTCAGCGAATGAGGGAGGATATTATGGCTGTCTATGTCTGCAAGTACTGTGCGAAAAGGACATCCAGAACACTTGCAGGGTTTTGTTCCAGAAGTCCAAACAAGAGTCATGAGCTCATCGTCGAGCAGAGTGGGTATACTTGCAAGTACTGCGGGAAGAAGTCGAAAGAACCGTTTTTCGGTCCATGCAGGACGAGCCCCCATAGGAACCATGAGATGGTTGGGTGATGCATCCCTGTGGCACGCCTCATCTCGTTCCGCGGGCGAGGAACTGCGCCTGTTTCTTGCCTTGGTTTTTCCTGGGGCATGCATACTTTATTTGGCAAATCGAGGCGCATCGCTTTCATATCATCAAATTGATCGGGGATTACAAAAGGCAGGATGAATGAGATGTTCAAACGTCCTCGTCGAAGAGATCAGGTGCAGGAACAGATGGTTTTCACCAAGTCTCAGGTGTTGAGAGCGTTGCAGAAGGCGGTAGCAGAGGGGCAGGTCGACTATCACACCAGCACATTCATCAGCTACCTGCTCGACAAAGGAAGGCCGTTAACAGTGGAGCAGGCGAGGGCCATCGGATTACCGGTCCCTATGTTGAACGGGCACGCTGCCGAGCAGAAGACGATTCGAATTGAAGAAGACAAGGAACACCGATGATCCGCAGGGCTATGTAGCGATAATCATACGTAACATCGAAAACATCAGAGACATGGCAGAGAGGGGAAAAGATGATACTCAAGACGGCTCGGGTCTTGCACATCCCCTATTCCGGCCGGAAGATCGTCTCACGCGCAGGAGCGCCAGAGGGTTGAACATAAAACTCCAGGCCGTGATCCTCCTTGGACTCTTCGTCGCCGCAGGAACCTTCGCCGAAGTGAGAAAGAAACAAGTACCGCAGAAGGATGGAGCTTCTGTCCCTATCCTCATCTTCCACAGCGTCCGGCCCTACCGGCCCACGGACCTCAGGAGGGCGCGGAAGTATATCGCTACGCCGGACACCCTCGACAAGGAGCTTGGGTACCTCAAGGAGAATGGGTACGTCTCGGTCAGCTTCGACGAACTAGCGCACAGGCTCTTATTGGGTACCCCTCTGCCTCCGAAGCCGCTCATCATCTCTTTCGATGACGGCTGGGCGAGTTAGTGCGAGTATGCGCTGCCTCTCCTGAAGAAATACGGCTTCATCGCCACCTTCTTTATCTTCACGAACGCCATTGGGGCGAAGAACTTCATGAGCTGGGACCAGGTCCTCGCCCTCGAGAAAGCCGGCATGCAAATTGGATGCCACTCGAAATCCCATCCGTTTCTCACGCGAATCAAGAGCGAAGAAGCCCTCCGCGAGGAAATCTTCGGGGCCAAGCAGATCATCGAGACTCACCTGAGAAAAAAGATGACGGCCTATGATTATCCCTTCGACTTATACAACGACCACATTATCGATCTAGTGAAGAAAGCCGGTTTTGTCTGCGCCCGCGGAAGCGCCCCGGGGATCTTCCACACCCGGGACGAGCTTTTCACCCTCACGGGCCTCGGGCAGACTGCAAATTTCAAGATGCTTGTTAGTGCCCTCGAGGAGAATCAGCACGCGAGGGAGCATGAGAAATCCTCGGTCAGAGGCTGAACGGAGGAGACTGCGCGGGCCCCTGACGCCCTTATGCCGGAACGGGGGGAGGAAAAACCAAGCGGTTACGAGAAAAACCGCTTGACATTTCTAAAACAATCTACAACGAACGAGCCGACCGCATACCATGTGATTGCACCCCCCGGAGCCGTCCCCTTCTTACTGTGACGCTTCCTGGAGTTTCCTATAGGCGTCGGTACCTTTCAGCTCTGCATTACCTTGTGCGTAATCGAAGGCTGTCTTCCCCGCGTTGTCTTTCGCCTTCGTGTCCGCGCCCGCCTTCAGGAGCACAGTGATCACCTCGGGGTTCGGGTTCAGCTTGGCAGCGTACATCAACGCAGTTAGGGTGTATCTGTCTCGTGCGTTGAGATCGGCTCCCGCTTGCACCAGAGCGGAAAGCACACCAGGATTCTGGTTGCCCAAGGCCGCCAACATCACCGGGGTTAGGCCGTATCTGTCTCGTGCGTTGAGATCGGCTCCCGCTTGCACGAGAGCGGAAATCACTGCAGGATTCTGATTGCCCGAAGCCGCCAACATCAGCGCTGCCCAGCCGTAGTTGTCCCGTGCATTGATATCGGCCCCTACCTTTAGGAGTGCGCTGATCACCTCGGGGTTTCGGTTGGACATGGCCGCATGCATAAGCAGTGTCCGGCCGTAGTTGTCCCGAGCGTTGAGATCGGCTCCTTGCTGTAGTGCTTCTTGCACTTGCAGCGCCGTTGCTGTTTTCACAAGTTCCAAGAGATCCGTCGTCTGTGCGTATGTCGAAGCCGCCAAAAGGACCACAAGAGCTACAGCAGCGACTATTCGCTTTCTCACTTTGTTCCCTCCGTGGCTAAACGGCTGTTTGATGGGGAACCTCAAAAAACCCTTTGCATGGCGGGCCTAGGATCGATCCGCGCGGGGCCTGCCGTGTGTCTTTATACCCCTGAAGGCAGCCGGGCGTCGGAGCTTGTTAGTCTTACTCGTAGATAACAGTCACCGTGGTGTAGCGAGTCGCCGAGCCAAAGCTATGACCCACCGCACACTCGCTCTGAGTAATGAAGTGTACTTCCTTCACTCCGGCGAGGAACTGACCCAGTACGGTTTCAAGTGCCACGGATGGGCTTTCTTCCTCAACCTTGATCTTGCCGTTTGTAGCCACTAACACTTTTGCCTTCATGATGTTTCCCCTTTCTCCCTTTGCGCGGGCTTGCCGTGTAGATTTGTACCCCCCCAACCTGAGTCGTCAGCTCACACTGGCCTGTACTGGCCTTGTCTCGGCCCTATATCAAACGTGCCTATGAGTATCGAGCCGTCTGGTTGAGACTTCTGCTGCTCTATCAGCTCCCTCGCCTTCGCCTCGATCTTGCTGCGGTGTTTCAGGAATGCGTGCAGTGGACCTTCTGTCTCGGCCTTAAAGTGATCGTCCAACGCCTCACTTGAGATCTTGCACGGGACTCGGCGACCGTCCACGATTGCCGGGAAGTCGACACCGCCGTTCTCAAAGGTCAGCTGTTGCTCTCGGGGGAATGAAATCTGCATATACACCTCCGAATCTTTTGCGTGGCGGGCTTACGACGAATGCGCGAAGAGTCTGCCGTATCTTTCTACCCGGGAGCCGGTCCCTTCTCGCTTACTTAGACGCTTTCTGGAGCTGTCTATAGGCGTCGGTACCTTTCAGCTTTGCGTTGGCCTGCGCGTAAGCAAAGGCCGTCGTTCCCAACTTGTCTTTTACTTTCGCGTCCGCGCCGGCCTTCAGGAGCACAGTGATCACCTCGGGGTTCTGGTTAGTCTCGGCGGCGTGCATCAGCGTGGTCTCGCCGAGCTCGTCCCGATCCGCGATGCCCGCGCCGGCCTTCAGGAGTGCAGTGATCACCTCGGGCCTGTTGTACATGGCGGCCCACATCAGCGCGGTCCGGCGGTGGTCCGAGTCCCGAACGTTGAGGTCTGCGCCGGCCTTCAGGAAGGCGGTGATCACTTCCGGATTCTGGTTGTGTCCGGCTGCAATCATCAGAGGAGTTAAGCCGGGGTATATGTTCCTGGCGTTGATATCTGCGCCCGCCTTCAGGAGTGTGGTAATCACCTTGGGGTTCTGGTTGTACCCGGCGGCGGCCATAAGCGGTGTAAAGCCGTCAAGGCTCCGAGCATTCACGTCTGCGCCATTACTGATGGCGGCTTGTACACTCTGAGGGGTTCCAGTCTTTACAAGCTCAAACAAGTCCGTCGTCTGTGCGTATGTCGAAGCCGCCAAAAGGATCGCAAGAACTACAGCAACCACTATTCGCTTTTTCACTTTTTACCCTCCAGAACATTATACCATGGGCCAAGGCCCCAGTACCCCGTGCCTGCGAGAAACACCCCGAAATCTCGCGCGTGGTGGGCCGTGGTGAGGTTTTCCGAAGGCCTGCCGCAGAGGGGGGGGGGAGAGAGACCCCCCCACCAGCCCCAGGGACCTCAGGTAGCCCTCTGTGACCGCTACATTCGCGTGCCCGAGGGCCTTCTCCACTTGGTAGACGTCGTGCGTTGCCTCATACAGCCTCACCGCATACGCATGGCGCAGGTCGTGAGCCGAGTAGCGGGCCTGCAGCTTTCCGGCGGCGTGCAGCTTGAGCACTAGCCTTCGAAACCTGTCCGCGATCGCCCCCCCAGAAACCCCCGCAAACGGTGATCGCAGCGGCAGCCCCGCCCTCATGATCGCCTGCCTGGCCTCCTCGGGCACACGCCCGCTCTGTTCCCTGCCCTTGGTGGTGGAGCTCCACCGAGCTCCCGTGATCGAAATGCCTGGCAGGGCGCCCACACGCAGGCCCCCCTGGCCCATCATGACGATGGCCGCCGCGAGCTCGGGCTCGGCCTCGGTCTGGAGGATTCTCACCTCCGCATCCGAGGGCACCGCGAGTGTACGTCTCGCCTTCCTGGCTGGCCGTGAGCGTGTCCCGCAGAAGGGGTTCCGTAGTTCAGCATGCCGCCTTTCCAACCAGGTCCAAAACGATGAGGGCGCCGCCACTCGAAGCTGCACAGTCGCCGGGGAGCCGCCAGCGGCTTTTTCGCTCTCGATGAAGTCATCCGCCAAGGCAGGCGTGAGCTCAAGCGGGGAGATCCCCTGCCTCGAGCACCATGCTTCAAGCCGCTCGATGGCCGTCCGGTAGGCCCGCAGGGTGTGAGTGGATCCCGTGCGGCTTGCCCTTGAGGATCTTGTCGATGAGACCGTACTCGACGGCCTCCTCGGCAGACATGTAGTAGTCTCTCTCGAGGTCCTTCTCCACGGTTTCGGGGCACTTGCCTGTGTGTCTGGCGAAGTACGACACGATGAGCTTTTTAATCCGGATGAGCTCTCGGGCCTGGATGCTGATATCCATCGCCTGGCCGGACACCTCGCCCCAGGGCTGGTGGATGAGGATGCGCGAGGAGGGCAGGGCCATCCTCTTGCCCTTGGCGCCGCAGGCGAGTAGCAGGGCCGCCGAATAGGCAGCCCCGCCGAGACAGATGGTCTGCACGTTCGGTTTGATGTGCTGGATCGTGTCATAGATGGCGAGACCCGCCGTCACTGCGCCGCCCAGAGAGTCGATGTAAAGGTGGATGTCCTTCTCGGGGTCCTGGCTCTCGAGGAACAGGAGCTGGGCGACCACGAGATCGGCGTTCAGGTCGTAGATCTCTCCGTCGACGAAGACGATCCTGTCCTTGAGGAGACGGGAGTATATGTCGTAGGTCCGCTCTCCGCGGCCGGTCTGCTCGATTACTATGGGAACGAGATCGGTGTCCTTCTCATCCATGAAGCCGATGCCTCACCTTCTGCATAAGGGTACAATTCCCCTGCAGGATGTCCAATACTTTCCTTTTTTCCCATCTCTCCCTACTCCTTGCCCCGTATTGCTAACCCTCCCAGACGCTCGTGGCAAGCCTGTCGTTCTTCGAGACGACTAGTACTACAGCGATTATTCGCGCTATAGACTTCCGGCTGACTGCATGCTACAGTAACCCCCCGACGGCTTCCGGGACTTCTGTGGATCAGGGGTCTCCATCTCGTTGATCGCTCGGCCAAAGG
>Ga0315279_10000338_pt1 | contig 98211 bp, 80 predicted proteins | sample YL17G06_20_MG_FD_203694 | JGI IMG/M metagenome (GOLD analysis project Ga0315279, IMG submission 203694) | Sediment microbial communities from Yellowstone Lake, YNP, Wyoming, USA - YL17G06_20 | ecosystem: Environmental > Aquatic > Freshwater > Lake > Sediment | place: USA: Wyoming | collected... | reverse complement strand
GAATCTCAACCTGCAGCGCTGCGCGAGATCGGAACCACGATCGGATGCTGACAAACGCGGAAAGAAGAGGAGCAAACATGGGCCGCGAAGATTAACAAGGGCACTCGATAAGATCAATGATTTCAATTTGAACGAGATTATTGGTAGGGACACCCAGGAGAACCTCTGCCTGCCGCGAGGAGCGGTCGTGCGCGATCAAGGCCAAATCATTTGCGAGCAGGCAGGTGCCAATTCCGCGACCCATGAGCCCGAAGCCGATCACACCGACAGGCCCGTCTGGTGGTTTGTGTTTCCTCATGCAGACTCCCCCGTTCCTTATTCGGTCGCGCGAAGTGGTTTCGGCTCGGGCGGCGTTCGTTTCTTCACGACGCTCACTCCTGCCAGGAGAATTTCATTTTGAGGAGTGGCGTGGTCAAGTACATTCTTGAACTCCGAAGAACCCTTCAGGCGGATTTCTCTCACCCGGATGCCGGGGCGGGGATTGATCCACTCATAGGCGAAGAATGTAATCCGGTCCCGGTTCGGCTCTCCGCAATCGACAAGCTCCGCTTCGTAAGCGAGGTTGTTCGGGACGTGGCTCTTGCCCCACCCCGCTTCCAGGATGTTCACGTCATACCGAAGCGGGATGGTCTGAACGAATCCATCTTCATAAGTCGCTTCGTACCAACCGAGCAGGTCCGCCGTGTCGGCATAATTCCAGGTCCCGTCGTACGCCGGGATGTTATCCGCCGGCTTAGCTGAGGCGTGCAGAAAGACAATGCTGCTCACGTCTTCGCCGATCCGAATACTGGGGGACTCGGAGCCTCCGGTCCGGACGGCGACCACTCGGTTGTCAACCTGACGCGCCAGTTCGAACGTCTTCCTCCCGGCAACCACCCGGCCCACTCTCAAGGCGTCCAGGCTGAGACCCGGTACGGAAGCAGCATTCAGGGAAGCTTCGATGTTGACAGGGATCACCGGATCGTTGTCGCTGGGAAATGGCTTGGCGCTGAGATTCCGCCGCACGCCTGGCAGCAAGCGTTGCACGGTCTCGGAGAGTTGATCTTGCAGAGGCTGCCGCGTGGACCAGAGAAGTTGCGCACAACCCAGAAAGTCAAACATCAGGTCCTTGCCGAAATTGAACTCGTTGCCCGCCGCCCAGGAAGAGGGTGCGCCTCCGATCACGCTGCGCCGCGCGGCCCTCCGGCCGTAGTTCAGGATGTTCGGTTGGAAGTTTCCGTATACCTGCTGGAAACCCCACTCCTCCACGGCGATGTCGTCCGGTTCACCTTGACCTTCCTGGCTATCATCCCAGAACCAATTGAAGATTAAGATGTCTCTGGGGATAAGCCTCTTGACCTGTTCGGGGGACAAGGCTCCGGGCATTTCGTAGGGCGTGCCTTCCGGGTTCGAAACCTTCTTGATGCGCTTGCCGCGGAGCGGTTCGATGAGGTGATCGCCCCAGATGGCCATCCGGATTCCCTTCTTGCTTAGATAATCGTGGATCTTGTTGATGTCCTGCGCAAAGAGTTCGCGCGGATCTTTACCTTTGCAGAGTGGGCATATTCCCCAGGGCATTCTCCATTCGTCGTGTCCGACGTGAACCATTCTGGGGTTCATGACGTCGATATATTCGTCGAGCACATCGAAAAGGAGGCTGTAGACGCCGGGTGCCAAGGGGCAGTAGGTGTCCGGCCACTCGGCATCCGTGATTTCGGCCAATTCTCGATGTCGCGTCAGCAAATAGTAGCTGTGGGTGAGCGAGGGTATCTCCGGGATGACTTCAATATGATGTTGCCGGGCATACGCTACGAGTTCGGCGACTTCGCTTTTCTCGAGGACCTCCCCGTCAGCCGTGTCGGCGTTCGCCGAGTCCTGAAACTGGCGCCCGGGACCCCAGGACCTATCCCGCCTCGTGTAGTTCAGATCTCTGCCCAACTCGAGCCAGCCCGCATTCAGTTCCGGATGGCGAGCGAATCGCATCGCGGCGTCCACTTCCAGGATCATTGTGTTGAACTTGTAGAGAGCCATTACGTCGCGCACGAATCGCTTAAAGTAGGCGATGTTCTCATGGCCAGGTAAATAGAGCTTGATGCCGCGAAAAGGCTTGAAGGGCCAGTCCCGTACGCGGGTTCCCTGGATCCACTTGTGCGTCCCCTGGCCTTCAATCAGTTGGCGGAGCGACTGCAACCCATAAAAAGCGCCTGCGCCATCGGCTCCCGCAATGACCACCGAATTCGCGTCCACTTCGAGAAGGTAGCCTTCCGGCGCGCTCACCTCAGCCCCCACACCGCGGCGCTGTAAGTACTCCCGGACCAGGGGTTTCCGACCGATCCCATCAGAATGAAACGCCCACCGGCGGGCACTGTCGAAGTCCTCTTTGTCTCGAGAGCAACGCCGTGCCTGTCACTCAACTCCGCCACCAGGAATCGCGCGAGAAGCAGATCGTCTCCCGATGCTTCCTTTGGCAGAAGCACCGGCACGGATTGCTCAAGGGAGAAGCGATCGCTCCGCGCTTCCACCTCGCGCGGCTCCGGGAAGATCAGCGGCCGCGCAACCGCTAGGCGGGTGGCGGACAGACCGGAGTAAAGCAGCAGCAAGATCGAAACCTTGCCAAGGATCTCAGAGATCGGCGCGTTCATGTTCTTTTCCTCCCTGGGTCATGCGAGATCGCCTACTGAAGGCGAAAAATTTGGACGAAGTGTTGGCTCCGGAGCTTCCCGGTCAGAGTGCAACTACGGGCGCGGGTTAGGCTCATACATGCCTGTGTTGAGCACTGTAACCGCCGTGTTCTTGGTAGGGATAGGAATACTATCGGAACACGCTGATAAGTTGAGAAAACTCACACAATCCAGTCGCGCGCTTGGTCGAAGGACGGTCAGATTCCCATCGCGCAACGCTCTATTCGTTTGAGCTCTGCTTGTTGGTGGGCGGCCAAATATCTTTTTGACTCTCTGGTAAGAATATCGCGGACCCTTTGTTCCACCGATTCCTCAAATGTACGTGCCCCACTCGCCTCCCAGTCACCCCGGCGCCCGCGGACAGCCAACTGAGCCCGACTTAACACCTGGCGAAAATGCCTCAGGGTATGCGGCGAATTCAAGAAATCGCCGTGCACACCAACTTCTTTAATGACATCGAGGGCCAGACTATCTTTGTCGACCTGGAATCCTTCTTGAAAACGCAAAAAATAGCCAGCGATCTCGTCATCGACAACCAGCGCCTCCGGCGACATAGCCAGCGTGGACTCAAGATTACCGGCACCCCAAATGAAATTAACGCCCGCTGCGGCGTGAGCTAGTCCGGTCATCATCTTCTCGAATGCAGCCTGCGAGTCAACACTCATGGCTTCGGTGGACATCCACGAAGCAGAAGGAAGACCATGGAACCTCGCCATGTCAGCGCCTGCTGCCTGAAGCAGGGCATTTTCGGGCGCGCCCGTGAGGGCAATCCCCGAGGCCATGTCAAAGACGTGAGCGAATCCGACGTTGTAAAAACAAGGCCGCCCCGGCTCCAATAACTGATTAATGACCAACCCGCTGAGCGTATCTGCGTCGCCAATCACCAGGCAACCGGCCAAGGTCACCGGCGCCGTGGCTCCGCCAAGCGGTTCAGAATTGATCATGACCGGCACACCCAAACCTGAAGTTTGCCTAAATACGCCCAGCGCTAAAGAAGTCCAATGCAAAGGGCTGATGATGCTAAAGCCGGTACTCACGATCGGGCGCTCGCGCAAGGTTGCCCCGTCAAGGAGAACATTCGCCATCTCCATCACTGTGCGTGCGCCCTCGGGAGTGTAAATGCAGGGACGCAAGTGCTTGCCAGTGTTCTCTGCCATGATGCGGAAGCCGACGAAATCGCGGCAAGTAGGGGGATAGTCGGCAATGGAGGTCCCGACCATTCCATGCACGTTCTTGCACGCATCAACCAAGCGGGACAGATCTGCCAAGTCGGCAGACTTCAGCTCGCTGCGGGCACGACCACGCGTGATGTAGAGGGCATTGCCGGTCAGTACCAGAGTCCCCCCTTCTGGGCCCAGTTGCCAGAGGTTACCATTGCGGTCAGCAATTCTTAATTGGCGGGGCGCTTGTTGCAGGGCCCATTCCACGAGGCTCGTGGGTATGCGGACTATATTCTCATTGCCCGCGGTAGCCCCTGCATCCTGCATCAGCCGCGCTATATCTGGGTCGTCCACGCGAACGCCCACGTCGCGCAGGACGTTAAGCGCGGCTTGGTGGATTTGTTCGCAGTCGCGCCGCTCAAGTAACAGAGTATTGCCCCCTTTTTATTCAGCCAGTATGCGGCCAAACGCTAATAAAGGTGGAGATTTTTTGTCAGGAATCTTTTCCGAGTTCTACAAGACCGTTCGCGTGCGAACTCCCTCGCGACCCAGGGAGTTTGGGATGAAGTTTCTCCTCTGAGGATCCTTAGTTCGAAACTCTCGTCACAACAGCAAACGTCATGAATACTTAAGGAAACTCGCAAGGGCTCGACGAGCTTCTGAATACCTGTTCTCTGCAAAAATGCTATCGAGTCTCCAAGATTCCTCGAACTCAGTCGCTGCTAACACTGGTTAATAGGGTGGAAAGTCTCCCCCTCCTGACCGTGAGCGCAGGCGCTTTGGTGCTTGGTTTGCGTGTTCTGTGTTGTTAGCGCGCCAAAATGTCCGGTTCCATAAATTGCATCTCTCAATCTGAGGGGTGTAGTTGCGGGGTGCGGGTGGGGGGGACCGGTACCCGACGACGCCAGCGAAGAGGTATCGTTGGTATTTCGAGACGTCATACCGGTGGAGACAATTTGGCAGTTCTCCAGAGCTACAGACGGAATAAAGTGAAAAATTTTGCTTGACAAGGAAAGATATGAAATATATTGTGTACCACAAATGAACTCAGGAAACAAGATCCGTTCGGAGTCACTTGCTCAACAAGCTTTCGCTTTCTTGCAGAAGGAAATCACTGAGGGACGGATGAAGCCAGGCGAAAGGATTGTGGAGAAGGAGATTTCAAAACGACATGGAATAAGCCGCACGCCTATTCGGGAGGCCTTGCTGAAGCTGCAAATGGCGGGGGTCGTCGTTTGCAGCAGTCGCCGAAGCTATCACGTTCGGGTCCTTGCCGTAGCCGATGTGAAGGAGACTTACGAGATTCTTGGCATCCTGGAGGGCGAGGTGGTGGGTGCCGCGGCGCAGTCTATTACGGAAGATGACTTGAGCTTGCTCAAAGATTACAACCAGCAAATGGCCACCACCGCACACAGCGGCGACTTCCATGCTTTCGGGGCCTGGAACGAGAAGTTCCATGATGTGCTTCTCTCGAAACACTCCAACCGAAGCTTGCGCGACCTTTGCGATTCAGTGCGGCGGCTGTTATACGTCTTCCCCGTTCGCCACAGCTCCTTCAGCCAGTGGATCGAGGGGTGCGTCAAAGAACATGAACAAATCATCCGTCTCGCAGCAGCTAAAGATGGCCCGGCCTTAAGATCATTCTTTCGTGAAGTACATTGGAATCATCGCAGCCATTCGCCCTACATCGAGGATGCTTATGCGGGGGAAGATCCTGCCCCTTTGCGTTCCGATGCCGGAGAGCAGAAAGCTCATGAATTGCCGATGACTGTAACTCCTGGCGGTTTGGCTGAGGTTTCCTCCTCGAACCGTCGGACCGATTGAGTATTGAACCCTTCCAAGCGTCTGGCTCGTTTTCGAAGATGTGCACCGCTCGTAATGAGATTCTCGCAACAACTCTTGGGGAGGGACTCCTTCCGAATTCCTAATAGGAGAATGACCATGAAGAGAACATTATGCTTACTCGTTTGCCTTGTCTGGTTGGCAGGCTTCCCTGGATGGGCTCAGGACACCGCCACCATCGTGGGTACCGTAACGGATTCGAGCGGCGCCGTGATGCCGGGAGTCAAAGTCACGGTCTCGAATCCCGAAAGAGGATTCGTGCGCGAAGTGGCCTCGAATACGGCAGGAGAGTACACGGCGGCGAGGATTCCTATCGGTGACTACCTCATCACCGCTGAGACCTCCGGGTTTCAAAAGCTCGTGCGCTCGGGGATTGCCCTCACCGCCGGCCAGACCCAACGTGTTGATCTTGCCTTGACGGTGGGACAGGTTACCCAACAGGTCGAGGTCGTTGGGAACATCGCGAAAGTGGAAACTGAGAGTGCGACGATCTCTGACGTCGTGACCTCAAGACAAATTCAAAACCTGGCCCTGAACGGCCAGAATGTTATGGGTTTGGAGTTCCTCGTGCCCGGTGCCGTCATCAACAATGACCAAGAGGATGCGATGCAACTGGGTCATGCGGGTGGGGAGGTCAGCGTTTCTTTCAACGGGAACCGGATCGAGTACAGCCAAATCGAATACGATGGTGGGAACAACGCCCAAGAAAGCTCGCTTGGCATCGGTGGCGCCGTCACTCCGGCGCTTGATTCCATCGCGGAATTTCGCGTCTCCACCTCCAACTACGGCGCCGACGTGGGCCAGCATGCCGGAGCGCTGGTCGAGATGGTGACCAAAGGCGGCACCAAGGACTTCCACGGGAGCGCCCACGAATTCGTCCGCAACCAGATACTGGATGCCAACGACTGGTTTTCGAACCAGCAGATTAATCCTCCCAAAGGGCACGCCCCCAAGACGCCTCTTCAGTGGAATATCTTTGGTTACACTGTGGGCGGGCCTTTTTACATTCCCGGCCACTACAACACCAGCAAGAACAAGACGTTCTTCTTCTGGTCCCAGGAATGGGCTAAATACCGCGCAGCCACGGTCCGCACTGGAAATGTTCCCACCGCGCAGATGAGGGAAGGGGACTTCAGCCAGTGCGATCCGAACTCGGCTAACAAAAGTGACTACCTTATCGCCCACGGCTGCCTCCTGCCGAGCCTGAACGGAGTCACGTATGACAATGTCCAGGCCATGCCCGGTTTCGACTCGAAGGCTTTCGCCAATGCGAAGGCCATCCTCGACGCCTATGTTCCCCTGCCCAACAACGGAATTAGGGGCTACATTGGTGCTCACAAGGTGCCGACCAATTTCAGCGACACGATCATTCGTGTTGACCAGAACATCAGCGATAAGGCATCGCTGTTCGTTCGTTTCGCCAGCGATACCTGGGTGAAGACGAGTGTGCCCGCGCTCTGGACGGGATCGAGCTACGATACGACTGCGACCAATTATATTGTTCCCGCCCGGCAGACGGTGATGCACCTCAACTACAACATCAAGCCCACGCTCATGAACGAATTCATCATGAGCTATACGGATACCCCCCACTGGATCTCGGTGTTGCCAGGTCCGGGGAGTATCGCAGGGTCGGTCAAGAAGCCCTCGGATTGGAGCTCCAGCACCTTTTTCCCGGCCAACGCGGGTAACCCCTTGCTTCCGGGAGTCAGTGTCAGCGGTGGGGTTCCCTTTAGTTTCTCGATCGATAATGGAAATTACGTGGGCAAATACGATGCCGAGCCTGTTTACACTTATCGGGACAACGTGGCGTGGGTCCATGGAAAGCACACCATCAAGGTCGGGTTCTTCCTGGAAAAGTTCCAGTTGACGGAGCAATTCGGCTTCGACACCCAAGGCTACTACACCTTCGACAACGGCTACTCAGTTTCCTCCAACAATGCACTCGCCGACATGATGCTGGGCCGCATTGCCCAGTACCAGGAGGGCACCTTCAACGCTCATGGCGTGTTAACGGGCGGTTACGGCGTGGGACACTGGCGACGCACAGACTTCGAGCCCTACATCCAGGACGACTGGAAAGTCAACCGCAGGCTGACGCTCAACTTCGGCGTCCGCTATTACCTGTTAATTCCTCCTCATGACGTCACCAAGCCGACCGTCGACTCGAGCTTCATTCCCTCCCTTTACAACCCTGCTCTCGCTTCTGTACTCGGCGCCGACGGACTCTTGCACAAGGACCCTGCCACGGGCCATATCTACGACTTCTCAGGCTTCGGCAACGGTCTTGTGGAATGCGGTGCGGGGCCGATTGCGAAAGGCTGCCAGGTGCCCTACAAAATGAACATCGGTCCGCGCTTCGGTTTTGCCTGGGATCCGACGGGTTCCGGAAAGACGTCAGTCCGTGGCGGATTCGGCATCTACTATGAGCCCGGGAACGGCAACGACGCCAACGTCATCGGGCTGGAAGGGAACGCACCGGCGATTTTTGCTCCCTCGATGTTTAACCTTACCAGTTACAACTTCAATACCTCAGGCGGCTTTGCCGGTATCGGCCCGGCCGGCATCCAGGCCATCCCCTATTTCCAAAAGAACCCTGCGGTAAGTCAGTTCAACTTCAACATTCAACATGAGTTCCGAGGGAACAACCTGCTGACCGTGGCTTACGTCGGCACGCTGGCACGGCACTTGGATACGAACCGCAACGCGAACCAGGTGATTATTCCGGTCGGGACGATGAATGTTCCGGCACTGGCAGGGAGTGACTCTTGCGATGCCGCGGGTAACTGCGATGTTCAGAATCGCCTGATCAGCGATCCTGGATCTGTGGATTACTTCCGCTACTATCAAGGGTTCGGCAACATTCGGTATAAGCAGTTTACGGCCGCGTCCAGCTATCACTCACTCCAGGCGAACTTCCGGCACACCACGGGCTACGGCCTCACCCTGCAAGCCTCCTACACTTGGTCGCACATGATCGATAATTCCACCAGTGCCTACCAGATGACCAGCGTGGATGAGAACTTCAACATGAACCGGTGGAAGGGAAATTCCGACCTCAATCGCACCCACGTCGTGATGTTGAACTACATCTACGATCTGCCGTTCTTCAAGAACTCCACCAATGCTTTCCTCAAACAGTCTCTTGGGGGATGGCGGGTCAGTGGCATCACCAGTTTCTTCACTGGACTGCCCACGGACTTCGACTGTGGCGTGGAAGGGTACTCGACTGGTATCGGTGGAAGCTACAAGTGCAACACCCTCGGCCCGCTCAAGATCAACAAGAGCACGTACAATGATCCGGAGTTCGGGCCCATGGTAAGGTGGTATGACCCGTCTGTCACTGCGCAGCCTACGCTGGATCAGCTCAATGCCAACGGCCAATCGGGTATGTTCGGATACATGGGGCGCAACGTGCTTACCGGCCCGGGCCGCAACAACTGGGATCTGGCTTTGTTCAAGGAGATCCAGTTCCCCTGGTTCAAAGGCGAGCACTCCACGCTCCAGTTCCGGCTGGAAACGTTCAACTCCTTCAACCATCCGCAGTGGAAATACGTCAACACCGGCTGCAGCGGCGCTCCCAACGAAGACGGCAGTCCGGCTTTTGGTCGTAATTGCGGCGGGGACCAATACAACCCGAGCAATGGGGTAGTCAACGAGGCTTGGAGCCCCCGACAAATCCAACTGGGGATGAAGTTCCTCTTCTAGTTTGACTTGCTGTTTGTCCGGTTGTGTCTTGGCCCTGGCTGCCCTCCAAGGGTAGCCAGGGCTAGTTTTTTTTTGCCTGGAAGTTTCCTGTCCATTTGGCTCTGGTGTGACTGAGCGGGGCAGGTGTTCCCTCAGGTTGTCGAATGCGACTCTGGCCCGCAGTGCTCAATAGGGAGACACGTCATGAAGCGCCGCAAATTCCTGCAGGAAATCTCTACCAGAGCCCTCGCCGCGGCTTCCACCGTCACCGCCCTTCGCGGTGGCGCATGGTTTGCGGCCACTGTTGAGCGACCGGCCGAATGGATCGACCCGGCCACCGCCAAAGACTGGCAGGCCCGTTGGGAGAAATTCATCCTCGACGACGGCCGAAAGAATCGCTACTGCGATAAGGAAATGGGCGAAGAATTGGGCTGGCTGGTCAGCCCGTTTCTCGACGGCTTCTACTATGGTTATCTGGCGACCCGCGACTCGAAGTGGGTGGAAATGCTGATTGATTGGACGGACTCGTGCGTTAAGCGCGGCGTGAAGGAGCCGGACGGTTTCACAGGTTGGCCAAAAGGGGGCACGGGCGGTACGCTTTCAGAAGACCTTTACGCCGACAGCATGTTAGGCGAAGCCATGATGCTGCGCCCAGTGATCCTGATGGCAGATGAGATTTTGAAGACGCCTGCCCTGAAAGCGCAGTGGGGCGAGAAAGCGCGCAGCTACTTGGAGCTTGCCGAGCATATCTATCAAAAGTGGGATTCACGCGATTCCTGGCGCGACGCGAGCGTCGGCGGCCTGTGGGTCGTGCAACCCTTCGGTATTGACCCCTCGACGGGCAAATGGACGGAGGGCTACGAACGGAGAAAAGCCGACGGCTTCTCACACCCGGACAACAAGGAAAATCACATTGCTCGCTGGCTCATCGCAATGTTCGATGTGACGAAGAAGCCTGTCTACCGGGAACGAAGTGAGAAGTGGTGGCAGCTCATGAAATCGCGAATGAAGACCCGGGACAACGGGAAATACTTCGCCTGGGACTACTGGGACCCCGCCGGACCTTGGGACTACAAGAGCGACGGCTCGACAAAGCACTGGGTCGGCGTACATCCCAATGGCGGCTACTACGCGATTGATGCGGAAGGCATCGTCGCTGCATTCGAGCATGGGCTTGTCTTCAGGCGGGAAGACATTGACCGTCTCATTGCTACAAACCGCGATTTCATGTGGAACAAGAAAGTGGTCGGAGCGGAATTCCAGCGCATTGACGGTGGGCAGCCCGACCCACGATGGAAAAACTCACCCGGCGTACTGTGGGAAGCGCTGGTGCCTTATGACCAGACGCTTCGGAAGGTCTTCGTGGCGAACCACAACCCGGGTGACTGGGGCGGATTGAGCGCCACACCCTGGTTCCTCTCGCTCCGAGCCACCCGGTGACTTGAGTGAGACTGCCTTGTAGGCGTCGGGACACGGCGACGATAACCTGAATACGAAAGAGCTTCCACGCGCAAAGAACAGGCGGGAGGTGATGGCGGCAACAATTCCCCGCCCCGTTTCACTCCCGCCGGGCTTACTGTGTTATTCCCTCACCTTCAGCGTGCCCTTGAGCGGTAGATCTTCCGACGACCTTCCCACCATAATCTCGAAGTCGCCCGGCACCACCACCCAGTGCATGTCGCGGTCGAGCAATTGCAATTCCTCCGGCGTCAGCGTGAACGTCACCGTCTTCGCCTCGCCGGGCTTGAGAGCCACTCGCTCGAAACCCCGCAGTTGCTTGACCGGCGTGGAAACTGGGGCAACGGCCTCGTGAATATAAAGCTGCACGATTTCCTCGCCCTCGCGGTCGCCGGCGTTCTTCACATCCACGCTCACGCGCGCACTGCCGGCCGTGTGAATCTCGGCCGGATCAATGCGAATGCCGCTATACTCGAACCTCGTATAACTCAGACCATATCCAAAGGGATAGAGAGGCGTCGCGGGCATATCGACGTAGCCCCTTCTCTCGCCCTGAATCCAATAAGCCTTGGAGGGCTTGTAGTTGTAATAAGCCGGCAGCTGGCCGACGTGACGGGGAATCGTAATGGCCAGCCGCCCGCTGGGATTGTAGTCGCCGAACAGCACGTCCGCGACCGCCACCCCGCCCCGCTCGCCCGGCTCCCACGCCTCCACGATGGCGGGCACGTGCTCCGCCGTCCATCGGATCGAAAGCGGCCGGCCGTTGATGAGCACCACAATCACTGGCGTTCCGGTCTCGTAAACAGCCTTGATGAGATCCTCCTGCACCCCGGTGAGATCCAGGCTGGCCACGTCGTGGCCTTCTCCATCCGTGGGGCTGTCATTCGGTTCGTCCTCGCCATTTCTGCTCTGCTTCTCCCCGACCACGACAATGGCAACGTCGGCACTCTTCGCGGCGCGCGTGGCTTCGGCAAACCCGCTCTTATCGCTCCCCATCACTCCGCAGCCTTTCGCGTAAACGACCTTGGTCCCGGACGGGACTTTCGCTTTAATCCCTTCCAGCACCGTCACCACGTGCTGCAGGATTTTTTTCGGCGAATAATCACCCAGTTGGTTCATCACCTCGTCCGCGTCGGGGCCGATCACGGCAATCGATTTCACATTCTTCCTGAGCGGCAGCAGGTTCTTCTCATTCTTCAGCAACACAATCCCTTCCCGACCCGCTCGCAACGCCAAATCCTGATGCGCCGGCGAATGCACCGTTCGGGTCGCGCGTTCCACATCGACATAAGGGTTATCGAACAGACCCAGACGGAACTTCTGCTCCAGAACCCTGCGCACCGCCCGCTCCACCAGCGCCATTGGCACTCTCCCTTCTTCAACGTTCTCAATCAGCGGCTTCATGTAGGCGGGTTCATAGGTAATGTTGACGTCCACGCCGGCTTTCAAGGAGAGCGCACCCGCTTCTTTCTGCGTCGCGGCGACGTTCTCATAGATCAACGTCCCGAAGCCGTCACCTTCGCTAAGCACCAGGCCCTTGAACCCCAACTCCTCGCGCAAGATCCTGGTCAGGATCTTCTCCGAGGAGTGATTCGGTACGTCATCGATCTCGGGATAGGTCGCCATCACCCCCAAAGCGCCGGCCTTCTTGATGCCCGCCACCCAGGGGATCAGGAACGTCTCGCGCAGATTGCGCTCCGAAATCTCCATGGCGCCGCGCTCCAGCCCGCTCGCCGGCTGGCTCTGGCCAGGATAATGACAGAGCACGGTCACAACCTTGTCATTCGCGGCCACGTCGTACCCCTGTGCCCCGCGCACGATGGATCCGGCAATTCGCGCGCACAAGTAGGGATCTTCGCTGAAACCCTCGGAGTTCCGTCCCAAGCGCGGGTCGCGGTTCGGCTCAACCACCAGCGTGCAGAGCTCGTGAATCCCCACGGCCCGTGCTTCCTCCGCCGCTGCCGCGTAGATGGTCTTCACCAGGTCCATGTCAAACGTGCTCCCGATGGCGAGACCCTCCGGGAAGACCGTAGCGCCCGGAAACATTCCGCCGTGCGTGCCCTCTTCCGTCTGCAAGAGGGGAATCTTCAGCCGGGTCTTCTTCAAGGCGATGTCCTGGAGCTGGTTAAAGTACTCCGCCTGCTGTCGCGAGCTTTCGCGTAGAATTTCATTGGCAAGCGTGAAAAAGCCGCCGCCGGGCCCGATCTCGTCCGTGTACGTCCCTTCCGCGAATCGCTTGCATGACTCGAGCTTGGCCGGGATGTCCTCTCCAAGCTGTTCGACGTAAACGCAGGGCATATTGAGCTGCCCGACTTTCTCCTTCAGCGTCATGCGATTGAGCAAGTCGTCGATCCGTTTATCGACCGGCTCTTTCGGATTGAGGTAAACAGGTCGTTCGCTGCCGGTTTGTGCGACGACCGCCGGGCCATTCGACAAAGCGGCGCCGACTGCCACGATGAATGCCAAAAGTGACTTCTTCAGTAACATTCCTCACCTCCAGGGAGCCCCATCCGGCTGGCCTGATGTCGAGAAGACTTGAGTACATCGTTTAGTTGCTGAGGTTTTACTTTCGGCACCTATTCTTATAGATGGAGATTACTCGCTGGGCCTGCAACTGCTCAGGCGAGATATTCCTTCATCAGGCTCACGTACCGGCGGCACGTTTCCTTCATGTCCTCCGCAGACGAGTCCTGTTCGAGGGTTAGGAAGCCTCCGAAGCCAATTGCTTTCACCGCATCCGCAATAGCTTTGATGTCCATTACTCCACTGCCGATGGGCAGGTATTCGCGCATCCGGGCGTCGATGTCCCGCACGTGAAGATTCACGAGATGCTTGTTCAGCTTGTGGATGGCGACGGGAGGATACTCACGCTGGTTCATGGCCCAGCCACAGTCGAGATTACAGCCGAGGGCCGGATCGCGAATGGCATCCCAGAGGCGCAGGAAGCTGTCGATGACGGGCAGCATGGTGTGTGTATGGTTCTCGATCGAAAACTTCAGGCCGTGCGCCTTCGCACGCTCCAGGCAGGCTTTGATCGTCTCAATAAAGCGATGCCAAAGTTCGTCAAAGTCGAAGCCCGGGGCGATGTCGATGTGGAACTTCTCCCCCGGCTTGGGATCGCCCATAAAGTAGCGCGGCAAGTATTCGCTTGACGCTTTCAGTTCCCGCGCCCATGGCGCGACAATGTTGACCATCGGCGCGCCGAGTTTTTTTGCGATGCGGCAGCCTGCTTCAAAGTAGTCGAGGCTGCGCTTCCGCTCCTCGGAGTCCCGGCTGGTCAACCCCTCCACCACAGGCTGGAACATCGGGAACTGAGGCACCTCCAGCCGATTCCGTTCGAGTTGTTTCTTGATGCGGCTGATCGTCGCCTCCGTCCAATACTCATCGATGTCCCGGCGCGAGTTCGCGATGAGTTCCACTCCGTCGAACCCGAGGCTTCCGATGATGTCAATGGCCTCCTCGGGGTGAGCGCCGGGAGCAAGACTGTGAAAGTTCCAGCTCACACTCCCAATCTTGGGCCGCTGCTTGCCTGCTTCGTTACCAGGCGGGGCGGGTTGGTTTGGCCGCAGCGTCGCCAACTCGTCCGTTTTTGTAAACAAGAAGTAACTGCCCAGACCAAGCGTAGGAAAGAATTCGCGACGCCTCATATGTCTTCTCCTTGTGAGTCGAAGTTTGCACTCGGATAATGGGTATTTGCTCTTAACAATGTGAAATCCGTTGCTCCCAACCTTGCCTGGGCGCCGTTGCAATTCGGCGGCGACCTGCCCGACGATTGTAGTCGTTATCGAGGCTTGGGCAATCGAAATATATACTGGCCAGAGACGACTTCGAACACCAGCGTCGTTCCTTCCTGGCGCAGGAAACGCACGCCCACCGTTTCCGAAAGGGGCCGGCCGCTTTCAGTCACCTGCTTGATCGAGCTGCCGGGCACAAAAACCGTGGCAGTGGTGTTCGCTGGAATCCGAATCGCCAGCTCGAAACCCGAATCGTCGATCTTCCAACTGCTCTCGACTCGGCCCCGTACGGTGTCGTGCCAAGCTTTCACCCAACTCAGATCGCCGACGAGCTGAGGCTTGATCGTGATGCGGTCGAAATCCGCCTCGATGCCTGCCAGACCGGCGTAAAACCATTCCTCGATATGACCGAGCATGCAGTGGTTCTGTGACGAGGCAGGGTCTGCGTCCCAGGCTTCTGTGAGTGTGGTGGCGCCTCGCGCCAGTTGCGCGCCGTAGCTCGGAGGATCCGTGCGATTGGTCATTGCGAACAGCAGGTCAGAACGGCCGCCGTCCAGAAGCGCGCGCACGAGATAGTGGTAGCCAATGTCACCTGAAGTCTGCTGGTTCCCGCGGCGCGTCACGTCACTCACGAGATGTTCCAGCACGTCAGCGCGCTCCGCCGGCGGGCACATGTTCAAAACAAGCGGCATCGCTTGCGCTGTCTGGCTGCCCGTGGCGTATTGGCCCGTCTTGGGGTCAAAAAAGTGCCGGTGGAACGCCTCATTCACACGGCTCGCCAGTGTCGCATAGCGATTGGCGTCCGCCTCGTGCCCCAGCAGACGGCTCGCCTGCTCCACGATTCGTAGATCCTGGTAATAGGTGGCTGTGGCTGTCACACCGAGCGGGGTGAGTTTCGATGGGCCGGGCTCACCAGGCCCGATGTCGTACCAGTCGCCGAGACCGTACGAAACAATGCCGTCTTGAGCCTTGGTACCCAGGTAATCGACGTAGCGCGCCATGGCCGGCAGGCTCTCCTCCAACACGCGCCGGTCGCCATATTTTCGGTACAACCACCAGGGGACCACCACCATCGCACTGCCCCATTCCGGGGAATCGCGAAATGCGCCCGGATGAACTGCATAATCTGGCGCTGTGTCAGGAATCAGCCCTTCGAGGGTCTGCGAATTCCGCATGTCACGCACAATCTTTGGGAAATACGAGGAAAGGTCGAAATCAAACCCCAGGCTTGGCGCCATCAGGTACGGCACCTCCAGCCAACCGAGTTTTTCGCGGTGCGGGCAGTCGGTAACTACGCTTTGGAGGTTACTGCGCACTGCCGCGTCGATCAGCTTATGGATGCGGTTGAAGAGTGGATTCGAACAGGAGAATTCGCCGGCCTGCGGTGCCGAAGAGTAAAGAAATTGGCCCTCCAGGTCCAGCACTTCCGCGTCGCCTTCCACGTGGGCGTAGCGAAAGCCGTAGTAAGAAAAACGCGGATGCCAGGTTTCCGTACCGCCACCTTTCAGCGTGTAGGTAAAATACGTGGGACCGCCCGAACTTCTTTGCGTGACGAAACCCTTTTCGTCCAGCAGCTCGCCGGGCGTCAGTCGTACTTGTGAACCGCCGGTACCGCGCACGGTGATTTGCGGCCAACCGGAGAAGTTCTGCCCGAGGTCGTAAATGTGTATCCCCGGCGCGGGTTCACTGATTTTCACCGGGTGGAAGACCTGCATCACCTTGATGGGCGGCTGGTCCTGCGCGACCAGGATATCGCCCGGAATATCCATGGTCTCGACCGACTCCCAATCCTTCGCTGAGAAGCCAGGCTCGTTCCATCCCGGCTGCTCATAGCGTGCGTCATAATCTTCGCCGCCGTAGATGCACGAAAAGCGGATGGGGCTCGGCGCCGCCTTCCAGTTCTCATCCGAAACGATGGATTCGGTGGTCCCGTCGTCGTACTCGATACGGAGATGCGAAATGAACTTCGGGCGGCCAAAACTCGCGCTGAACTTGACGTAGCGGCCGCCGGCAACGTTATACATTCCATTCCCAAGCAGCACGCCGATGGCATTGGCTCCTGGGCGGAGTAAATCGCTGACGTCGTATGTGAGGTACAACGCGCTGCGGCGGTAGTTGGTCCAGCCGGGTTCCAAAACGTGGTCGCCGACCTTGTGGCCGTTAAGATACAACTCAAAGAATCCCAGCCCGCAGATGTACACGGTGGCGCGACGCACCTGACGCGTGACCGTGAATTCGCGCCGGAACATCGGCAGCGGCCCGGAGTTGATCGCGGTGCGGCTCCAGGCGACCCAACTCGCCCGCCATTCCTCGGGCTTCAGGATCCCCATCGACCAACTTGCTGGCGGGCTCCATTCTGACGGCGTGCCGTCCTTGTCCCAAACCCGCACCTTCCAGTAGCAGCGCATGTGGGAGGTGAGCGGTTTGCCGTTGTAAACGATCTGAATCCTCTCCCGGCTGGCCACCTTGCCGCTGTCCCAGAGGTCTGCCCGGCCGCCCTCGAGCGCCGCGCGGGAGGAAGCGACGAGAACCTGGTAGGCAGACTGGAACTGCCCCCGCTGCGAAGAATCGAGGGTGCAACTGAGTCGCGGCTGGACAGCCTCCACTCCGCGGGGGTCAACCCGAAACTCGCAGCGTAAATTCACAGGCGTGACACTCGGCGACGCCAGCAGCGCCAACAACAAAAGAGTGATCATTTAGCCTCCGTTCACTCCGGCCACTATCGCACAGCTCCGCGCGGCACCAATGACACGTCGTCCTCACCTCCTCAATTGTAGCCAGACCGCCTTCCGACAAATAGGAAGAAAGGCACGGCGCGGGGCGACCGCCGGGTTGCAGTCTGCTCCTGTGTTTTAATTTGAGCAAACACATCCTGACCTTTGATTGCCACGGTCTAATACGAGCTATCCGGAATGTCAAGGTTAATGTTGAACAGGCTAATGTTGAATAAAGTTGAGAGTGTGGCTTTCAGTCTCTTGAAGCCAATTGAGGAGGTAAGGCAATGTGTAGGCGATTCAGAGTGGGAATCGAGAAAGCTTTAATGGCCGCCGTGCAGGCCGTGAAGCCTTCAGGGCTCTGCAAAAGCCCCTAAGATCGGCGCCTCAGTGCGATATCGCGGGAGAGCGGTGGCTCGTCTTCGCCGGTTGTTTCACAGCTTCTTAGTGGGACGGCTGTTGCGAGGATGCCTGCTCACACCCTATCATGGTGGACGGAGGAACCGTGAGAAGTGAGTAAGGCAGTCGTCTGTGGCACTCTCTTTTTCGTTCTGGTTGTGTTATGTCCGGGGGTAGGCGCCCCCCAGCAGCACCCACCCGATCCCAAGACGCTGTTCGAGGAAGCCCAGCGCGCCCTGTTTGCCCGCGACTACCCCAAGGCTGAGCAGGGTTTCCGCGAGGTCCTGAAAATCGATCCCCACTCGGCGGCGGCATATTCCAACCTGGGCGTGGTTAACATGCGTCTGGGCCGGTATGACTCGGCAATCGAGGCTTTCAAGGAAGCCAAGAAACTCGCGCCTGAGGTGACGGGACTTGACCTGAACCTGGGCTTGGCCTATTACCACAAAAACGACTTTGTGAGAGCATTTCCCGCCTTCGCGCGGGTGCTCCAATCCAACCCCAAGCACGCGCAGGCGCGCTATCTACTGGGCATGAGTTACTTCATGGAGGGCGATTACGAGCATACGGTCACGACGCTCGAGCCGCTTTCAAGCAGCGAGAAGGACAACTTGGATTTCCTCTTCGTGCTGGGTATCGCTTACGGCAAGCTCAAGCGCACCGAGGAGTCCACCCAAACCTTCGCGCAAATGATCCGCACGGGCGGCGACACGGGTCATATGCATTTGCTTTTGGGCAAGGCATACCTGGACCTTTTTCAGAAGTCCAAGGCCCAGGGCGAGCTAGAGAAAGCGGTGGCACTTGATCCCAAGTTGCCCTTCGCTCACTACAATCTCGGTGTGCTCTATCAGAGCCAGGGGAAGCTGGATCAGGCGGCTGCGGAGTTCAAACAGGAAATACCGCTCACTCCCGATGAACCCTGGAGTTTTGAAAATCTCGGGATGGTGTATCTTGAGCAGGGGGATCCAGACCATGCCCTCGAGACGTTCCGCAAGGCGCTTAAGATTGATCCGAAGCTCCCCAAGTCACTGGACGGAATTGGAAAGGCCTATGTGCGAAAGGGCCAGCCCGAACAAGCCATACCTTACTTCCAGCAGGCCCTGGAACTCCAGCCGGACAGCGCCAAAATGCATTTCCAGTTGGGTCAGGCATACCTGAAAACTGGCCAGCGCGAGAAGGCTCAGAAGGAAATCGCCGAGGCCGGGCGGCTACAGGCGCAGGCCCGGAAGGAACTAGAAGAGAGTGTCTCCGGGAAGTTGCCTGCTCCGGAAGCTCCCGGCGAAAACCCGTAGGAGGGCGCGAAACCAGCCGCAAGGTCTTAACTCTCGTCTAACACCGCCAGTCCCCCTTCGTGGTTTCGTATCCAAAGGAAAATCACCGGAGTCGCTTGGCCTTGACGATGCCGCGTCCTTCCTGAATGGTCGCGTTCGACTTCAGCGGAAATGGGACAGTCGAGCGAGGTGCGTTAAGCTATAGTTCTCCTCCTGGTTCACCGAGGGTGTCCTAAATTCCGTTGGAGGTTGTGCGAGCGGCGTTTTGATCCCGCTCTGCGGGATGGACTTGCTGATCATTTATCTGGATGGAGTGATCTTCGCCGAGCATCACGTCCTGGTGGCGGTGGGCGTGGACACGGAAGGCCGCGATGCGAGGACTCATCGCCTGTGGCTCGTCACAGCCTGGAAAAGAGTTTCCCGCATCAGCCCATCAAGAGACGTCAGACCCTAAACATTCTCAGACACGACAAACGGCTCGCGGTAGGTGCCGCGCAGCAGGCGATTCGCTTCCTCATCGCCGATCACCAACTCAGTCGCTGGGTCGAAGTTCAGTGTGCGTCCGAGACGATATGAGGCGTTGGCCAAGTGGACCAGCGTGCAGGAGATATGGCCTTCCTCGACCGGTGCCTCTAGTCTTTCTTTCTTTCGGCTCCGCACACAATCGATGAAGTTCCCCCAACAGTTGCCGCCCCGGCGCGTGGCACCAGGACCCTGTTCTTGGCCTTCTCCCAGCCACGTCCTGTAAGACTGGTGGTTGATGCTATCGAGCATCGCCATGTATCCTTTGGAGCCATAGAAAATGTTGCCTACGGTGTCCTTCGCCTTGAGCTCGCGGGCACCTGAAGGGTTGGGGTAACCGATGAAACCTGGGATTTCCAGGCCGAACCCCGCAGTGTTGATAGCCGCTTCGTGGTTGCTGATCCAGTGCCGGATTTCGAACTCCAACATCTTGCGCTTTCCGTCCGGCATACGGAATTCAAACGCGCAGTTAAGGGTGTTCGGGGTTTCCTGATCGTCGTCAAACATGAAGTGGCCGCCAATGGCCGAAATCTTGTCGGGGAATTTAACGCCCAGCCCCCAGCGCGCCACATCCACTTGATGGATGCCCTGGTTGCCGAGATCTCCGTTGCCGGTATCCCACATCCAGTGCCAGTTGTAGTGAAAGCGGTTGCGGGTAAAAGGCTTCAGAGGTGCCGGGCCGGTCCACAGGTCATAGTGGACGCCGGGAGGAACCGGCTCAACGGGAGTACGTCCAATGCTGGGCCGCCAGTTGAAGCAGAGCCCGCGGGCCATGTAAAGCTCGCCAATCAAGCCTTCCCGGAGCTTCCGAATGCCTTCGTTGATAGCCTCGCTGGAACGCATGTTGGTCCCGTGCTGAACAAGGCGGTTGTATTTGTTGGCGGCACGAACCAGTTGGTGACTATCCCACCAGTTGTGGGAACATGGCTTTTCAACATAGACGTCTTTGCCGGCCTGGCAGGCCCAGATGGCGATGAGCGAGTGCCAATGATTGGGCGTGGCAATAGAGACGGCGTCGATCGACTGGTCTTCCATCAGCTTGCGGGCGTCAATATAGGTTCTGGGTTGGGGCAGACCCATCTTGTCCACGTCTCGGAGGCGCTCGCTTATCACATTCTCGTCGACATCGCAGAGGGCTGCCACCTCGACATTGGGCAAATCGACATACTCCTCGACATGGGTGAAACCTTGGCCCCGAACGCCACAGATGCCAACCCGCACGCGGTCGTTCGCCCCAAAGACCCTCTCGGGGCGAGTCAAGAAGCTGATTCCGGCGAGCGGGGCAAGGCCCGCGCCGCTCCCGACGTCCCTATTTAAGGAATCCTGGCGGCCTATTTCCTTCTTCTTCATAAACACCTCCATATGTTCTCGGAGCAGCGGGCTCGCATTCGTGGCGTCCCACGCATCCTGTGCCTTACCTAGAAGTCCCCCCACTTCAGCCAGGCGTCAACAATATCTTTCCCGCGGTAAACGTAGGTCCGTTCGTTGATGCGTTCGACGCCCTCGCGTGGCCGGTAAACGGGCGTGCTCTCGACGGTGAACTCGATTCTTACCTCGACCGGGCCGGCAATCTTGTAAGACTTGAATTCGGAGAGGTGCTGCATCGCGCGACGTGCCTTCTCGCGGATCAAAGCGCAGGCCGCCGTGTGAGAGAGTGAATACCCGCCCGTCCGACTGACGCCGGACTTCACCTCCGCGCATTCCGCTTCCGGAACAAGGTCCTGGATTTCCTTGCAGGCTGCCGCGTCACCGGAGAGCATGATCACCGGAACACCGTAGTAGCCCGCCAGCATCGTTCTTTCGCCGATTTCTCCGGCCAGTTTGTTATTGACCCAAATATTCTGAATCGTGAAGGCTTGGGTGTGATTGAGGACGCCTTTTTCCGCTCCCGCCATAGCGTGCTGACCAATAAAAATGATCGCGCTGTAGGACGAATCGATTCCCAGCGTGGGCGGAATTCCTTGGCCCTGTAAGAGTCGTGCCCGGGGATCGACAGTCGTCACAGAAAGCGAGCGACTGCTGTCGTGGAGATCAGCGACAACCACCTCCGTTGCGCCTCCCTCGTACAGCCCATCCACAGCCGCGTTGACCTCGCCGGTGAGGAGCTTTTGGGACTCGGCCCAGCGCGGGCTCTTGAAAGGGTCGCACTGGTCTTCCCAATTAAATATCCCATCAACTCCCTCCATGTCCGTTACCATGTAAACCTTTCTTGAGTTCGATGTCTGCGCCGTTGCAATCATCGCAGACGTCACGAGCGCGATGACCGCCAGCGACCAACTTAGGACTCTCCCGAGCATGTATACCTCCCTTCAAACTGTTACGGAAATTGAGAACACCAACAGCGTCAACGAACTCTTATCGGCAGGCTGATTTTTGTCACCACGTGCCGGAGTCATAAAGAGAATCAATTTCCGATAGCCCTGGCCCCCTAGCAGTCGGCCACAGGGCGCTTCCGGGGATTCGCCTTGGTGAACCGCAGCCAGGGGCTAAACTGTCGAATACTTCTTGCATAGCGTCTTAATCCTAGCGACGAGTTTAGGGACAGCGGTCATCGGATCCTCTTCACCCTCATACTCCGCGGACATGAACCCCTTGTAACCGCCCTTGGCAAACATCCGCCAGGCGCGTTCAAGGTCGAGCGGCTTCCTGGGTTGACCGTAAAAGTCCCGGATGTGAGTGTGCGTGGCGTAGGGAATGCACATCTCGATTTGAGGGTACGGGTTCTCGGGAAAATTACTGATGTCAAGATTGCAGCCGGCGAAAGGTGAATCCACGCACTTAAGGATTTCCACGATGTTGGAAGCCTTGGAAGTGATCCCGCCGTGGCTCTCGATGCCAAGGGTGATGCCTTTCGTTGCCGAGTAATCGCAGGCAGGTTTCATGGTCTCGATAACCCACTGAATCCCTTGTTCGTCCGTCGCCCCCTTGGGAACCTCCCCTCCGAAAACGCGCAGGTGAGATGCACCTAGCAGTTCTGTAGCATCTACCCATTTCTTGATCTTCTCGATCTCCTCGGCTCGCTTCGCCGGGTCAGGCTGACACAGGTTGGTTCCTATGGCCGCACCAGAAAAAGCTACGCCGTTTCTAAAGGCGAGTCGTCGTAATCCCAACAAGTATGAACGCTCAGTAGATTTGAAGTAATAAGTAGTCATATCGACCCCGTCGATTTCCAGTTCCACGGCTTTGAGGATAAAGTCCTCCATCGTCATGGGGCCCTTCTCGAGATACTTTTCATAGGAGTACGCGCAGCAGCCGGAGAGGAGTCGTGGCATGACTGACTTCGGTTTGCTTTCGGACTGAGCACTGGCGGGCAGACCCAGGCTCAGCGAGCCTGCAGCCGCAACACCAGTAGATTTCAAAAACTCCCGCCGATCAAGGGTGTTTGTCATGTCCGTCTCCTAACATTGAAAGCTTTTAATTGCGCGGCCAATGATACCCTGAGTCAAACCAGCCCACAAACCTACAATTGTGTTTCTCGCCGTTCAGGAAATGGCTGTGGTCCGCAAAAAATGCGTGCGGGCTCAGAGTTAACGGTTAACGCTCCGCAAGTCAGAGCGCGGACGGATCTCCGGCCATTTGTTTGACGACAGCCATTTACTTCCCTGAATTCAACGCGAACGAGGTTTTGGCGAAGCACAACAGGCAGAGCACTACCGAGCGCGCAGCCCGTTCATGCCAGGGCGCGGCCCGTGCCAGAAGACTGAATCTGCCCGCGGGTCAATGTACAGAGGTGCTGCTGACAGCAAGGTATCCAATAAGCGGAAGGTTCTTTCCTTTTGCCCGGTCTATCCGGCCAGCCCGCCGCCATCCACTACCAGCGATGTGCCGGTGACAAAGGAAGAAGCATCGCTCGAGAGGTAGAGCACCGCCTGGGCGATTTCATCTGCGGTTCCAACCCGCCGCAGGGGGCGTTGTGCTGCCTCCACCAGGAAGCGGTCAATCGGTTCCCCAAGCTGTTGCGCCTCATTGCGTAGCATGGGAGTGTCGGTATCACCGGGGCAGAGGCAGTTAACCCGGATGTTCTGCCCGCCGTGATCGATCGCCATCGCCTTGGTGAGCAATACCACCGCTCCTTTGGAGGCGCAATAGGCGGCCGCCTTGGGGCCACCGACCAGCCCCCACCCGGATGAAGTGTTGATGATCGTGCCGCCCCCCGCCTGCGCCATAACCGGGATGGCATACTTCGACAGGAGGAACATCGACTTGACGTTAACCTCCATGACCCGATCCCAATCTTCTTCACTGAGGTCCACCACGGAAGCCCGCCGAATGATGCCGGCATTATTGAAGAGGATGTGGAGACCGCCGAAGGTGACGACCGTTTCCTCTACCGCGTGCTTGCAGTCGGCTCCCCTCGTCACGTCGCCGCGGACAAAGATGGCGCGCCCACCGTTCTTCGCGATCGCCTCTACGGCGGATTGCCCTCGGGCCTCGTTCAGGTCAACAATGCTGACCGCTGCTCCTTCCCGAGCGAGAAGGATGGCTGTCGCCCGCCCGATCCCCGATGCGCCCCCGGTGATCAAGGCGACCTTTCCCTTGAGTATTCCCCGCGCACCGGCAGTTTCAGCAGTTGCCATTAGACCAGAACCTTTCTCACCGCTTCGAGGGTGAACGCCACGTCCTCATCGGTGTGGGCCAGGGACGTGACGGAATGCAGAGCAGCCGAAGGACTCATGTAGACACCGTGCTTGAACAGCTCCAGCGTCAGCTTCCGGTATCTGGGCCGATCGACGTGGGCGCAGAACTCGCGATAATCACGGATGGCGGGCTGGTCGGTAAACATGATCTGGAGCATTGGCCCAACTCCCTGCACCATCGCCTTCGTACCCGTTTGCTCAAACACTTGGTGCAGCCCCTGGCGCAGGTTTTCACCAATGCGCCACAAGTGGCGAAAGGCCGCGCTGTTGTCGCGGCCGAGTTCCCGCAGGCTGGCCCGCGCTGCGTACATGCCAGCCCGGGAGGCGTTCTGGGTGCCATAGTGCAGCACTCCACCCCAAGCCAGCGCTTCCATGATGTCGGCACGACCGGCAAAGGCAGCCACCGGCAGTCCCGCCCCCAGTGCCTTGCCAAAGGTGATGATGTCCGCCTTGACCCCGTAATACTCCTGGCAGCCGCCGGCGGCGATTCGGAAGCCGGTCACCGTCTCGTCAAGGATGAGCAGGATGTTGTTATCACGCGTCAGATCCCGCAGCCCTTTCAGGTATTCCGGCTCAGGAGGAATGACGCCCATGTTGGCCATGATCCCTTCGGTGATGATGGCCGCGATCTGCCCGCGATGCGTTTCGATGGCCCGCTCGACGGCCCGCAGATCGTTCCACGGCGCCAGAATGGTGTCTTCCAACGCGCGCCGGTTGAGCCCGGAGCTGTCAGCGATCTTGATGGGATCGTGGCGATGCCCCAGTGAGGCGATCGGCTGAGGATGAGCGCTCACCAGGAAGTCATCGTACCAGCCGTGATAGTGCCCTTCGAACTTAATGAACTTGGGCTTGCCGGTGTAACCCCGTGCCAGCCTGATCGCCGCCATGGCGGCCTCGGTCCCGGTATTGGCGAAACGAACGCGCTCGGCGCCAGGTACCATCTGCTGGATCAGTTCAGCCACCTCGATTTCGATCTCGGTGGCGGCCGCAAAAAGCGTCCCCGTGGCGGCAGCTTCGCTTAGGGCTTTGAGGATGAGTGGGTGAGCATGGCCAAGTGGCAACGCGCCGTAGGCCATCATCCAGTCGAGGTAGCGGTTGCCGTCCACATCGTAGAGGTAGGCTCCCTCGCCGCGCTGCATAAACAGAGGGTACGCGCCGTAATTGGCTGGCCCTCTTGACGGGGAACTGCCACCTTCAACCATCACCCGCAAGGCGCGGTCGAAAAGCTCCTGTGATCGCGTGGTTGTATAAGGCATCAATTCTCCTTGGCGTTGAGAAAGCCCGGCGCTCTCCGCCACCCGCTATCGACTGGCCAGCCCGCCGGTAGTTTCGGCCCCGTCAATCGTGTAGACGTGCCCGGTGATGTACTCCGCCTCGTCCGAGGCGAGGAACGCAAAGAGGGCTGCGACCTCTTCGGGCTTGGCGTGGCGTCTCAAGGGTATCTTCTGGTTGACCTCCTCCAGCATGGCGTCGGTATATTCGGCGCGCTGCATGGGCGTCAGCACGTAGCCCGGAGCAATTGCGTTCACTCGCACCTTGGGCGCGAGTTCCAGCGCCATCGCCTTGGTCAGGGCAATCACACCCGCCTTGCTGGCGTTGTAGTCAGCATAATATGGGTACCCCACAACGCCGTTGGTCGAAGCAGTGTGCAAGATGACCCCGCTTCCTCTTTCGATCATGTGCCGGGCGGCCGTCTGGGCAACGTAGAAATTACCGGTGAGGTTGATGGCCATGACCTGGCCCCACTCCTCAGGGGTGATGTCCAGAAACTGATGGCGGATGCTGATGCCGGCGTTGTTGATGAGTACATCCACCCCGCCCATGAGCCGCACCGCTTCACCAAATGCTACCTGAACCTGTTTGAGGTCTGCCACGTCGGCGTCCAGGGCCCCGGACAGGGCCGGGAGCTGCCGCGCGATCAGCGAACGCGCCCGCGCATCGCGGTCAATCACGCTCACCAGCGCACCCTCCTCCAGAAAGCGTGCGGCGGTCGCGGCGCCAATACCGCCCGCGCCGCCCGTGACCAGGACGCGCTTCCCCTTCAGCCCTCGCATTTCATCCCCTCCTTTGGTTAAGTTGATTGCGCTGCGCCACTCGAGTAGCGGCGGAGATCCACGCCGTACCGCCCGGCGTACTCGCGGAAACGCGCGATCAGTTCGTTGGCCCGATCCTCCGCTTCACTTGGGGCAAGGCGCGCGCAATCGTAGCCGAGAGTCTGGCGCAGAACTTCGGTGTCCACGCGGCAGAAGACGACGGTGCCGTCATCCTCAATCCGCTCGATCCCGTCGATGCGGTGCGACCACTCGTTGATGGCGATGGCCTCCGCGGGCTTCAGCCCCTCGATAGGCGCAAGCCGAATAGCACCCCGGCGGACTAGGATCGGGTATCCCCCAGGCAGCCCGTGGGGCGCAGGCGCGTGCATAAGGATCTCGCCGTCAGAGAGGAGCGCGCGGATCAGCCGCACGGTTGACCCGGCTGTCAGGAAACACCACGCTGGCCCGGATGGCAACGGATAAGGGGCCAACAACAATTCATCAGCCCGCACGGCTTCCGTCACATCCTTCCCGTTCAGATCAACACGCAGGAAGTAAGGTGGGAGCTCTGGCATCGGTTCGCCGAAAACCGCGGGCTCCAATGCGTGGTGGGCCACCAGCACCACACGAACTGCGTGGAGTGGGGCGCCGAGTCGTTCGGCGGCAAGCAGGCGAATCTTGGGCACGATTTCGTCAAGATTGCCCACCCCGCAGGTCGGGGCCAGGCCCAGCTTGCCAAGAACGCAGTTAACCACATCGGGGAAAGGAGCGGTAAGAGTGATCCCCCAATAGTCCGCGTCGCGCAGCGCCTCCATGAGTTTCAGCGTCAACGTCAGGTGGATTGGCACCCACAGGCCGAACCGCGCCTTCTTGAGGATGCTCGCTTGTTCAGGTGGCAGCAGATCCGTCAACCACCATGTCTGCATGGTCGCAGAGCTGAAAATGATGTCGGGTGCCTCTCGCCGCACTGTCCTGACTACGGCGTCACAGTCGTTCAGGTCGAGGGGGATGAAGCGGATCGACGGCGTGTAACCTTGCGCTATCGCTCCCAATCTTGCAAGGTTGCATCGTGAAACACCTCGCGTTTGATTCCGGCTGCATACCACGATTCTGGCAATACCTTCCTCCCTCGCCAGCAGCTCCAGAACCACCGCGCCCAGGTTCCCCAAACCAATGAGCATAACCGTCGATTTCATTTGGCCCTGCATCACAATTCTCTGGGTGCGCCCGGGCACCTATGCGGCAGCCACTTCTATTTTGGTGAACGTGCCGCAGCCCCCATTCTCAAGTGTGCCCACGGTTTTCCGGAACAGACCCTGAGATGGCCCCACCGGGCCGTCTCTCCGGACAGGCATTCTAACCTGAAAATCAAATTCAGCCCGCCTTTCACTTCCTCCGTCGCTTATGGCAGGGATGGTGCTGTGGGAGCCAGGTCGTCTTGTGCTGTTCTCTGCGCCGCAACAAGTAGCCATGGCGCAGTCAGGCGTGGATGTGCGCCCCACCACCATGGATGCTGGCTGAAACGCTATTCATGCACCCTCCCGGCATCTTCGTCTTCAGAATTGACATGGTAGGGGTCAACGGCTGGAGTCCCCACGGGCCTACCATCCTCCATCGAGACAATCGGCGGGTTTGAGAGCCCCGACCTATTGAGAATCCCGGCACTCAGGAGGCCGCAGGAAAGAACTCATTGTTCGGTCCGAGTACCCAGAGCTTCGTTGAGCGGTTTGGAAACAATGCGATGCGCTCGCTCCACCAGCGCGTCGACATCGCATCTTGGCATTCCTTGAGTTTGGATGGTGTCGTGGATGTGCACGACGATTGTTGAGGGGTAGAGCATCCAGCTCCCTTTACGGTTGAACTCAAAAGAGCCGACAATGCTCATCGGAACGATCGGGCAGCCGGCATGATGCGCCATGATAAAGGCGCCCTTCCTGAATGGGCCCACTCGCCCGGTCAGCGTGCGAGTCCCCTCCGCGAAGGCAACCAAGCTGATACCATCATCAAGAGCCTCTTTGACTCGTCGCATGAGCCTTTTGAACTCTGTCGGACTGTTATTCCTCGAGACCGGGATATTGCCGCCGATCCGCATGATCCATCCATAGGCAGGAACCCTAAAATGCGATTCCAGTTCCAGTCCCCGCACGAACTGGGGGATGGCGCTGTAAATCACAAACGCATCAAAAACGTTCACGTGGTTGCAGATGAACACGCTGGTGCGCTCACGGTCAAAACCCGGCGCAAGTTTCACCTCGAAACCAACCCCTGCCAGTCGCAGAATGTTGCGAAAAAACCAACGGTAGGGGCGGTCGTTCTTCCGGGGATCAATGAAGATTGCCAGGATCACGAGAAACGTGCAAACGACGAAAAAGTGGATGGCACTCAAAATCCATATGAGCACGCAGCGCAGAACCAGGTAGATTCGTTTCATAGGCAGCTTGTCAGTTGTTAGCTTTCAGCGCTCAGCTATCAGCTACCAGCCAAAAGAAAAAGCATTTTGAAACGGCTCGCCGCCGTCTTCTGAAAGCCGGGCGGCACTCTGCCAGCAAATTCACAAGTTGCAGCGGCCCTCCATGATCTGAGGCCTGACTGCTGACGGCTGCTTTCACACCATGACGTTGAGGGCAGACGGCAGGACGTCCAGAGTCTGGCAATGCAAGGTGAGCACCTCCCCGTCCACCATCACGTCCACCGGGCCCTCCAAATAGAATTCGATGCGCCGCGCCTCGCGCCGCGAGGCCAGGGGGTGTTCGAGATGGGAGCCATCGTACAAGGTATGAAGATTACGCAACAACCCAACGCGGCCGATGGGCCCCCATCGAACATACTCGATCAGGCCGTCGGCAGTGTCTGCCTTCGGAGCAATCATCATGGTGCGGCCGGTGAATTTGCTGTTGTTGAAGGTGACGAACAGGCAGCGCCGGCGGTCGATCTCCGCGTCCCCATCAACCCGCAGCGGGAACGCCCGGCGGTCCAGGCGAACCAGGCAGGTGAACACCCCGAGGAGATATCCCAGGTGGCCCAGCGGTTTGAACTTTCGGTTGGTCACCGCGGCCGCGTCGGCTGCGAATCCCATGCTCAGCAAGTTGATGAAGTGGATAACGCCTTCCTTGTGGACCATACGCAGGACGTCGCAAGGGCGCGACCGGCCTTCAAGGAGGGCCTTCATGGCGTACTCCAACCCATGCTCCATGGTGAAGTCGCTCAGAAAGGAATTCCCGGTGCCCAGCGGGAGGAGCGCCAGGGTGGGACGTTCGCCGCTCTCGGCTCCGGGAAACAGCCCATTGACAATTTCGTAGGCGGTTCCGTCCCCTCCTATAGCGAGGAAGCGTCGGCAACCTTCTTGGTAGGCCTCCTTAGCCAGCTCGCTTACATGTCCGGGAAAGCGGCTTTCCGCCACTTCCAGCTCGATGCCCGCCCCCCGCAGACGCTCCAGCGCGGGGCCAGCCAGCTTGGCACAACGTCCATGGCCGGCGGCAGGGTTGATCACAGCAAAAAAAAGCGCTTTCACAGCTCCACCATGACGCTCTGACGTTGGAGACGCTCGCCGATGCTTTCCGCCAGCAGGGCACGTTTGATTTTCATCGAGGTAGTGCGCGGGAAGTCCGTCGGCCAAATGACGTATCCACTGAGGCGTTTGAAATCCGGCAGGCCACGGTTACGGGTAGCCAGATCCTCGCGCAGCGCCTCCGTAAACTCCTGTCCCTGCTCCAGCCTCAGAACGATGATTAATTTCTCGCCCAGCACGGTACGCTCGGGCCAGATGTAATTGGCGGCGAAGACGCAGAATTCCTTCACCGCCAGACCCTCAAACGCCGCCTCGATATCCTCGGGATAGACGTTCTTCCCGCCCTCCGTAACAATCATGTTCTTCACGCGCCCCACCAGGTAGAGGTGGCCGGTGGGGTCGATATAGCCGAGGTCCCCGGTCATGAGCCATCCGTCGATGATAGTTTCAGCAGTCATTTCCGAGTCGTCAAGATATTGAGGCATGAGCGTTTTGCTGCGCACGGCTACCTCGCCGATGCCTTCCGGGTTCGGCTTAATGATTCTCACCTCCATTCCAGGTAAGGGTTTGCCCACGGTGTCGGCGCGAAAGGGTTTGAAGTCGTTCAAGGTGACAGCGGTCCCCGCTTCGGTGAGGCCGTAGCCGTTGGCCACTTGGATGCCAAGATCATAAAAGAACTGCAACGTGGAAGGGTCAGCGAACGCTCCGCCCACGAACAGCGCCCGCAACTCGCCGCCGAAGGCGTTGTGCACCTGCGGCAGGAGGCGCCGGCTCAAACCAAGTTTCGGGCGTCTACGGGTGAGCATGCGGTTGAGCGCAATCAGGCAGTCCAGGACCAGCTTTTTGTGCCGTGGCAGTTCTGCAAATCGCTCCTTCAATCCCCGTTCCAGGTTCTTCAGCACCATGGGGACCAGGCTCATGTAAGTGATCTTGTAACGGGGGAACGCCGTGCGCACGTACTCGGGCCGCAGCGTGCGCAAATGCACCACCGCAGCGCCGCAAGTGAAAGGGCCGATGAAGCCCACCATGAAGTCAATGGCATGGTTGGTGGGCAGGATACTCAGGTAGCGCACCCCGGGCCAGAAAGGGTAAAGTGCGGTGAGCGCCATGCATTGCTCGAGATAGTTCTCATGCGTGAGCACGCAGCCCTTGGGCCGTCCGCCGGTTCCCGATGAGTACACGATGCAGGCCATGTCTTTGAGGCCGCGCGGGACGAACGCGGGTTCTCCCCTGCCTTTGGCTTCCTCCCAGCGTCGGGCTCCGGCGAGGTCAACGCCCGCAGGTGCTTCCGTAACGAGCACTGTTCCCACCTTTAAATCCTTGAACCCTTCGGTCTGGGTGATGCCCCGCCACAGGTAATGCTCGACGATGAGCACCTCGGCTTTCGAGTGAGACAACAACTGGAGGTGTTCCCTGGCACTCAGTTTGAAGTCCAGAGGAACCAGCACTCCGCCAGCGTAGAAGATGGCATAAGCCGAGAGCAGCCACTTCGACTGGTTGGTCATGATGATGGCGGCGCGGCCGCCACCCGAGAATCCGAGGTCCTGCAAGGCGCGAGCCAGAGGTAACGCCGCTTCCTTGAATTGCCGGTAGGTCAGCCGGGAATCCTCGCGCTCGCGGTCCGCTTCGATCAGGCAGGTCTCATCGGGCCACCGCTCCAGCGCGTCCCGCAACGCGGCTCCGAGTGAGTTGTACTGGCGGAGGTCAAGCATCAGAGTCTGGTTTGGATACGCTCAGCGAGGGTGCGGAAGTCGGTCACGCCTTGCATTTCATAGTCCGGCAACTCCACTTGGAAGTGGTTTTCCAGTCGAGTCAGGAGCTCCAGGGCCTGAAGGCTGTCAATCCCGAGCTTCTTGAAGAAATCATCTTCCGGCGTGAGCTGCTCTTTCGGAACCTTGAAGTGAGTTGCTGCCAGGCTGAGGATTTCATCAATAGTCTGTTTTAGTGTTCGCCTCACATTTGCTCCAAGTCTTCAGCGCCAAAGCGCCAAGCTAGGGCAGATACCGTTGTGCGTCCGTACTTTCGACGAACTTGCGCAGACCCGCTTCCACCGCCGGACGAGAAAACAGCTCGCAGAAGATCTCGATCTCCCGCCGCAATTCTTCATAGGGGATCGGTTTGATGAACTTCTTGGCAGCCTCGCTGGTCCTGCGATCAAACTTTCTGACCTGGGCGGCAGTGGACCGGGCCACCCGCAAGGCCGCTCCCTCCGCTGTTAACTGGCTGACAAGGCCAACCGCCAGGGCCTTCGTAGCATTGATGCTGCGGCCCGTCAGCAGCAAGTCGCGCACTACCGCGTTACCCAGGTCCCGCTTCAGCCGGGGGATGCCACCGAAGCCGGGGATCAACCCCAATCGCAGTTCGGGGAAGCAGAAGCGCGCCAGCTTATCGGCGATGATCAGGTCGCACGTCAAGGCGAGCTCGAAGCCGCCACCGAAGGTCACGCCGTGGACCGCCGCGATCGTGGTCAGGGGAGAAGCGTCCAGGACATTGGCGACGCGATGGATACGTTCCAGAAACTGGCGCACACCTGCCACCCGCTCCGCCGGGGCCATTCCCTGGGCGCGCCGGTACAGCTCCCGCAAGTCCGCGCCGGCGCTGAACCCCGCCTTCAGCGTGCTATAAATGATCAGGGCATGCGCCTCGCCGCTGAGCGTCACGAGCGCATCCACAAATCGCTCTAACTCCTCCAAGGTAGCCGAGCCGATTTCATTGCACGGCTGGCGATGAAGCGCCAGTTCTACCACACCATCCACCAATTCCCAGGAAAGAGTGCCGCCTTTGAAATTCTTCATGCTTTATATCTTCATTTTCGGAGTCGCGGCGTTCTCACGCTCAGCAGATGCCCGGCGATAGAGATCCTCAATTTGCGATGCAAAACGCGCGGCGATGGCTTCCCTCTTCAGTTTCCCATTCGCCGTCAGCAACCCGTTCTCGATGGTGAATAGGTCTTTGCTGATAAAGAAAGCGTGGATGCGCTTGTAATGGGGCAACTGGGGATTCACCATCTCCAGGGCTTTCTGCGCCTGGCCTTCCGTAACCTCGCCGGTGAGGATGGCGGAAAGAAAGCTTCGTCCATTTCCCACCAACATGACCTGCTGCGCGCCAGGAAGCGCCTTCAACACCATGTCCTCGATGGGCTCCGGAGCGATATTGTGCCCGGAAGAGGGGATAATCAAGTTCTTGAACCGTCCAGTGACGCTCCAATTGCCCGCCTCGTCCACGTTGCCCAGATCGCCCGTTCGGAACCAACCATTGTAGAAACTGTTCGCCGGGTCCTGGGGGCGATTCCAGTAGCCCGGAAAGACGTTCGGTCCTCGAACTAGAATTTCGTCGGCTTCTCCCAGCTTCATTTCAACTCCTGGAATGGCCGGCCCCACCCGGCCCGGCAGGACTTGGTGTGGGTGGTCCATGGTGCAGATAGCGGTTGTTTCCGTCAAGCCATAGACCTGCAACACCGGGAGACCCAGCATGATGAAGAAAAGTTGTGTTTCCACGGCGAGGGGAGCCGACCCACAGATGAGGGCTTTCAGATTCGGGCCGATTTTCCCCCTGATGGCTGGAAAAACCAGGGTCTGGGCCAGGGCCAGCCACAGGCCATCGAAAGGATGTGCTTGGCCGGCTTGCCGGCGGAACCAAGCTGCCTGGCCTTTTTGGAAAAGAGCCTCCGCCATGCCACCTTTCTTCTTCAACTGTTCTTCCACCCCCGAACGCACCCGCTCAAGCAGTGCTGGTACATTCAGGAAGTAATTGGGCCCGGCGAGCTTTATCTCTTCCACCAGTTTGGTCAAGTCGGTGGACATTGTCAGAACGCTGTCTCGCGTCAAACAGGTAAGAAGAAGAATCCACGAGCCAGCAAAGCAGAAGGGCAAGTAGTGAAATACGCGATCCGCTTCTTGCCTCGGGCCCATAAGCAAGTCCAGCCGGGCGTTGGTGCAGACCAACATGTGGTTGAGGTTGCCCACGCAAAGCATGACCCCTTTGGGCTCTCCCGAAGTGCCCGAGGTGTAGATGATGGTCACCGGGTCATCGTCCGCCAGCGCGACAGGAGAAGCGGCGGCGGAGGCCTCAGAGCCACTGGCAAAGATCTCGTCGAAGAGGTAGCGGGGTGGCGAGTCGGGCCAGTTTTGCGCAATACCATCGCTCAGGGCCTGGTCACCACAGCAGATAAGTGAGGGAGCGCAATCCTTCATCATGCCCACCAGTTCCGCGGGGGCCTGGCGAGCGTAAAGCGGCACGACCATGACCCCTTCTGCCATCATGGCGAGATCCAGGGCCGCCCAACGGATGCTGTTGGGAGCGAGCAAGGCGCAGCGATCCCCCTCCTTCACGCCAGCCTTGGTCAAGAAGGCGCGAGCCGCTTGGACCGATGCCAGCAGCTCACCGCAGGTGGTGGTGACCATGCGGCCGTCTCTAACTTCCTGAAGGATGGCCTTGTCAGGCGTCTGACGCAGGCGATGAAGAATCGTTTCGAGGAAGTTCATTAGCCGTAAGCCTCAAGCAGTTTACGGAGACTGCCACTGAGAGGAGGCAGGTAATCCTCCCAGGAATGCAGCCCGCTGCGAGTCGGGAATTCGGGATAGCGACGCTGAACGTGCTGCTCGAAGTACACTCCCATGCGGGCCATCAGCTTGAGGTTCCGGGCTACCGTGCGGCCAATGCCCTCCCGGATCGCCTCGCGCTCCTTTTGGAGCGTGTCCAAAACCACCCCGAGCTTGGCTTCCAGGTCGGGATCGTCCACCTCGAGGAGCAGGTGCGGGTGGCCGCGTTCCTTCATCAAGTTGCGAATGCGTTCGTCCATCGTAATGCCGGCAGAGGGTACCAGCGCCGGCATCGCCGTCACGATGCCGTGGTAACGCGAGGAAACCAGCAGGTGGCAGCATCGCAGGATGCTCACGAGTTGGTACATGTCGTGCCGATCGGAAGTAAAGGTGGGCACACCCCCCAAGCGTTGGGACATGCGTTGGCACGCCCTGCCGTCCAGTTGTTCCATGGCGACGAGGATGATGAAGACGCCGCGCTCCTTCCGAAATCGATCCACCGCGTTGGAAATCGCGGTCAGATAGCGGTCGTAAGCCTGCCTCACTTTTGGCCCGTCGTTGTGAAAATAGATTGTGCGGTACTGGCTTTCCTTGTAAGCCCCGGCCAGAGCGCAAGCGGCGGCCTTAAACAGGGAAGCCTTGACCGGCCACCAGAAGGGGTTGATCGGGCAGACCGCGAGCACGGGCTGCCGTTCATCCCATCCCGCCTCGCGCAAAGCTTTTTGCCCGTATTCCGGTCCGTGCGGTTCGAATGTCCAGGCCGTATCGGTTCCAAGTTCGGCAGGGACGCCGAGTTTGCTAAGCACGGCCATGGACTCCTCATTGCGGGTAATCACCAGGGACTGCCCGCAGTAACGCCGGCACACCCTTGCCAGCAGAGGGTCCATGTATCCCGCCTCGGCTCCGTAACCGACGGAAAGCTTGTTCTGCGCGGAAGCGATGCCTAGCGAACCGATCATCATGGTGGTGAGGGCGTTGGCGAACTTGCTTTTGAACATGGAGCCCTCGCAGGCCACCACGCCGTGGTACTTCGGCACCTCCCGGTAAAGGAAGGGAGGGAAGACGTCGGGCAGCTTCACCTGCTCGGTCAGGTCAAAATAGCCCCGCGAGCAGCCGAAGTTCTGGCTCAGCACGCTGAACTGAACGTTCTTCTCGCCCAGGATGTGGCGGAGCTGGCGGAGCATTTCTTCCACACGCACGTCCGCGCCGGTATTTCGTGTGCCGTTGTAACCGGCGAAGAGGAGCCTGAGCTTTTCACCCGGAGTCCAGGAATGGCCTGCCCCTAGCATCCATCGCAGCTTCGATAACTCGATGAGGCCGCTGACCCAGGCTTCGAGCACCAGATCCATCATCCGGTGGACCCTCCCGCCATGCCAGGCCATTCCTGGTAATTGTAGGTGAAATGCCCCTCCTTACTGAACTTGAGCAGCGGGAAACTGTATTGGGAAAAAGGCGCAGGAGCGCGGCCGGTCTCGCTGACCACCCGCGTGTTGTCGAAGACCGTGTTCCAGACGAGGTAAGGAATGAATACCTTGAGCAGCGCGGCGCTGTAGCCAACGGGTGTTCCGCGCCGATTGGCCAGCCGGTTGACCACGGAAGTGAATGGGCCCTCCAGGCTCGGCATGAAGGTGGGTCGGCGTTTGTGCTGAGCTTCCGCCAAGGCGCCAGTCAGTTCTCGGAAGGTTTGGGATTGGGTGCCGGAAGACAGATGATAGGTATCGTAGTTGGGTTTCTCTTTCTGATGCAGGGTCACAATCGAGTCGGCCACGAAATCCACATTGACGATGTCGAGCCGGTCGTCGGGCCGGAAAGGCAGGATCGGCAACCCTGCCAAGAAAACAAAGGCCCTCACCATGTCAAATTGCGTCGTTTCGGCGTGACGGCTATCGCCCAGGATGATGCTGGGCCGAAAGATGGTGCGTGGCACATCGGGAAGGAGTTCTCGAATCATGTGTTCGCAGAATTTCTTCGTGCGGGCGTAGGGGTCGTAGTCGGAACGGTTCCAATCGATGGCGTCATCTTCTTTCACCACTTCGTTGCTGCGCTGACCCGCCACGGCCACTGTGCTCACGTGGCTGAAGCGACGCAAGCCGTGAGAATCGCGGGCGCGGGCGGCCAGGTTGATCACCTCCAGCGTGCCACGGAGGTTGACATTGAGGCAGCTCTTCTCCGACTTGCGATTCAGCGAGGCGGCGCAGTGGATGACCGAGTCGGTGGAATGGACTAGTCGCCGGTAGTCGTCTTCCGACAGGCCCAAGCGCGAGCTGGTCAGGTCCCCCAAGAAAATGTTTATTCGCGACTTGAGAAAATTGTGGAAGAGGGGGAAGTCCATGTGTAATTGCAGGGCGCGCCACAGCCGAACCTCCGCCTCGTGGTGGTCCTTGGCCCGGATGAGCAAGTTCAGTGAATCGGTGTGACCCTCCAGGAGGTCGGCGGCGACGTGGGCGCCGAGATAGCCGGTGGACCCGGTCAGGAAGATGGCCATGTTGCTCCAGTTCCCATTGTCTTTGCGCTGGGAGGGCCCTCGTCGTCCCCTTCGGAGCGGGCGGCGCTGTTCTGGGAAGGCGCTAGCAGGCGGAAACCGCGCCGGGCGCGAACCTCCAGCGGGCGTCCCTCAATGAGAGGATAAGACCATTTCCGCAAGGCCGGTATGTGGATGTTGATCCAATACTCCCACCAGTCGATGGAATCCGCATCGTAGCCAAACGCTTCCTTCTCTTCCGCAGGCAGAGCCTGAGACAGCAATTGCACATTCTCCGCCTCAAAAACAAGCTCATTGTAGAGAATGAAGGGTTCGTAGAGCTCAATGAGCTTTTCGACACGCTCCAGGTCACGTTCTTTGCGGACCAGAGGTGATTGTGCAAACGGGAGCAGAGCGCTGATCAGTCGGATGGCCCGCACCATGGCCTTTTGGCCCGGGGCGGAAAGCTTCTGATACCGCGCTTTGGAAACGGAGATAGTATCGAACCTCGCGCGCAGCCAGTGTTCGAGGCCTTCCTGTGCGAGGTAATGCTTGCGGTGAGCCAAGCAGGTCAGTTCGATGGCGCGCCCCATGTCGCAGGGGTTGGAGGCGGAGGTCGCCAGTTGGTAGAGCCTCTCATGGCAACGTTGCACCAGGGCGGCGCAAATCAGCATCATCCCCCGGCATACAAGGTCCACCGGGATCAAGTCCAGGCGCTTGCGCTTGTTGGAGGGAAGCTGCCGGAAGTAGGTCCCCAGAAGATAGGACAGGGGCGCGGAGGTGTTGACCCCCTCATTCCATCCCCGGAACGGCTGCTGGGTGGAGGATTCCACAATGGAGGGGCGCACCACGGCCACCGGGAGATCCCTTCCCAACTTGGCGATGAGGGACTCGGCAAGACTCTTGGTGAACGTGTAGGTGTTAGGCCAGCCAAGTTCCCGGGCCCGCCGCATCCCAGCCTCAATCATCTGGCCCCGCACCCAACGGATCCGGTTCTTCCGAAGCTGGTTCTCGAGTGCAGCATCCGCAAGGTTCTTCGATCCGGTCTCCCTCTCCCGAACCTGGCGCAGCAACTCCTCCCGGACCTCCGGGCTTTCGGACCGGGTCTCAATCTCTTTCACCAAGGCGTTTAGCGCCTGATGCTCCTGTTCCGCGTCGAAATCCGGCACGTGAGCCGGGGTGTAGTTCGCCCACAATTCCTCGCTGACCCGGCCGTCCCGAAAGCCCGCGACAAAGCAAGTGGAAAGGTGCAGCAGTCCGGCATGATCACATTGGCGGAGGAAGTCAAGAAGCTGCACCATGCCATCGACATTGATGGAGAGAGCCGTGCGCAAATCCGGGTTAAAATCCGTCAAGCCGGCGCTGTTCAGGATGAGATCAAGCGTGCGGCAAAGGCGCGCGCGGGTCTTCGGCTCAAGTCCCAGACCCGGCTGCGAGACATCACCTTCCACCACCTCCACCCGATCACTCATGAACTTGGAGAGGTCGCTTCCATAGCGTTCTTGAAAGGCTTCGAAGACCGGGGACTCCTCCACAATCTTCTCGAAGCGCTGCAAGGCGGTAGCGGACCGGGCCCGGCGAATCAGGAGATAGATCCTTCCGATGTCGGGAAGATCCGAGAGCGCCTTGACCAGCCAAACTTTGCCGATGAACCCCGTGGCTCCGATAAGGAGGATATGCTTCCCTGCCAAGCACTCCTTCACCGAAAGGCGTTGGATCACCGTGCGAGGTTTGAAAAGCACAATGGGACGCCTTTGGGGAGTTGGTCGCCTTTCGGCCACCGCGACAGCCGCATTCAACGTTTCTGCCCGATCCGAAAAACCCAGGCGCCTGGAGAGCTCATCCCCGGAGACTCTTCCATCGGGATTACGGCCGATAAGACGAGCAAGGCCGCCGCGCGGACGAATGACGGGATTTAGAAGCCGCCCAGTAGCTAACCCATCGCGGAATTCCAGACGGTTGGCCACCAGGTATCGGACGCCCAGAAAGATCGCAAGAGGTCTGATAATGTGATCCACACCGTGGCTGACCAGCACCACCGGGGCACCCGTGGCCATCAGTTCCTTGAGTTTTTCCACGCCGCGCTTTTTGAGCCGGGGCTTAAGAACGTAATTGAAGTATTCCTCGCCCAGGAGATCCAGGCGGTCCTGGCTGACCCCACGCAGCAAGGTGTGGAGTACGCGCATGGCGAAAACACGGTGGACCGCATAGAGGAGGGGCATAACCAGAGCCAGGAGCCCCAAACCCCCGCGCCGCGCCCAACGTTCGGAGAAACTCTGGGCGTTCCGGGTGAAGAAGGCTACCGGCCGCACCACGCTCAGATCCAGGAGGCTACCCTCAACTCGCCAAAAGGTGACGGCAGAGGGCAAAGCTGTTTTCAATGTCGGCTCCCCGGTTTTTTCGCTACGTAAAGCAGAATCCCGAATTCTAACTTGAAAATTGCAACAAATCATAAGTCACCTGCCCTCTTGTTTCAAGGTCGGCCTCCGCTGGGGCACGTCATCTCGCGTGTGTAAGAAGCTTGAGGGCAGGTTGTTGCCTGTGCTTTCAGCGCTGGTTGGGCACTTGAAAGATCGCGCCGAGGATCCGGTCTGCGCGCTAAGAACTCTTAGGCCTTGCCATCGGAAGGGCTGGGGTGATCAATTGACGGGCAGGTACGTGAGGTGGCTCTGGTCGTCGATTCGAAAGCGGCAAGAACAGACATCAGAGCCACAGATGACCGGAACCACCCCGCAGTAGTGCGAGATGGTAATCAGCCCTAGTGCGCCGCATTGCGGGCAGGCGAGCACGGCGCAAAAAGCCGGGTCAAATACGTCTCTCAAGGCCTTCATTTCGTCCAGGAGGAAGATGTCTGCCTGGCGCATGGTGGAAAGGGACTCTTCACCAATGTGGCGCAAGCTGCGGGGAGGGATGCCCGTGGGCGTTTTCGGTTCGGCAGGGGGGTGCTTGCGGGAAAGGCTAGCATGGATGGGCGTTGCGCCCTTTGAAGCTCCTCGATTTTGAGCCATGGTAGTCGCCTTGCCCTGGTAGATGTTGCTGACAACCGTGTAAGGCTGCGTCTCGGGTGGCGGAGGCTTCACCGTAATCCCCGTGCCCCCTCTTAACTATCTGGTCCCACCGGATCCATACAATCTGGGCAAAAGGGGCGTTCGTGTCGCCCTTTCTACAGGTTCTCCTTTCCCAAAATGAAACTGCCGCTCCAATTTGGGACGGGCGTCATGCTCCCCTCATTTTCGGACCTGAAAACCGATGGGGCCCGGTTTTTCCAAAGACCTTTGAAGATGCAAGCATGGGCATCAGCCTACCTTGTTGGATCATCCGCCGCGACCGGACGTGCGACAAGCATAGGTAGTAAGTGCCCTCTGCGAAGGTGACATGCGAACCTCCCGCAAGAACATTCCCAAACAAGTCTATCGGCCAGCTTCCTTATCAGCTTGAGGAAATGTAAAGGTACGCGAGGAAAAGAAGCGGCGCGAACATTAGGACATTCCCATTTTGGGAAGGCGCGAGTCCTCTGCGATCCAGAGCCCATCTTTATGAAACGTGAAAAGGCGAGCGAGGTTTTGCCTGGAGCCTGCGCCTGTTTGTAGTGGGTGGTGTGCGCGCAAGGCTACAACCATCCCAGCTCCGGCCGCGTAAGGTGCCCGATCTCCTGCGCTAGGGGCGCTGTAACTCTATGGAAGCCAAGGAGTTGTGAGGTTTTGGAGCTTTTGACGCGAGACCCTCGAAACCTTCCTTGCAAGCCCTGGAAGCGCGGAAAACGACTCATGAGGTGGAAGCAAGTTGGCGAGGCTAGGCAGTTGCGCGCTAGGGCTTGGCCTTTGAATCCACCTTCCTGAATCCTGGCATACCTCGTGCACTGGACATAGGCAGCGCAGCGCAATTCCAGGCCCAAGGAACCGTGGTCAGCACGCAGCGCCGCGCGGTTCTGCGTCGCCGGTGAAGTGTGGAGGCTCGCGAAAGGCCGGCCTCCCCAGCGCATCCCCTGGTTTCAACCTGCTGCCAGTTCTCCTCACCAGGCGGACGTTGCTCCGGCATCGGTTCCAAGCTGAGGTTCCACATGGCGACTCACCTGAACGAACTTGGCAGTTATTTCTCGGAGCGGCGCCCGGTCTCTCTGCGGCGCGCCCCCGCCTGCCCGCGCCGGGTGGAAGCGCGAAGTGTGCCAGGGAGAAAGTCTCCTTTGCACGCTCAGCGCGCTACGGCGAGCGAGCAGAGTCCCCAAGGCCACGAAGGGGTAGTCGCCCAGCTACTTCCCCTTGTCAAGCGGATGGCGCTGCGAATGCGCGAGCACTTGCCTGCTCACGTGGAGGTTGACGACCTGGTGGGGGCGGGCATGTTGGGATTACTCGATGCGGTTCGCAAGTTTGATGCCCGCAAGCGCGTGAGGCTGGAGAGTTATGCCCGGCACCGCATCCGGGGCGCGATTCTGGACGGCCTGCGCAGCTCGGACATCGCCTCGCGCGACATGCGAAAGAAGAACAAAAGGGTGGAAGAGGTGCATCGCAAATTGCAGGGGCAATTCGGGCGTCCGGTCACCGACCCGGAGATGGCACAGGCCCTAGGGGTGAGCCTGGAGAAATGGTATCGCACCATTCAAGAGCTCCAGGCCCTGGGTGTCAACTGGCTTCGCCCGGTAGGGTCGGCGGCCTCGCCGCTACCCTGCGAAGAATTACTGCTGGCAGAGAAGCAGGAGGATCCCTTTGATTTGTGCTATCGGCAGGAGCAGCGAGAGATCTTGCAGCGTGCTTTGGCTCGCCTTCCTGAACGCGAGCAGCGGCTTATGGTGCTCTACTATGGACAGGAACTCACTATGAGGGAAATAGCGGCGCGGCTAGCCATCGATGAGTCCCGCGTCTCCCAACTCCATTCCGGCGCGCTAGCGTGCCTGCGCAGGCGCGTGCAGGCGTTGCTGCGCTCGCCCCGAGCCGCGCTCCCTGCCACCCCGGTGGCTCCCGCCTTCCTGACCGCCTAACAGAAGAGATATGGGTTCTCCGGGTCGACGTTGCTTGGGTGCCGGCATCAAGCACTACAGCGCTCGCGGGAATCGGCTGTGGCGGGTCTCGAGGCGGCCTTCTGTATGGGCCGCCACGTCTTTGTCAAGCCCTTCCGCAGTGCCTGAAAGCCTCCCCAGGTTGCCGGTCTCAAGATCTGGACTTCATCAGATCGCGTGGCGGCCCGAAGACCCCCTCCCCGGACGTGCAGGCCTCCACCCCTTCCTCTGAGCATGTCTCCGCAGGAGTAACTTGAGCAGGAGCGCAGCCGCGCGCCTGATCAATCGGCCTGGGCGAGGACGGCGATAATGATGATCAACAGCACAGCTCCGAGCCCAGCTAACACGCCAAGAGTAACGTAGCCAGCCGTCTTCGCAGCCTTGGCGCCTTCAACCTTCTTGATCGACTTCAGATCCTCGAAGGCGATCTTCCGAGTTTCAATATTGTTTCCCTTGGCAGTCTGTAAGCTGAACCCTTCATTCGAGACTTCACCCAGTCGGCCTCTGACTTTTTCCTTGGTAACCAGACGTACTTCGATCATACTCCCGGGCGGAATTTCCAGGATGCGCTCTTTGAAGATCGGCTTGGCTTCGGCCTGTGCTGGCGAGGTTGCGCCGTGAACCTTAGCCTTTGCTTCCAAACCTGAGTGAAGGAAAAGGATCGACGCCAATACGATACAAAGCATGTCGCACATCTTATGTCCTCCGATTTTTGGACGGTCCTACATCCACTCTAGTGTCTCTTGGACGCTCCTCACGGGGAGCAACTCGAGCAAGAGAACTGCGCCGCCCTCCGGCTAGCTGTTGCTGGCGGACAAAGCGATGACCATGATCAAGATCAAAGCGCCAACACCGGCCAACACGCCAAGGACAATCCAACCTGCGGTCTTTGCGGCCTTGCGGCCTTCAACTTTGGCGAGCGACTTGACATCTTCGAAGGCTATCTTGCGAGTTTCAATTTTGTTCCCCTTGGCCGTCTGAACGGCAAAACCTTCGTCGGTGATTTCGCCAAGCCGGCCTCTTAATTTCTCCTTGCTGAGCAGACGCACTTCGATCATCGTTCCAGGGGGAATTTCCAGGATGCGCTCTTTAAAGGTCGGCTTTGCCTTGGATTCCGCCTGCGTCGGAGAGGCTGCACGGGGAACGCCCGCCTTCGCTTCTAAACCTGAATGCAAGAAAAGGATCGATGACAATACAATACAAATCATCTCGCGCATCGAAGCTCCTCCTAGTCCCGAGTTCTCTTGTCAGCGCATGAAAACCTGGCTCTTGACGAACGGTCTGCGAGTGGACATTTCTTCGGGCGAGGCGGCCCTATCATACGCTGTTGCTTTTCCTCGTTCCACTGAAACGAAGGAGATTTTGGAGCAGTTTCGAGGGCCGCCTCAGTTCCCTGAGTCTGGAGGCCCCAGACCGGGCAGGTGCACAGGGTGGCCCTCGCGAGACAACTGCTCCTCATCCCAATGAGGCCAGCAGGATCAGGAACAGAACTCCGACCCCGGCCAAGCCGCCAAGGACAATGTAACCAGCGGTCTGGGCACCTTTATTGCCCTCCACCTTCTTGACGGACTTCAGCTCGTCGAAGGCGATCTTGCGTGTTTCGATCTTGTCACGCTTGGCGGTCTGAAGATTAAACCCGTCATCCGAGATCTCGCCGAGGCGCCCGCGAAGTTTCTCGCGGTTGGTGAGACGGACCTCAACCATGGTTCCTGCCGGGATTTCCAGCACCCGCTCCTTGAGGGTTTCCTGTTCCGAATCACGCGCCTGTGGGCGAGGGCTTGCCTCCGGGGCCGCGGCCTTTGCGGATATCCCGCATTGAGCCCAAAGCAGGCTCGAAAGCAAAATGGAAATGACTTCTCGTTTCATGGCGTCCTCCAAAACTCAGATTTGTCTTTCTTGGTTACCGATCAATGTCACCGGAATGCCAAGCCGATGCGGAACTCCCAGTAGTGTGCGGTACCATAGCGGGGGTTAACGTGGTCTCGAAATTCCAGCCTCAAACCCAGGTGGTCGCGCATCCAGTAGTTCACCCCACCACCGAAATTGAAGAGGTCCTGAGTGCCCGAGCGAAACCCCAGGGAGTAGCCTCCGGTCACAAAGGGGACTGCTTTACGAGGTGGCTTGCTGTTGCGGAAGTGGTATGACCCATTGAGAGATAGGATGCCGATACCGTTACTGAAGCACCGGTTGGGGGCGAGATAGCCCAGTTCCCCGCCCACGCCGAGTCCCTTGTAAAACAGCGCTTCCACACCTCCACCGAAATGCAGCGTGCCAGTGGTTGCGCCGCCTCCTGAGATCCCTCCCGGGGCAAAGAACGAGTAGCCTTGGCCACTCGGTTGGTCCGATGTCTGTCCCGGCGCCAGAGCCGGAGTCAAGGCCAGGAAAAGCAAACCGAACATCCTCCGTCGCATCGCTGCCTCCTTATGCCTTCTGGCGCCATAGCGCCTTGGTCGTCGGAAACGCAAATGCACGTCCAATCCAGGCCGGGCCGTAACTTGTTGAAACTCCAGGAGATTCAGGCCCTGAATAAGGAGGGGGCGGAGGTTCTGCTGTAAGGATTTGCTGGCAGTGAAACTTCGCGGCGACAGCTCGCTGTGGTCTACTGGTCCCAGCGTGCCGTGGATGGTCGCCGCCGGGGTCCGGCGCTTCCGCCCCATCAAGGGGGTTGAAGGATCCCCGAGCGGGCAGCCCCCGAGCGCCGCTTGTCTCTTGATGTAGAGGCGGCTTCCCGACAAGTCGGGACAGGTTACGCCGCCATTTTTGGGGGGGGATAAACCCGGCGCTGATGTTTGCAGATCGCGAAACGCAGTTTTCGGCCAGACTCCTCAGCGCCGCACGCGTAACGTTGCAACCTGGGGCTGCGGGTGGTAGCCTCTCAGCGCAGTTTTTCACAAGAGGCCAGATCGGGGATTGGAACATTGGGCCATGGCGCGATCTCGTCAATAGTCCAATAACCGAACGGCCAAATGAATCACTGAACGGAACTTTCTCTCCCCTCGGTACAACATGAATCGATACGAAAACAAAACCTTTGAGGGACAACACGTGGTTCTGGACGATGGTGTGTTTATCAACTGCGTGTTTAAGAATTGCAGCCTGGAGTATTCCGGCGCGGACGTTTACGTGCAGAATTGCCAGGGAGAAGGCTGCCAGTTGATCTGGCGGGGAGCAGCCCAGCGTACGGTCTTTCTGCTCCAGGGATTGGGGTTGATGGCTCCACCCGCCGCTCCGCCAGCCTCGGAGCCCCCCAGCCGAGTCCAGTAACCAACGACACGTCCTGCTTGATCACCTTCAGGGCGCACGATTTGTCCAGCAATTGGTGATGAGCCTTGTAAGCCGCCCTTTCCCCGTCACCAAAGGTGTCCAGGACTCGATATGTTCCGCTGATGACTGAGCTGGGCTGCGAGGCGGAAGCTTCCCCCCCAGCGGCTTTTGCCGCCTTTCGGGCAGAGGGCGTAACCATCAGGATAGCTAACGGAACATTCCGCGTAGGCTTTCAAGGCGTCCCCGAGAAAGCGTAAAGCCAACCCACACCCGAGCAGACCACGAGCGGCCTTTCATATCGTACCTACACTCCGAATGCGGCATGGTCACCGACAGCCGCCCGATTCGCGCTAGACTGTGACAGGGGTTGGAAGGTGAATCGAGCGGCGGATTGGCTAGGACAAGTGGAGCGAGATTTACAAGCTGCGGGACACTATGCGGCGGAAGGGAGCCATGAGTGGGCCTCTTTCGCGTCACAGCAATGTGCTGAAAAAGCCGTTATGGCAGTTCACGAATCTTTGGAGAGAATGGCACGTGGTCACTCGATCACGCCCCTTCTGCAACAACTCCCGGCATCGATTGCCGTCCCAGGCGGGATTCTTGAGGCCGCGAAAGAACTTTCCCGCGTGTACCTTAACTCACGCTACCCGGACGAGTTCGCTTCCGGAAGTCCCTGTGATTACTTCACAGAAGAGACCAGCCAGGTCTTAATCAGCCATTCCCGAGCAATCTTGGAGTGGTGCCGAAGTAAGATTCATTGACCGCGAGCCGAGGGTCGCTTGCCGGCCCCCGGTTTCCGAACGCCGCCCTTCCAATCCCTAACCCCAAGGCGCCAGTCCCTAGCCCCTAGCGCTCCCGCCGCAGCCCCTACCAGATCTTTACGAAATCCATCCCCATCGACACGCTCGTCTATTTCGAAACCGAATTCGACAATTTGAGTCGCAACCCTTCCAGTTTCCTCGCGCAAAATCTTCCCTCAGCGGTCGAATTGTAGAGACGGCCCGGCGGGCCGTCTCAGAGAAGGAGACTTTGCACCGCAACGTCTCTACTTGGGGCGCTGAGCGCTGCCAGCGCGGGCGGATGGCGGAGAGAAGCCCACGGTTGGGAAGGCGCCAAGCGTGGCTACCTGCTGAACCTTGCACCCAAAAGGCTCGATCAAAAGGAGATTCAGAACTCGGACAAGCGCCGCGCGCTGAGGCTATTGATACTTTCGGGCCTCGTCCCCGCGGCCGAGTAAGGTAAGCACGGTGGCGAGTTTCCTTCGGACTTCCCGGCTATTAGGATTGAGCCGGTAGGCCCTTGAGTACGCATCCAGAGCATCCTGGTAATGGCTTCCCTGGAAAGCTATGTCTCCCTTGACGATAAGGGATTCGAATGTCTCGGGCGCTGCCGGGGCAGGAGAGATAGGTGCGGAAACTTGTGGCTGCGCCCTTGCGGTGGTTGGTGGGACCGGGGAAGCAGGTCGGGTGGTTCTTTCCTTTGTTGGCTGCTGAGGAACGCGAGCTGTTTGCCTGGGAACCGCAGGCGGTTTGGATTCCTGCGCCGACGCGGATATCGGCGGAACAGAAGCCGGGTTACTAACCTGGGGTTGTGTTGCCGTACTCGAGGAAGGCGACGGCGTGACGGGTTGCGAAGTGTTGGCAGATGCCGGCGCGGGTTGGGGAGGGGTTGAAGGACGCCGCATTTGCATGACCAGCAGTATGATGACCATTAGAAGGAGTGTCCCGAGCACGCCTCCTCCCAGCCATGCCAGCGGCAATCCAGCCTGGGCGACCATAGGTACGCTTGCTGAACTTGCGGCGGGCGGAATGGCGACTGAGGAAGCAGGCGGCACGACCTGCTGAGACGCCGCGGGTGTCGGAAGTGGCTGAGGAACTGCCGCCTTCGGTGGCGGAGCCGGTACGTCGCCCGCCACGGAAGTCTTGGGCATGGAGGCATGGGCTTTAGTGAGGTAAAGTTCCAGGGCGGTGGAAAGCTCGCTGCAACTTTGAAATCGCTCGTCGGGGTTCTTGGCGAGCGCCTTCAAAACGAGCGCCTCGACGGCCGGGTCGACCCCCGGTTGCAGAGCCGCGAGCGGGGTGGGCGCCTCGTGAACAATCTTATACATCACCGTGGTCACGTTCTGGCCGGGGAAGGCTTTTTCACCTGTCACCAATTCGTAGAGGATGCAGCCGAGCGAAAAGATATCCGAACGACCGTCGAGAGGTCTGCCCAATGCCTGCTCAGGAGACATGTAGCTGGGCGTGCCGACAATCAGGCCTGCCGAGGTTGTTCCTGCGCCCGCCATCTTGGCAATGCCGAAGTCGGTCAGCTTCACGGTTCCATCATTGGTAATCATGATGTTAGCAGGCTTGATGTCACGGTGGATGACGCCGCGCTGGTGTGCGTAATCGAGCCCCGCACAAATCTGTCGAAACAATTCCTGAACTTCTTTCAGGGCAAACCAGCGCTGGCGGGTGAGCCGGTCCTGCAACGTCTCGCCCTGGATGAACTGCATGGCCAGATAGAACAGGCCGCCGGTTTCGCCCGCGTCGTAGAGGGTGACGATGTTGGGATGCTCCAGTTGACCGACGGATTTCGCTTCGCGCCGCAGGCGCTTGACGAGCTCCTCGGCGTCTTCGACATCCAGCCGAATCGTCTTGATGGCAATCATGCGTTCGACCACGGGATCGAACGCCTTGTAGACCACCCCCATGGCGCCGCGACCAAGCTCGCGCTCGATTCGGTACTTGCCGATTTGGGTCAAGGTTTGGGGCACCGTTTTGTAGCGGCGGTCTATGACCACCGTAGAGACGTTCCGATGGAACGTCTCCTTTCTCAGAGACGGCTCAGCGAGCCGTGTCTACACCACGTCGGAACTAGGGATTCTTCTCCAGCGTGGCGTCAAGCGTGAGAATCCCGCCGGGGTTGACGCTCATGGTGCGCTGCCAGGATTTGAAGCCCGACTTCTCGATCAAAATCGTGTGGTCGCCCGGCGTCAAGCGGGCGGTGGAAGGCGTGCTGCCCAGGAACTTGCCGTCCACGGTGATCTCGGCCCCATCCGGGGTGGATTTCAAGACCACCGTCGAAAGCTCTTCCGGTTGCGGCGCAGGAGTGGGCTGAGGAGCAACGGATTGAGCCGCCGCCGGAGCCGCCGCCGGAGCGGTCGCCGGACCACCAAGGGTAATCTCCCGGTCGCCGTCCACATACGCATTGAAGGCAGTTCCTTTGGCAATATTCACGTCTTTTCCGCGCATGATGAGAAAGAGGGGTGATAACAGGAGCGTGCCCACGATCACCGTTCCAGATTTCTCTTCCCCCTTTCGCGTGGAGCTAGCGCGCAAACGCACGTTGCTGCCATCGGGCCCCTTGGCGTAGTCGACCGAAAAGTTGAGCTTCCCGGCGCGCCCCAAACGCCTCTTCGGCTCCACTTCCACCACGTGCCCGCGAGCTGTTGAGCCCTTGGGGATGGCGACCACGTCCCCGACTTTCACGTCTTCTGTCACCTCGAAGTTCACGGGGTCGTCCACTTCATTGGTCGCCGAACTTAGGCTCTCCATCAGAGAGAGGCGCAGTGGAGTTCCGTCAGGAACTTTAAAGGTTCGAAGAGAAGCTTGTTGTGCTGCCACCGCGCAAGGAAGTATAAGAATCCCCAGCAACCAAAGCAGCGCGGGCCATCGTTCAAGATCGCGCATGAGAAGGCCTCCTGTTGGGTTGTGAACTCTAAACTTGGCTAGAGTCTATGCTGGCAGCGGCAAACTGTCAAATTCCCAGTATCAGTTGGCCAAATAAAGCCTTGGCGCCACTTATATACTTGCCGCTCAAGTCCTGGCAAAGTAGAGGCTTACGTATGCTAAGCTAAGACTATGGCCCCAATAGGAGAGAATCTCGCTGTGGCTCCTCCGGCCACCGCGGACCGCGCGGTGGAGTCGGTTCCCACTCGCTCTCTCAGCCCCTGTGAGCTGGAGATTGACCTCTTCTGCAAGGGCATGCGCATTGATCCTTCCTGCGCGCTGGAGGAGGACGCGAGGTTTATTTCCAGGACCCGCGCGGGGCTGGGCAGTGGGCTCGAGATCGTTATTCCCGGACCCATCAAAGATGTTTGGGTGAATGTTCCCGTCGAGGAGGATTTTGCCCAGCAGTCGTGCTATCGGCTGGTGCTGGAGTCGGGCCAATATGCCGTGGTGGACGAGCGGCAGAACTTTCGCTACGCCGTCAGCATTCCGCCCGAGCCCGCCTGGTACACGCGCACGACTTCCCGCGGCACGCCTATGCACAAGGTGGGAGTGCTTCAAGGGACCTATCTGGGGATTTACATTTCGAATTCCTGCGGCTTCTGGTATCACTCCCCCGCGCTCAACTGCAAGTTTTGCGCCACGGGCTTGAACGTGGGAGTGAACGAGGTGGCGGTGAAAGACGTGGACGATGTGGTGGAGGTGGCGCGCGCTGCGAAAGAAGAATCCGCTGTCACCTTCGTGCATTTTAACTCAGGCTATCAGACCGAGCGCGATCTTGATGTGGCCGCGCCTTATGTCAAGGCGGTGAAATCTCGCGTGGGCGCCCTCATCGGGCTCCAGCTTATCCCCACGTTGGATTTTTGGAAGTACGACCGCTTGATCGACCTGGGCACGGATCACTTCAGCTTCTGCTACGAGTTCCACAATCCGGAATACTTCGCAAGATTCTTGCCCGGGAAACAACAACTGGTGGGCCAACACACCTTTTTCCGGGCGCTGGAGTACACGGCGAAGAAGCTGGGCAAAGGCGCGTGCTCGGGCGAGATCATTGCGGGCGTGGAGCCGCTCGAAGATACCCTGAAGGCGATCGACTACATCACCGGCATCGGAGCTTTCCCCACCGTGTGCATCTTCCGGCCGACTATCGGCGCGGATATGGAACACTGGCCCTCGCCGCGCTACGCGGACATGCTGGTGGTCTTCCGGCACGTTTACGAGGCTTGCCGCAAGAACAGCATTCCGCTGGATGTGACGCCCAACATCGAAGTCAGTCTGATCGTTCAGCCGGGCGATACGCGCTATCTCGCCCCGCGTGACTGGCGCTCGCGCTGGTATGGCCTGAAAATGGCCCTGGCCAAGCAGCTTGCCGTGCCTTATTTCTGGTGGAAGCGTAGGCCGAAGAGGATTGCCGCCTCGGATGTGCTCACTCCACCGGCGAATGGCGGACTTAGAGACGCCACCCAAGCTTCGCAGACCTGAAGGTCTGCGCCAGCCGAATAGTGGGGCCCTTGCGGACGCCTCAAGGTGCAGGGCGGACCGCCCGTGACCGCGTGCAGGGTCCGGCGCTCCGGGAGCGCCGCAACAAGGGTGATGATTCTTAACCGCACAGACCCCCAAGTCGCGGAGAAGATCCGCCTTGAATCGCAGGCCAACCCTCTGGCCAAAATCGTTTGCGAGGCGGCGGATGCGGCACCCGATCCATTTGAGGTGGAGGCGAGCGCGACGGGACTGGAAATGCAGGCGCGCGCGCCGCTCCGCACCGGGCTGTCGAACCGCGCGCGCTTGAAAATGTTTTCGCCCAAGCCCGGGCACACGCTGGTGTTCTTTTACAAAAAGAGCCTGGTGCCTTACAGTCGCGACCGATACAGCTACGGCGGTGTGGACCTGCGAACCCAGCAAATAGACGCCGCCGAGGTCTCGGAATGGCTGGCCTTTCTCACCTCGGGTTTCCACCCGGAAAAACGCCCTGCCAAGTTGCGCCGCGCTTTCCCCTACGAAATCCCGGAGTAGCACTGGAAGTTTCGTCGTGTTTCTGTAGCGGCGCTCTGGGAGCACCGTCTTTCCGGCGGTCCCGGGCATGGCGGGTGAACTCCGACCGCCGCTACAGCCCGGATTTCTTTTCCGCTTGTCAGCCCTTTTCAGAAATCCGACAATACCGCTTGCATGAACTCGCTGCGGCTCTACTGGGCTTTCGCTCGCCCCTTCACGCTCGTTCCGCCCATGATCGGTATCTTCTCAGGGTCACTGCTTGGCTTCGGGGCGACGCATCCGCGCTTTCCCGTGCTCCGCGTGGCCCTGGCGGTGCTGGCTGCCGCCGTGTTGAATGCCGCCTCGAACGGAATCAATCAGATCTGCGACCTTCAGAACGATCGGGTGAACAAGCCGCATCGCCCCCTGCCTTCCGGAAAGATGTCCGTGACAGAGGCTTGGGCATTTGTGGTCGTCACTTATCTCCTGGCGCTGGCGATGGTGGCGGTGGTCAACCGCGAGACCTTTGTCATCTATGTAATTGCGGCGCTCGCGACGGTGGCGTATTCCGCTCCGCCCGTTCGCCTGAAGCGGCATCCGGTGGGCTCGAACTTGGTCATCGCGCTCATTCGCGGCTGGCTACTCAAGGTGGCAGGCTGGGCCGCCGTCGCAACCGTGGTCCACTCGATTGAACCCTGGTACATCGGCTTCATCTATTTCGTCTTCCTGTTGGGCGCGACGACGACCAAGGATTTTGCTGACATCGAGGGCGACCGCGTGGCCGGCTGCATCACGTTGCCCGTGAAATATGGCGCCACGTGGAGCGCCCGCGCCATCTCGCCGGCGTTCCTGCTACCGTGGCTGTTGATGCCGCTGGGGGTATACTTGCACCTCTTGAGCGGAAATCCTCGCGCCATAATCGCCCTGAGCCTCGTGATGCTGGTTTGGGGTTCGTACGTCGTCTATCTCATCAACGAGGATCCCCATCGGCTGGTCACGGAGGGAGAAAACCATCCCTCCTGGCACCATATGTACTGGATGATGATGGTCGGGCATTTGGGACTTGCTGCGGCGTACCTGATCAGATTGAGTCATTGAGCCATCGGATCATTGAAGAGCGAAGAGGATTTTTTCAATGGCTCAATCACTCAATGACCCAATGACTCAATGATTCTCCTGACTGGCGCTACCGGCTATCTTGGTTCGCAGATCGCGCGCGAACTGATCGTCCGCGGGATGCCTTTTCGTGTTCTCGTGCGGGATGACTCGCGCCTGGATTTCAACCCCGCAGCGGTGGCTTGTGAAGTGGTGTTGGGCGACCTGTGCGACAGCGAAAGCCTGGAAAGAGCCCTGCGCGGCGTGAAGCGCGTGATCCACACAGCCGCCCTGGTGAAGATGTGGGTGCGGGATGCGAGGGAATTCACACGTGTCAATGTGGACGGCTTCAAGAACCTCCTGCGCGCCGCTTCCCAGGCAGGGGTCGAGCGTGTGATCTACACTTCCTCATTCCTTGCCCTGGGTCCCTCCCCGAACCCAAACGTCGGCGAGGGGCTTCATAACCCCGGGCCTTATTCGAACGAATACGAAGAGACCAAGGCTCGCGCCCTCGAATGGTTGCGCAGCGAGGGGTTTCACCGGTTCCCCGTGGTGGCTCTGTTTCCCGGGGTGATTTACGGTCCCGGCCCAAGAACCGAAGGAAACCTGGTGGGAGGGATGATCGACCAGTATCTTGCCGGGAAGTTCCCTGGGCTGTTGGGCTCGGGCGAGCAGCGCTGGAGTTTTTCCTATAACGCCGACGTGGTCAGTGCGCACCTCGCCGCACTCGAAAAGGGAAACCCCGGCGAAGAATACCTTCTGGCCGGCGACAATCGTTCCTTGAACGACTTCTTCCGCGTGCTTCAAGAGTTATCGGGTGCTCGGTGGTCGGTTCGCCACTTGCCTTTCCTCGCCGGGAAGATGGCGGGCGCCGTGGAAGTGGCACGCGCTAGGCTATCCGGGCGTTATCCCCAGCTTACTCCTGGCGTCGTGGAGATTTTCAAGCATGACTGGGTGTACTCAAGCGCCAAAGCCATCAGGGATCTCGGTTATCGCGTGATCCCGCTCGAAGAAGGCTTGAAGAAGACGATTGAACGATTGAGTGATCGGGTGACTAAGTGATTGGGTGATTGAGAGATTGTGTGATTCAGTCATTGAGCCATCAGAATGCCCGTTGGGTCTACTCAATCAAGCAATCACTCAATCTCTTAATCACTCAATTGGATAATGACTGAAATGAATGAAGTTACAGCTCCCCTGGCCGCCCCGCGCCACCACCTGTTGACTGCGCGAAAGATTGTGCACATGTCCATGCTCGTCTTCGCGTTTCTGCTGCCTTTCCTCACCTGGTTGCAGGCGGCGGGATGCGCGATTCTGGCGCTGCTCTTCAACGTTTTGATCCTGCCGCGACTGGAAGTGGACCTCAGAAAGCAGCCAAGCAGGGAAACCTCTTCGAACCCCTGGACGGGGATTGTGATCTATCCAGTTTCAGTGCTGGCGCTGATGCTGTTTTATCGGCACAGCATGCAAATCGTGGCGGCGGTCTGGGCCATTATGGCGCTGGGTGACGGCATGGCGAGCGTGGCCGGCGAGACTCTGCGGGGAGCAGTGCTTCCGTGGAACCGCCAGAAAACCTGGTCGGGCTTTTGCGGTTTCATCCTGGCTGGAACGGCAGGGGCGTATGTCCTCACGCGTTGGGTGAACTCGCAGATTCCCCCGGAGCGAGCTTTGTGGATCTGCCTGGCGACGGCGCTGGTGGGAGCCCTGGTGGAAAGCGTGCCTGTAGGCCTCGACGATAATCTGACCGTGCCGCTCGTGTGCGGCGCATTCATGTTCTGCGCTCACCTGATTGAACGCTCGGCGCTGGACAGCAATCTGCCTTACCTCGGACGGCGGATCGTTCTGGCCCTTGCCGTTAATCTGGTGTTTGCACTTGCGGCTAGGGCTTTAAGGACCGTGAACACGTCGGGTGCTGTAGCGGGTCTCGCCCTGGGCGTCGCCGTCTATATGGGATACGGTTACAAGAGCTTTCTGGTCCTGCTCGGTTTCTTCCTGCTGGGCTCGATCGCGACGCGGCTCGGTTACGCGAAGAAGGCCGCGCGCGGCGTAGCGGAGCGGCGAAGGGGAGCGCGCAGTTGGCGTGAGGCTCTGGCCAACACCCTGGCAGGCGCCTTCTTTGCCATTCTGGTCATCACGACGCACCACGAAGCAGCTTTCCTGGTGGCGCTACTCGCGGCATTTGCGGAAGCGGCGGGGGACACAGTTTCAAGCGAAATCGGCCAGTGGGTTTCCGATCGCGCTTACCTGATTACCACCTTCAAGCTCGTTCCTGCCGGCGAGGATGGTGGGGTCTCTCTGGGCGGGACAGTGGCGGGACTGCTGGCCTCGGCGCTCGTTGTGGGGCTTGGGTATGGTCTGGGCGTTTGCGGAAAGGGGGGTGCAGCGATTGCTCTTGCCGCAGCCTTCGCCGGTAATTTATTCGATAGCCTGCTCGGCGCAACCATTGAACGACGCCGGCTGGTCACCAATGGCATTGTAAACTTTGCGGGAACCAGTTCCGCCGGTGCGCTGGCTTTGATCATCGCTTTCCGCTTCCGGATCGGACTTTAACCTGGCCACGATAAGCGATAACATTCACGGTGGCATTGGCGGGTCGAACCCTGAGGCGGCATCAAATTCATTCCTTGAATTTGCGCCGCGCGTAGTACATCTTCCGACTGACAGGCGCCGCCAGCGAACTGCGCGACGGGGCGGACGGTTGCTGCGCGGAAGAGGAACTGAGGCGTGATTCCATGACGGCCTTTGAAGAAAAACTGGCGGAGATCGGCCAGTGGCCTCTTCGGGCTTCCGGCATCGAGGTCCTTCAGGTAAACGTGGGCAAGCTCTGCAACCAGACCTGCCGGCATTGCCATGTGGATGCCGGTCCCACGCGCAAGGAGATCATGACGCGGGAGACGGCAGAGCTGGTGGTGGAGGTGCTGCGCCGCCACCCAATTCCTGCCGTGGACATTACCGGAGGCGCACCGGAGCTTAACTCCAATTTCGAATACCTGGTCGGCGAAGCACGTGCCCTGGGCCGCCGCGTGATCGACCGGTGCAATCTCACGGTTTTCTATGTGGAAGGGGAGGGACACCTGCCGGAATTCCTGCGCGCCCAGCAGGTGGAAATCACGGCCTCGCTTCCCTGTTACCTCGAAAAAAACGTCGAAGCTCAACGCGGCAAGGGCGTGTTTTCGAAAAGCATCGAAGCCCTTCAGCGGTTGAACTGCTTGGGATATGGGCAACCGGGCACGGGACTGGTGCTGAACCTCGTTTACAACCCCATCGGTCCCTCCCTTCCGCCGCCCCAGAAAGACCTTGAAGACGCCTACCGGCAGCAACTTGGCGACCGTTACGGAATTGTTTTCAACAATCTCTACACGCTTACCAACATGCCGATAAGCCGTTTTCTCGCCGACCTCGTTCACCACGGGAACTACCAGCAGTACATGGAACTGCTGGTGCAGAAGTTCAATCCGGGGACGGTCAAGGGATTGATGTGCCGGAGCTTGTTGAGTGTGGGCTGGGACGGCACCCTTTACGACTGCGATTTCAATCAGATGTTGGAGATGCCCCTCAATCACGGGCGGCCCAACCACCTCGGCGAATTTGATGCTTACGCTCTCGCTCGACGGGAGATTCGCACGGGAACGCACTGCTTTGGCTGCACGGCGGGAAGTGGCTCAAGCTGCATGGGCGCGGTCGTGGAAGCAACCCGCCAACTGCCACAACCGGTGTAAGGCTCCGACCCTTTCCTCCTTTCTCCCTGAACCCCCCGGGCCTGGAGTTCAACCGGTGATCGCAGCAGGTTTTCCGGAAAACGAAAATCCCATTTGCAAGGTTGGAAATCGAAAGTTAGAATAATTTATTAAGATTGGATTTACTTCAGCGCGGCGGCTAATCAGTTCATGACTGAGATTCTGGCAATTTACCCGGGATCGTTTGATCCGATCACCAACGGTCATTTGGATTTGATCGAGCGAGGAAGCCAACTCTTCAATCATCTTACCGTGTCCGTGTTGACAAATTTGGAGAAGGAGCCGCTGTTTACCGTCCAGGAGCGCGTGGAGATGCTCCAGCAGGCCACCGCCGGTATGCGGAATGTCTCGATCGACACCTTCAGCGGGCTCCTGGTGAATTACGCTTTGCAGAAGAAGGCACGCGTCATTTTGCGGGGCATTCGGGCATTTACGGATTACGAATACGAACTGCAAATGGCCTTGATGAACCGCAAACTTGAGCCGAGCCTGGAAACGGTTTTCTTGATGCCCGCAGAATCGTACACCTACGTGAGTTCGCGGCTGGTCAAAGAGATTTTCCAGCACGGGGGTTCGGTCAAGGGCTTGGTTCCCCCTCTGGTCGAGGAAAGACTTCATTCCAAGGTTTTTCCAAAGAATGTCTGAGGTCATCTAGGTCATGCAGTTTTCCGAGCGCATTTCTCGGATTTCCCTCTCCTTTACAGCAACCGTCGTCATGAAAGCGGAGAAGCTCAAGGCGAGCGGGGCAGCCGTAGTAGACTTCGGCGCCGGGGAGCCCGACTTCCCGACGCCGGAAAACATCACGCAGGCGGCTATCAAAGCCCTGAACCAGGGTTTTACAAAGTACACGCCCACGGGTGGGATTCGCGAACTGAAGCAAGCCATCGTTGACCGCCACGCTCAGGATTTCGGTTCGAATTACGCGGCGGAGGAGTGTCTGGTGACGGTGGGTGGCAAGCAGGCCATCTTCGAAGCCCTCGCCGCCACCATCGATCACGGCGATGAAGCGATCCTCCCGGTCCCGTTCTGGGTCTCCTTCCTCGACATCATTAACTACGCGGGTGGCAAAGCGGTGCTGCTGGAGACAGCCGAGGCCGATAACTTCGCGGTCCGCGCCGAGGCAGTGGAGAAGCTCCTCACTCCCAAAACCAGACTGATTATTGTGAATTCGCCCAACAACCCTACGGGCGCCGTCGTCCCGCCCCAGGAGATGCAGAAGCTTCTGGCCCTGGCCGTGCAACACGGAATCCTTCTGCTGTCCGATGAGTGTTACTGCTACTTTGCCTATGACCGCCATAAACCTTTCTCCATCGGAAGCTCACGGAACACTGAGAACTTGGTGATTGTCGGCTCGTTGTCGAAGACCTATGCGATGACCGGTTGGCGCCTGGGTTTTGCTCTCGGACCATCGAAACTTATCGCCAACATGCTGAAGCTTCAGAGCCACTCGACTTCCAACCCTACGTCTTTTGTGCAGAGAGCGGCGGTTGAGGCCTTGCGCGGGCCCCAGAACGCCGTTCAAGCGATGCGGGCTGAATATCACAAGCGACGCGACCGGGTCGTAGCGGGCTTGCGCTCCATTCCCGGCGTCCAGTGCACGCTTCCGGAAGGCGCGTTCTACGTTTATCCCAACGTGGGCGCGCACCTGAAAAAGGACGGTCTGGGGGATACTACGGCTCTGGCGGCCAAACTGCTGGATGCGGCGCACGTTGCCGTGGTGCCCGGCGCTGCCTTTGGCACCAGCGAGCACTTGCGGCTCTCCTATGCCGCTTCCCTGGAGCAAATCGATGAAGGGGTGCGGCGCATGAAGGATTTTTTCGCCAAACTTTAACCGCATTATGCCTAAACTGGATTGTCCGCTCCAACTCTCACCGGTCATCAAGCCAAAAATCTGGGGACGCAAGAACCTATCTCCCATTTATGACGGCCTTCCGAGGCTTGGTGCGCGTTCCACCTTGGGTGCAAGCCAAGCAGCGGTGGCGGAGAGCCGGGAGCAGTTGATCGGTGAAGTGTGGCTCACGGACGATACAGCGCGTTTCCTGAACGGTCCTGTGGCGGGACTCACTTTGGCGGAGGTCTCGCGAAAGTATGGTCCCGAGCTCCATGGCAGGAACTGGCACGATCCTCGCTTTCCCCTCCTGGCAAAGTACATCTTCACCAACGACTGGCTTTCCGTGCAGGTCCATCCAGACGACGACTACGCCCGTACGCACGACCCCGGAAACTTCGGCAAGTGTGAAATGTGGTATATCGTTCATGCGGACCGGAACGCGCAACTGCTGCTGGGATTAAAAGCGGGGGTCAGGAAGGAGGACCTGGGGGCAGCGTTCCAAAAAGGAACCTGCAAGGCACTGCTCAACCGTTTTCATCCCAAGGCCGGGGAAGCGATCTTCATTCCACCGGGAACTGTCCATGCCCTGGGGCCCGGGCTGGTCCTTTTTGAGGCGGAGGAGAATTCGGACCTAACTTATCGCCTGGACGACTTCGGACGGCTCGGCCTGGATGGTCAACCTCGCCCCCTCCATTTGCACAAGGGCCTGGAGGTGATCCGCATGGACTTGCCCGCCTATCGCGATTTGCCCCGGCGGGAGTTCCGGGAACCCTACGGTTCACGGCGATACGTCTTGGCCAGCCGCTTTTTTGCGGTGGAAGAATTGAAGATGCAGAAGCAGGCTTCTTTCCAGGGTTCGCAGGAACGCGTGGAGGTTCTCTCCATGCTTGCAGGTGATGGCCGGATGGAAACTACCGCCGGCTGGTTTGCTTATCGGACGGGAGATACCTGGGTGGTTCCCCCAACTGCGGAGCAGTTCCGCTTGGTACCCAGGAAGAATACACGCCTCTTGAAGTACTATGTTCCGGATCTCGATAAGGACTTCCGCCGGCCTCTGCTGGCGCGCCGGATGCGGCCTGCGACTATCGAGAGGATTGTCTTCGACTGACAACTGCATGCCCAACGACTCGGTTTTCGAACACGCCTATGCGGTCATCATGGCGGGCGGAAGCGGGACGCGGTTCTGGCCCCTCAGCCGCCGGAAACATCCCAAGCAGTTGTTGCAGTTGTTTGGGAAGGGGACCCTGGTTGAACAGACGGTGGCAAGGATTCAAGGCCTCATCCCGCCCCGTCGCATCTACGTGTTCACCAACGAACTGTTGCGTGAGGAAGTTCGCCGCCGCCTTCCCCGCATTCCGCCGCAGCAGATCGTAGCCGAACCCGCAGCGCGTAACACTGCGCCCACGATCGGGCTTGCAGCCCACGAAATCCTCAGGCGTGATCGCGACGGCCTGATGGTAGTCTTGCCGTCCGACCATGTCATCATCAGGCCCGCGGCGTTCCAGCGAGCCCTGCGCGCAGCCTGCCGCTGGGCTTCGACCAAAGACCGATCGGTTGTGCTGGGCTTGAAGCCCGCCCGCCCTGACACCGGGTATGGCTACGTTCGCGTGGGGTCTCTGGCGCAGCGCGTGCGGGGTGAAGAGATTTATCGTGTGGAAAGGTTCACAGAAAAGCCGCCTCTCGCGACGGCGCGCCGTTACGTCGCCTCCGGGCGTTACTTCTGGAACGGCGGGATGTTTATCTGGCGGGCGGCCACATTGATTCGCAACCTCGAGCAGTTCCAGCCACGCATGGCCAAGGGTCTCGCTCAAATCGCGGCGGCGGGCGGCGCCCGCAACCCTGCGACTCTCCGCCGGCTGTTTCCGAAGCTTGAGAAGATCTCCATCGACTATGCGTTGATGGAAAAGATCCCCAACATCTTTGCCGTCACGGCGGACATCGGCTGGAGCGATGTGGGAAGCTGGGCGGTGGCTTATGCTCTCCAGCGGAAAGACCGCGAAGGCAACATCAAGCCGGCGAATTCGCTCTGCCTCGATTCGCGTGGGAATATGATCGTGTCTCCCCGGAAATTCGTTGTCACCGTGGGCGTTCAAGATCTGGTCATCGTGGATACGGACGACGCGCTCCTGGTTTGCGCCCGCGAACGCTCGCAGGAGGTCGGCAGAGCAGTGCAGGAGCTCGAACGCCGGGGACGGCAAGACCTTTTGTAGCGCCGCCCGCAACCTGTCCCGATGGAATCGGGAGGGCGGCAGGCGGGTGCCCGGCTGACCTGGCCCGATGTAATTGGGAAGCCGGGCGTGACGGCTCAAGATCCTTATGCTGGACAAAATCAGGTTCGGTACCGACGGCTGGCGGGGAGTCATTGGCGATGACTTCACCTTTGCCAATGTGCGCCGAGTGTCCAGCGCAATTGCTGAATACGTTCGCGCCGAGAGCCAGCCTGCGCGTGGCCTGATCGTTGGCTACGACACGCGATTTCTTTCGGCCGAGTGCGCCCAGGTTGCGGCGGAAGTCGTCGCGGCAGCGGGCATTCCCGTGGTATTGGCGGATGGGCCGGCGCCGACGCCGGCCGTGAGCTTTGGCGTCGTGGCGCGAAAGACGGCGGGCGCCATCGTGATTACGGCCAGTCACAACCCTTACCGCTGGAACGGAGTCAAATTCAAAGCGCCTTATGGCGGTTCGGCCGCCCCCGCGATTATCCGCCGCATTGAGGCGCGTCTCCGCAAACTGGATCGGTCCGCCGCGCGCCCCCGCCGCGCAAAGCCTGCCACGATTCAGACCGGCGATCTGGTCCAACCCTATATCGAGCGGCTGAAAAGTAAGATCCGTCTCGACCAAATTCGCGCCTCGGGTCGCCGCTTTGTTATTGATCCGATGTACGGCGCTGGCCGCGGCTGTCTCGCCGGGCTTTTCAATGAAGCGGGGATTGCTTACCGCGAGATCCATTCGGAGCATAATCCCCTGTTTCCCGGCCTCAACCCTGAGCCGATTGAGCCGCACGTTGCCGAGCTGCGCGCTGCAGTCCTGGAAGGTGGCTGCGACGCCGGCTTCGCGACGGATGGAGACGCGGACCGTGTCGGCGCCATAGATCGTGACGGGACTTTCATCGACTCGCACAAGATCTTTTCGATTCTGCTCAAGCACCTGGTAGAAGACCTGGGTTGGCGGGGTGAGGTCGTGAAGACTTTTTCTACGACCCAGATGGTGGCCAAGCTGGCGCACAAGTACGGCCTGGCTCTTCACGTGACACCCATCGGCTTCAAGTACATTTGCGAGCTCATGCTGACCCGGGATGTTTTGATCGGCGGGGAGGAGAGCGGAGGTATCGGCATCAAGGGCCACTTGCCGGAACGCGACGGCATTCTGAATTCGCTGCTCCTGGCCGAAGTGATGGCGGACCGAGGCAAAACCCTGGGTGAACTGGTACAGGAACTCAGCAACGAGTTCGGGCCACACCACTACGATCGTGTGGACCTGGAAATTGAGAAGGCCGCCGCACAACGCATTGTGCGGCAGGTGGCTCAAAACAAGCTGAAGCGCGTGGCAGGGATGAAAGTGACCTCGGTGGAAGACCTCGATGGTGTCAAGATGTGGTTCGGCGACTCCACGTGGCTGCTGGTGCGAGCCTCCGGCACCGAAAATGTGCTCCGGCTTTATGCTGAGGCGCCTTCGCGCGAGCAGGTGCGAGCCTTGCTCGACGAGATGACGGCGTTCGCGCACAAGTAGAGGCGTCTTTACGCCGCCACCTTCTGGCAGGATAAACTTGCCGCTACAGCCCATGGAAGATTCCCCTCGCGTCAAACGCTACCACCGGGCCCAACGCGTCCTGAGTGTCACGGGTTTTCTGCTCGACCTCGCGGCCCTGCTGGTCCTGCTTTTCACCGGCTGGACAATCGCCCTCCGCGCCTATGCCGAACATTGGACTGCACGGCCTGCTCTCTCCTTGCTGATTTATCTCGCCCTATTTGCTTTGATTAACCAGGCGGTAGGACTGCCCGTGGATTTTCTCAAGGGGTTCTGGCTGGAGCATCGTTACAACCTTTCGAATCTCACCCTTTGGGGCTGGAGCAAAGACCATCTGAAAGGTTTCATGGTGGGCGGCGTCCTGGGAACGCTTGGTTTGGAGATCCTCTATTGGACGATGCGCCGTTGGCCAAGCGCCTGGTGGATCATCTCCGGTACGGTCTTCGTTGGTTTCTCCGTGCTCCTTGCGAACCTTGCGCCGGTGTTAATCCTCCCGATCTTTTACAGATTCAAGCCCCTTGAGAACCAAGCGCTGACGGAGAGGCTGCTCGAGCTCTCGCGCCGCGCCGGAACACGCGTGCGCGGCGTCTTTGAATGGAAACTGAGTGAAAAAACCAAGAAAGCCAACGCCGCGCTGTTGGGATTGGGCAATACACGGCGGATTATCCTATCGGATACGCTCTTAGGGAAGTTCAGTGAGGATGAAGTGGAGGCGGTGCTGGCCCATGAGCTCGGCCACCATGTCCACCGCCATATCCTGCAAGGAATGGCCTTGCAGACTGCCGCGAGGTATCTTGGATTCTATCTTGTCAACGTGGCGCTGCGCGGGCTCGGCCATCATTTTGGCTTCGTGGGCCTGGCGGATTTTGCCAACCTGCCGCTACTGATCCTGGTGGGCACCGCGCTTTCCCTTGTCCTCCTGCCCGCGGTCAATGCTCACTCACGCCGCATGGAGCGGCAGGCCGACTCTTATTCACTCCAGGCGATCCGAGACAGGTTGGCCTTCATCACCAGCATGGAGAAGCTTGCCGATCTGAATCTTTCCGAACGCAAGCCTCATCCCTGGATTGAATTCTTTTTTCACAGCCACCCCTCGATCGAAAAGCGCATCGGCTTCGCGCAGAAATTTCCCGGCTAGGCGCATCGACCCAGATTAAGGTCCGGCTTCCGATGCAGGGAGGGTCTTTCGGATGCCGTCCAGGATGCCGTTCACAAATTCGACCGACCCCTCTCCGGAGAAGCGCCGGGCAATTTCGAGCGCTTCGTTGATCACCACGGGAGCGGGGGTCTCAGGATGGTGCACGAGCTCGTAGAGCGCCACGCGAAGGAGGTTGCGGTCCACCGCCGCCATACGCTCCAGGCGCCAATTCTGCGCGTGGTCTCTTACCAGACGATCAAGTTCTTCCAGGTGGCTGACCGCGCCCTCGAAAAGGCTGCGCGCATAGCTTTCGACGTCGGCATCCAGCGCCTTCCCGATGAAGAATTGTGAGAGCAGCTGGGCAGGTGAGTGCCCACCCACCTCCCACTGGTAGAGCATCTGCAAAGCCAGTTCGCGAGATTTCCTGCGCGAGCCCATAATTAGGTGACGAGAGACCAGTGACGAGTTTTGCTTGTTGCTCGTCACTCGTCACTGCTCTTGGTTATTTTCCCACAAATTTCGCGGGCCGTTTCTCGAGGAAGGCGCGCGTTCCCTCTTTCATGTCCACTGTGGTGCAGCAGAGGCCGAACAAGGTCGCTTCCAGGAACTGGCCTTCTTCCTGGGTCATTTCCATGCCGTGGTTCACTGCTTCCATAGCAAACTTTACGGCGAGCGGGGCATTCGCCATGATCTTGCGCGCCACATTTTCGGCAGTCGCCATCAGGTCGGAAGCGGCCACTACGTGATTCACCAGCCCGAGGCGGTACGCTTCCTGGGCCGTCACCGGGTCTCCACTAAGGATCAATTCAAGCGCCGGCCCCTTGCCGATGAGCCGCGGCAAACGTTGGGTTCCGGCATATCCGGGGATAATCCCCAGCTTGACCTCCGGCTGGCCAAAAAGTGCATTCTCGGAGGCGATGCGGAGCGTGCAGGCCATGGCCAATTCGCAGCCTGCTCCCAGGGCGTAGCCATTCACCGCGGCGATGACAGGTTTTCCCAGGTTCTCAATTAAGCCCAGAACTTGCTGGCCGCGCATCGATGTTTCCTTGCCCTCGACGGGAGATTGGGCAGCGAGTTCATTGATGTCAGCGCCGGCTACGAACGCTTTTTCGCCTGCGCCGGTAAGGATCACTGCTTTCACCTCCTCGTCGTTTTGAATCGCCTGGAAGCAGGCGCTCAGATCTTCCATCACTTTCTGGTTGAGCGCATTCCTCTTTTCGGGACGGTTGACCGTCGCGTAGCCGATGCCGTTTCGCTTTTCGTAGAGCAAGGTTTCGTAGGCCATGAGGAGACTCCATGGATCGAGAATTAACGACGTTCGCGCGGGTTCGCGTTCTTGTTCATGTTCTGGTTATTCCAGCAGCCTATTCGCTTTGGGATTTTTCGGATCCGTGTAGTCGTAAAACCCCTTCCCGGTCTTGCGACCGTACATTCCCGCCAGCACCATCCGCTTTAGGAGGGGTGGTGGGGCAAAGCGTTTTTCACGATATTCGTTATACAAAATCCCTGCAATGTAATACGTCGTATCAATTCCCACCAAATCCAGCAAGGTGAAGGGGCCCATGGGATGGTTGCAGCCCAGCCTCATCCCATTGTCGATGTCCTCGATGGTCCCAAACCCTTCCTCCAGGGCACGAATGGCATCCAACAAATAGGGGACGAGCAGGCGATTGACGATGAGCCCCGCGCGGTCAGAGGTGAGGATGGGAGTTTTTCCCACCTTGCGCCCAAAGTCGAGGCCCAGCTCAACGATCGCTGGGTCCGTCACGACGGTCTTCACCACTTCCACCAACTGCATCAACGGAACCGGATTGAAGAAGTGCAGGCCCAGGAATCTTGGGCCGCGCCGGGTGGCGGTCATCATCTCCGTGATCGAAAGGGAAGAGGTATTGCTCGCAAAGACGGCTTCGGGCTTGACCATCCGGTCAAGCTCCGCAAAGAGCGCGCGCTTGCGATCAAGGTCTTCGATGATCGCTTCAATCACCAGGTCGCAGTCGGCGAAATCTTCCAGTTTCATAGTTGGCTTCAGGCGCTCGAGGGTTTGAGATTTCTGCTCGGCACTCATCGTGCCCTTCTCTACAAACTTGCTGAGGGACTCCGCAACCGCGGCCACGCCCCTGTTCAACAACTCCTGCGAAACTTCACGGACGACCGTTGGGAATCCCGCCATGGCCGCCACCTGGGCAATCCCCGAACCCATCAGCCCGCAGCCCACTACACCCACTTTGCGGATCTCCATCGTTCAACTCCTCCAGTCAGGATAGGGAAACGAGGCCCTTGGAAAGACGCGCGGAAACCACAAGGCAGGGCGACGCACCGGAGAGTTCTGGCTCGGATTGGCTGGCCCTGAGTGCCTCGCAAGCGCCCCCACGCCCCCACGAGGTAAGCGACTGATGATCTCTGTCGGGCGCCTCGACTGCCGAGGTGAGAAGAACTAAGCCGAAGCTGAAAAGCGCCATCTCGAGATCAGCCCTCAAAACGCGAAAGAAGAACCTGTTTGGTTCCTTCCTTGTGCGCCCGCTCGAGTGCGGCTTCCAGCCGGTTGATGACCTCCGTAACGCCATCGACAGCGTCGAAGTTGGGTCCAAGCTGGACGTCGCAAACCACCGCACAGAAGGCGGTGCCCGTCGCGCTGTCCGTCTTGATCTGGGAAATCACCTTTCGCAGCTTCTCCACGGCCAGGCCCCCCTGGGGCAGCGCAGTATCCGGAAAGAGCACCGCAATCGAGCACGGGCTGTAACGGATGGCGATATCGTTTGAACGAAGCGTGGACATCAGCGTCTTGCTCACCTGCTGGAAATACCGTTGCAGGGCGGCATCACCCAGCGCCTTGAGGAGGACGGTGGGATTCTCAGGCTCGACCAGGCACAAGGACAGGGGCTGCGACAACTCCTTCGCCCGGCTCGCTTCGGAGAGAAGGCAATCCAGGTAAGAGCTGCGCGGCAGCAGACCGGTCTCTTCATCGGAGCCGGCCAGCGACCGAACCAGCCGCCGCAGCTTGGTATTGTTCACGGCAATGACGACGTGCGTGGTGACGGCCTTCAGCAAGAGCGCTTCGCTGTCTGTCCAGGCACGCAATCTCTCACCCTGCTCAACGAGCAAGAGCCCCGCAGGCATCTCCTTGTCGATCAGCGGCAAGGCCAGGAGCGACTTGATCCCCAGCTTTTGAACGTCGGGTAAAACCCCGGCCAGGATGGGGAAATGCGCTGCGTCTTCGATCAACCAGCCGTCCGGCTTGGTCGCAGCCTGGGGCATCAGGGTCATATAGAGCTTCACGGCTGCGGTAATGTCCGACGGGGAGGCGGCGGGCGCGCAGTATTCGGCCATCAGCGTGGGGGCCCGGTCCGCGCTACCCAAAGCGCCCCAGCACCGGCTGGCGTTCAGCCCACGACCGATTTCGTTCACCGCCACCTGCACCACACCCTGCGGGGTCGACTCTCGATAGATGTTGGCGGTGATTTCCGAAATCTTCCTCAGGTCCTCCAGCGATTGGGGTGATGCCGCGGGCTGCGGGCGGGCAGGGCTCGGCATGCCGGGGGCAGGACCGCTAATGGCAGGGGCAGGGCCGGCGCCTGGGGCGGGTTTGGGAATGAAGCCTGTGGCGTTGTAAAGCTCGTGCAGGCGTGGCGTCTTATCCTCCGCCCCCGGGTAGAGGCGGTTGATCTTTTCCAGTGTTTCCGTCAATTTCGAAGCGAGCTGGTACTGGTAGTACATCTCACCTTCGATGACGAGGTCATCCAGGGATTCCGTCTTTGGCTGCGCCAGAGTCCCTGCGCCCGCCGCCGAGGGGCCGGAGGTCGCCGCCCTTCCCGCGGATGGCGGCTGGACGCGGCTGGAAATGTTCTTGTACAGCATTAGGTCGAGGTGCCCTTCCAGGTTCAGCAGGCGGTCGTAGTGGCCTTCCCCGTAAGGGTCCACGTCGATAATCCTCTCCAGGGTGTCCGCAGCCTTTTCGTACTGTTCAGCCGCCAGATTAAGATTGAAGAGCCGGGTGAGGGAGCGGCGCAGGCCGTCCTCTTTGTTCATCTCGTTGTAAAGGCCGACAAGAGCCTCCAGCACCTCGAGGTTGCTCTCGTCGGCCTCGTAAATCTTCTCCATGATTCCCAGGAACTCGTTCCGTTTGCCCTGCTGGAAAAGCTTGGCGCGAAGCTGTTCCGCCAGTTTCATCGCCCGGTCCGTGCGGCCGGTCTGAACGAAGCCTTCCGCCAGCTTCATGACGATGCCGATCTTTTCCGGACGTGCCTGGTAAAGCTTCCAGCCGAGGGGTTCGGCTTTCACGTAATCGCCCGTATGCAAATAGGCGAGGGAGAGAAGTTCGAGAACCTGAAGGTCGTCGGGCTTGCTCTGGACAATCGGTTCGAGCAGCGGGATGACGTCAGTGGTCCGATCCTTTTTCAGATAAACCTCAGCGGCGGCGATCGAAGCGGCTTCATCAACAGGGTCGAGAATGTGAGCGCGCTCCACCAGCTCTGCCCAGCGGTCTTCCTGCTCCGCCTGGCGCGCCAGTTGCGCAGCTCGTAAAAACGCCGGCGTGGCCACTTTCGGCTGGTGTGACCTGGCAGCCAGCTCCGCAAGCTCCACGTGAGCGTTCGCGTTGTTGGGGTCAAGCTTCACAATGTGTTGCAAACAGTCGAGAGCCTGCGCCGCGGCCCCCGCCTTGCGGTGGATTTCCAGCGCCTCACGGAAAGCCTCCAGAGCCTCACTGTTCTTCTGAGACTTCTCGAGGAGCACGGCCATCTTGCCCAGGGTCGCGACGTCCTGCGGAGAAAGCTTCAGGACCTTCCGGCAAGTGGCGACGGCCTTCAGCGTGTCATTGCGTTTGATATACTGATCGATCAGTTGGGTTTGGAACTTCAAACCCTCAGCAGGGCGATTGAGCTTCAGGCAAAGGTCGCCGAGGGTGACCAGCACCTCGAGGTCGGTGGGCTCGTACTTGTAGATTTCAAGGTAGGTTTCGAGGGCGGAATCGAACTTCTGCTTTTGCAGATACTTCTCCGCCTTTTCAAAAAGCTTGTCAATATCCGGCATAGGGAATCAGGCAGGTCCGCCCAGGCTTCTCTCAACAGGCTTGAGTCCGCTGCCAAATTTGACAGCATAGCTCCCTTTTGTTAGATTTTCAAAGGTTTTGGGAACAGCCTTTCGACTCATCTCTGGGTTTGCCCCGGCCCCCCGGCGTGTCTCCCCCTGGATCGCACCCTGCCCGGATCCGGTGAATTGACGTTTTCATGAAGGACGCCCGCTACATCCGCAACTTCTCGATTGTGGCTCACATTGACCACGGGAAGTCCACCCTCGCCGACCGTCTCCTGGAGATCACTGGAGCACTCTCGAAGCGGGAGATGGCCGACCAAGTGCTCGATTCCATGGACCTGGAACGCGAGCGGGGGATCACCATCAAAGCCCACGCAGTCCGGCTGATCTATCACGCCCGCGATGGGAACGAATATCAACTGAACCTCATCGACACCCCCGGCCACGTGGATTTCTCCTACGAGGTCTCACGCAGCCTTTCAGCCTGCGAGGGCGCACTGCTCGTCATCGACGCCTCCCAGGGAGTCGAAGCTCAGACGCTCGCCAACGCGCAACTCGCCATGAACAATAAGCTGGCGATCATCCCGGTGATCAACAAGATCGACTTGCCGGGCGCGGATATCGAATCGACCAAGCAGCAGATCGAACACGCCCTGGCCCTTGACCCCCGTGAAGCGCTCCTGATCAGCGCCAAGGCCGGTACTGGGGTCGTGGAAGTCATGGAAGCCGTAGTGGCGCGGGTCCCGCCCCCCAAGGGTTCCCCGGAAGCGCCGCTCCAGGCGCTGATTTTTGATTCCTGGTTTGATAGCTACCGAGGCGTGGTGGTGCTGATCCGCGTTGTCGAGGGCACGCTCAGCGTCGGGATGCGCATCCGCCTCTGGTCGAACAACCAGGTTTATACCGTGGAGGACATAGGAGTCCTTACCCCCAAGCCTGTCCGCGTCCAGCAGCTTGTCGCCGGCGAGGTGGGCTTTGTGATCGCCAACATCAAGCGCGTATCGGATACGCGCATCGGCGACACCATCACCGAAGACGCTCGTCCCGCGACCCGGCCGCTTCCCGGCTTCGAGGAGATCAAGCCCATGGTGTTTTCGGGGCTTTATCCGGTGGACGCCAGCGCCTACGAATCCCTCCGCGATGCCCTCGAAAAGCTAAGGCTGAATGATTCCTCATTCTTTTACGAACCGGAGAACTCGGTGGCCCTGGGCTTTGGCTTCCGCTGCGGGTTCCTCGGCTTGCTGCACATGGAAATTGTGCAGGAACGTTTGGAGCGGGAGTTCAACCTCGCCCTCATCACCACCGCGCCCAGCGTCCTCTACCGAGTGACCACCAAGGCGGGCGAAGTCCTGGACGTCGACAGCCCCGCAAGATTCCCGCCGCAGGGCGACGTGGCTAAGATTGAGGAGCCTGTCATCACCGCGCAGATCTTCACCCAGGACGAATTCCTCGGCGGAATTCTGAAGCTGCTGGAAGAAAAGCGCGGGGTGCAGAAGGGGTTTGAGTACGTCTCGCAGAAGCGTGTCCTGCTGACGTATGCGCTGCCGCTGAATGAGATCGTGCTGGATTTTTACGACCGGCTGAAGTCCGTCTCACGCGGCTACGCCTCGCTCGACTACCACTTCTCCGGCTTTGTGGAATCCGCCTTGGTCAAGGTGGATCTGCTGGTGGCCGGGGAGCCCGTGGACGCGCTCTCCTTCATCTGCCACCGCGAGCATGCCTTCGCCCGCGGTCGCGTGCTCTGTGACAAGATGCGGAAACTCATCCCGCGCCAGCAGTTCGAGGTGGCCATCCAGGCGTCCATCGGATCGAAGGTTATTGCCCGCGAAAACGTTCCTCCCATGAGGAAGAATGTTCTCGCCAAGTGTTACGGCGGCGACATCACACGCAAGCGAAAACTCCTCGAAAAGCAAAAAGAAGGTAAGCGGCGCATGAAACGAGTGGGCCGCGTCGATATCCCCCAGGAAGCCTTCCTCGCCGTGCTCAAGGTGTCTGAGTAGGGAAAGATTCCCCGATTTAGCCGAGGTAGGCCGCCCTTCCCCGCGGCCTCAGGGCGGCGTAACGGGTAATTGTGTGACGGAAGGCACTGAGATATAGTTAGCATGATGAAGTTTGAAGAGGAAGTCCTCCAGCTTAGAAGAATGGGCCTTGCGGTGCTAATGCCCGACGGAAAGTTGCATCGGGCGAGCCGCAGCCTCCGCAACCCTCGAAGTGTCATTCCGGTTCGTGTCCTTAAGAAAGGTAGCTTGCCGAAAGACCTGCGACAGATGATTCGCCAGAGTCGCGCCGAAGCCCGCAACTCGCGCCGTCCACGCCGAAATGACTAACCGCCCGATCCTGATCGGTCCACGAATCTGGGAACAACTGGATTCCTACGACAAGAACCTGAAGAGCAAGTTCATCCGTGCTTTCCGGTTTCTTAGCATGGACATGAGCCACCCGTCCTTACAGGTTGAACTGATTCGCGTTGGAAACGATAGGTTCTACCGTGCCCGCGTTGACCCGAACTACCGAATCCACTTTGACCGCAGGGAAGATTGCCACCTGATTTTGGCCGTCGGCCCTCACCATATCCAGGGCATAGGTTAGCAGTCGGAACCCGGCGGGTTCCTCTACCACTCCGCGCACGGCCGCGCTAGAATCGCTCCCACGCCACCCAACGGAGACTCATATGGAACTCAAAACTGTCCAGATCGAAAAGCCTGCCGATATGAACTTCATCCTCGGCCAGTCGCATTTCATTAAGACTGTCGAGGACCTTTACGAAGCCATCGTCCAGACCGTTCCGGGCATCAAGTTTGGGATTGGATTCTGCGAATCCTCGGGGCCGGCGTTGGTTCGTTATGCCGGGAACGATGCGGGCCTCATCGAGCTGGCCCAGAAAAATGCCCTGGCGCTCGCCTGCGGCCATTGCTTCATCATCTTCATGGAAGGCGGCTTTCCGGTGAACATCTTGAATACCATCAAGAACGTTCCCGAGGTCTGCCAAATCTTCTGCGCCACGGCGAACCCCGTCGAGGTGATTGTGGCCGAAAGCGAGCAGGGCCGCGGCATCCTCGGCGTCATCGACGGGGTAAAAACCAAAGGGGTTGAAACCGAAGCAGATATTAAGACCCGGATGGAATTCCTGCGGAAGATTGGCTACAAGCTGTAGCGGCGATTTTACATCGCCACGTAGCGCCCGCCTTCAGGCGGGCATCTGTAGTGGCAGTCTATGACCGCCGAGCATTTCCTGTAGCGCAAGTCCCGCCCTCCGGATTTGCGGCTTTTCAAGGCTATCCACTACGCTGTCTCAGCAAAAGCTTAGCTACGACCGCTGAAGTGTCATGCTCGTACCCAGACTCTGACATTTCCTTCAAGGCATTCCGTATCCAATCATCATCCCATAGCCGCCACCCTTCTTTTTGAAACCTGTCAGTCAGACAACGGTGATCTTGCTCCGTAGCTGTCTTGCCGGCCGCCAGACAGAGCTTGATAGCAGGCAACGGACCACCAGAGCTATCCCTGACGAGTTGCGAGGTAAGCCGTCGAAACACAGTTTGCCGGAGTCGAGGCTCAATAAACAACTTGTACCGATTTGAGGTCTTATCATGGGGATCGAATGATTTGAAAGTTACTCCTTTCGGGTCCAAGTACGATTTACACTCGACAACCAGAAGCTCATTGCTGGCGCCCTTGTACGCAATGATGTCTAATTCCCAACGTGGTGATGAGGGCCGGTCAATGGCACGTTTCTCGGCCTTCGAAAAACCAACTTTGAAACCGGACCATACCCAATAGCCTTTACGCTCTAATATGATTCCCACAAGCTGTTGAAATGTACCCATACTATCTGTACCTCGAAGAATCGGCTCGGTCTTTGCTCCTCTTCACTGGACACACGCAGCCACGATTAGCGCTTTTCGAACCTTACTATTTTTCAAGTCCCAGAACGGCGGCCCAATTGAAGAACCGCAAGTCCGAAAGGCGGGACTTGCGCTACGCCTTCTTCTCCTTGACCGTCGCCCCGAGTTCCCCGCGCGCGAGGCGGATGGAGAGGTCGTCGCCGACCGAGACCTGGGCAGCGTCGCGAACAATCTTGCCTGCGGCGTCGCGGGTGATCGAGTAGCCGCGCTGGAGGATGGTCAGCGGGCTGCGCTCCTTCAGGATCGCTTCGACCTGAGACAGGCGATTCCGCCGCTCGGTTAGGAAGCGCCGAAACTCCGCATCAAACCTTCCCAGGCGCTCATCAAGCGTTGCTCGTTTCAATCCCAGTAGGCGCCGGAAATCGTAACGGACCACTCCAGCCGAAGCTCCTAACCACGCTTGCCGGGCCATGTTCAACCGCAAGCGCATGGAGCGTTCCAGCGAGGCCACGGCATCATCCACGCGCTGGGCTTTCTCCCCAAGCCACGTCCCAAGGGTTTGAAAGACACGGTGCATCCGGAGCTCGGTATAGCGTTGTCGGGCTTCGGAGAGCCTCAGGCGGACGATCTGCAACATCCGCCGCTCGCGGTTTTCAAGCTCGGCTTCAAAATCCTGTTTGCGATGAACCACCAGTTCTGCGGCGGCTGACGGGGTGGGCGCGCGCAAGTCAGCAACAAAGTCGGCGATGGTAAAGTCGGTTTCGTGGCCGACGGCCGAAATCACCGGGATTTTTGACCCCGCAATCGCGCGGGCCACAATCTCCTCATTAAACGCCCAGAGGTCTTCAAGCGATCCTCCGCCCCTTGCCACAATCATCACATCCACCAAGCGTTCGCGGTTGAAATATTCGATGCCCTCGACGATCTCCTCCGCGGCGCCTTCGCCCTGAACCTTGACGGGATAAAGCAGCGCATTCATGTTCTTGAAACGGCGCCGGAGGATGCGCAGAATGTCCTGGATCACCGCGCCCGTCGGCGAGGTCACAACGCCTACGGTTCGGGGGAGTAGCGGCAAGGGCTTCTTGCGGGCGAGCTCAAACAAACCCTCGGCGGCAAGCTTCTGCTTCAGTTGTTCAAAGGCAAGTTGCAGCGCGCCAACGCCCGCCGGCTCAAGATATTCCACGTAGAGCTGATACTCGCCTCGGGCTTCATACACGCTCAGGTGGCCGCGGGCAATCACCGAGATCCCGTCTTGCGGTTTGAATTTGAGATAACGCGCCTGATTGCGAAAGCACACGGCTCGGAGTTGGGCGCTTGCATCTTTGAGGGTGAAATAGAGGTGGCCGGAGGTAGCAGCGCGGTAGTTTGATATCTCCCCCGTCACCCAAACATCGGGGAATTTGCTCTCGAGGAGGCCCTTGATTTCCTGGCTGAGCTCCGAAACGCTGTAGATCTTTCGCTCCGGTCCGAAATTGAGAAGGGGTTGGTCCAAGAGGAAACCTCGAGAAGCTATCAGGAGTCAGTGGTCAGTTGTCCGTTGTGAACCACTGACCACGGGCTACTGACAACGGACGCTTTAGCGCTTTGACAGTAACGAAATCAGCCAAAAAACCAACGTCAGCACGACACTCAAAATCAGGCAAGTGACGATGGGGAAATAGAACGATACATTTTTACCCTTGTACGCAATGTCTCCTGGCAACCGCCCCAGGCCGAAGAAAGAGAACCTGGCGCCTGCCATTAGCAGCAGCCCCACCGCCACGAATATCACGCCCGCGATGACGAGCAGTTTTCCTGTCTGAAATGAAACCCACCCGCTCATCTTCCAGCCTCGACCGCGCCGTCTACCATAATACAACCTTGGTGCCAGGCGAGGTACTTGTCAAGAAGGGAGACCGTCGCGCTGACTTGTAGAGACGGCCCGGCGGGCCGTCTCATGAAAGGACACGTTCCAGTGGAACGTCTCTACGGCGGTCATAGGCCGCCGCTACAGGAGTGGTGCTAATGGAGGTCAATGCCAGGGAAGAAATAGGCGATTTCGAAGACGGCGGTTTCGGGGGCGTCGGAGCCGTGGACGGCGTTGCGCTCGATATTCGTGGCGTAGAGCTTGCGGATGGTGCCGGGAGCGGCGTTCGCAGGATTGGTAGCGCCCATGACTTCTCGAAGACGGGCGATAATGTTCTCGCCCTCCAGAACCATTACCAGCGCGCGGCCGGAACTCATGAAGGTGGTCAGGCTTTCGAAGAATCCCTTGCCCCGGTGGACCGCGTAAAACCCCTCGGCTTCCTTCCTTGAGAGGTTCGCCAGGCGCGCGGCGACGATCTTGAACTGTTGAGCCTCGAAGATCTTGATGATGTCGCCGACGTGGCCGGCCTCCATGGCGTCGGGTTTGATGATGGTGAGTGTACGTTCGATGGCCACGGGCCTCCTTAAAGGCAGCGAATAGTGAATAGTAAATAGTGAATTGCACTGGCGCGTGAGCTTGAGATTTGGCTTCGGTGCAGATGACCCCGGACAATTCGAAATTCACAATTCACTATTCACAATTTCCTCTTGAGTGTCTCGCCGATGAGTGCGGGACTTTCGGCGACGGCGATCCCGGCCGCCTGGAGCGCCGCGATCTTATCGGCAGCGGTGCCTTTGCCGCCGGAGATGATGGCTCCGGCGTGTCCCATGCGGCGGCCCGGCGGCGCGGTGCGGCCGGCGATGAAGCCGACGACGGGCTTTCTTACGTTCGCTTTGATGAAGGTCGCAGCTTCCTCTTCCGCCGTGCCGCCAATTTCACCAATCAGCACAATCCCGTGCGTTTCGGGATCCTCGTTGAACAAGCGCAAGACATCCACGAAGGTGGTGCCAAGGATGGGGTCGCCCCCAATACCGATGCAGGTGGACTGACCGATGCCCAAGGCCGTGAGTTGGCCGACCGCTTCGTAAGTGAGCGTTCCGCTCCGGGAGACCACACCCACGTGGCCCTGCCGATGGATATGGCCGGGCATGATGCCGATCTTGCACTTTCCGGGTGAAATAATCCCCGGGCAGTTAGGGCCAATCAGGCGCGTCTTGGTGTCGGAGAGGAAACGCATGACCCGCACCATGTCGAGTGTGGGGATGCCCTCCGTAATGGCCACCACCAGCGGCAAGCCCGCATCCGCTGCTTCCAGGATGGCGTCAGCGGCGAACGCAGGCGGCACAAAGATCCCCGAGGCATTGGCGCCAGTCGCCGCGACAGCTTCCTGAATCGTGTTGAACACGGGAATTCCATCCACCGCCGTCCCGCCCTTACCCGGTGTGACCCCCGCGACCACTTTGGTCCCGTAAGCAATCGCCTGCTGCGTGTGGAACGTCCCTTCGCGTCCAGTGATGCCCTGGACGACTAAGCGCGTGTTTTCGTTAACTAAAATTGCCACAGAAACCCAGCTATCGGTGATTGCTGATTTGTGATTGCTGATTGCTCAGTGCGACTTTGCGGTTGTCCGCGATGCGGCAAAGATTCGCACCAACTCGTTCGCCTCAGCCAGCAAGTTATCCAATCTTGCTCTTCTTACAATGCTGGCATCGATGAGTAACTCCGACCAAAACGCCGTTTCATCGGCCTCTTCTACGGTTATCCCGATCTTCGAGACAAAGTCAGTCCGCGACCTAGCCCTGCAGGCACTCCGGTAGTTGGCTGCTATCGCAGTTCCTGAGCGGAGAACCTGCTTACCCAAGACGCGAGCCTCTTCCGTCTTTGGCAGAGCACGAAACAGCTTGATAACCCGCAAGGCAAACTGTTTGGTCCTTTGCCGCAATTCTTCCGGACTGGAAATCGTTCGGGCCCTGCCACTGCCAATCACAAATCACCAATCGCAGATCACAATTTGCTCATCTCGGGTGCGCCAGCGCGACCACTTTTTCTGCCGCGTCTTTCATGCCGTGTGCGACGGTGAAGTTGAGTCCGGACTCGCGCAGAATCTTCTGGCCCAACTCGACGTTCGTGCCTTCCAGGCGGACCACCACCGGGACCTTGATGCCGAGGGACTTGGCCGCGGCCACCACGCCGCTGGCCACGATGTCGCAGCGCATGATGCCGCCGAAGATGTTGATGAGCACGGCGCGAACGTTCGCGTCGCTCAAGATGATTTCGAAGCCGCGGCGTACCTGCTCCTCGTTGGCGCCGCCGCCCACGTCGAGGAAATTTGCGGGGCGTCCTCCGGCGTACTGGATGATGTCCATGGTGGACATGGCCAGGCCCGCGCCATTCACCATGCAGCCGACGTTGCCATCCAGGCGGATATAGTTCAGCCCGTAATTCGAGGCCTTCACCTCCAGGGGGTCCTCCTCGTCCAGGTCGCGCAACTCGCGGATATCCTTGTGGCGGGAAAGCGCGTTGTCGTCGAAATTCATCTTGGCGTCGAGGGCTAGCAAGCGGCCATCCCGCGTGAGGACGAAGGGATTGATTTCGACCAGCGAAGCGTCCGTGGCCTCAAACGCCCGGTAGAGGTTCGTGAAGAATCTCACGGCCTCGCCGACCAATTTCGCGTCCAGACCCAGGCCAAAGGCCAGCTTGCGAGCCTGGAACGCCTGGAAACCGATAGCCGGGTCGATGAACTCCTTCAGAATTCTCTCTGGATGCTCTGCGGCCACCACCTCGATTTCCACACCGCCTTCACTGGAGGCCATGAACACGGGACGCCCACTGGAGCGGTCAATGACCAGCCCCAGGTAAAGCTCGCGCACCACCTCCAGGCCCTCCTCGATCAGAACACGTCTTACCACGCGGCCTTCCGGCCCGGTCTGAACCGTGATGAGCTTCTTCCCGAGCATCTCGCGCGCCAGGCTCTCGGCTTCATTCGGGCTGTGAGCCAATTTCACCCCCCCGGCCTTGCCTCGCCCTCCCGCGTGAATCTGAGCTTTGACCATCGCGGCGTCGCCTAGCCGCTCGGCCACGCCTCGAGCTTCTTCGGGGCTGTAAGCCACGTCGCCGCGCGGGGTGGCGACTCCGAACCGCGCGAGAACTTGCTTGGCTTGGTATTCGTGGATTTTCATCTTAAGAGTTGTCAGTAGTCAGTGGTTGTCAGTAGTCTAGAACCCAATTATTGAATGCAATCAGCAGCTATCCAGAATTCCCCGAGGGAGGCCACCCCTCACAGTGTTAGGTTGCATTCGCCGTGAAATCTGGCAGTATAAGAAATGGGCGCAGGAATTGCAATGAACATCATCAGTTGTCGCCAAAGTCCGGTGGGTTTCGATTGATGCAACCGAGGAATGCCGGAGAGCAGGTGACAACTGACCGCGGACGCCTGAAAAGCATGCCCATTCGCGAGGCCATCCAAAAAATCGAAGCGCGCCAGCACCTGAGCCGCGAGGAAGCTCGGGCGGTGATGGGAGAGTTGCTTTCCGGCTCTGTGCCTGACCCGGAGATTGTCGCATTTCTCACGGCGCTGCGAGACAAGGGTGAGCAGCCGCAGGAGCTGGTGGGCTTTGCGGAGGTCATGCGCGCCTGTGCGGGCGAGGGGCTTCGCCGGGCCGGTGTGGATTTGGACGGGCTCGCGCGCGCGGAACCCCTGCTCGACACCTGCGGGACGGGCGGCGATGGCCACGGTACGTTCAACGTTTCAACGGCGGCGGCGCTGGTGGCCGCGGCGGCCGGGATTCGCGTAGCCAAGCACGGCAACCGCTCCATTTCCAGCCGCTGCGGCAGCGCGGATGTGCTGGAGGCCCTCGGCGTCGCCATCGACTTGCCGCTCGAGTGCATTCCCGCGTGTCTGGAAGAAGTCGGCATGGTCTTCCTCTTCGCCCCACGCTTGCACCTGGCCATGAAGCACGTGATGCAGGCGCGACGGAGCCTCAAAACCAAGACGGTTTTCAACTTGCTCGGCCCGCTCACCAATCCCTTGGGGGCGTCTGTGCAGTTAGTGGGCGTGTATGACCCGTCGCGCACCGAGATGATGGCACAAGCTCTGGGCGCGGTCGGCACGCGAAGGTCTTTCGTCGTTGCCGGTTCCGATGGCATCGATGAGATTACCACCACCGGCCCCACGCGTCTCTCCTGGAACGATGGCGGTACGGTCGCGACCCGTGAGGTCATCCCCGAAGAGTTCGGACTCAGGCGGGTTTCGCTGGAAGCGCTTCGGGGAGGTGACCCGGAGACGAACGCTCAACTGCTTCGGCGCGTCCTGGAGGGCGAGCCAGGCCCCTACCGCGATGTGGCGCTTGCCAACGCGGCAGCGGCTTTCACCCTGGCGGGAAAGGCCCAAGGCTTTGCGGAGGGAGTCGAGAGGGCAGCCGAGGTCATTGATTCCGGAGCCGCGCGACGAACGCTCGCGGGACTCATTGAATTCACCCGGAAGAAAAGGCGCTAAAGGGAAGTCAGGCCTTTTTCTGCGGTGGGACATAGCCTGGGGGAAGGTTGGCGCCTTCGCCAAAGAAGAACCGTTCCATCTGTGAGGCAATAATCTCCTGTGCTTCCTTGGTGGAGGGGTTCAGGCGGAACTCGTTGATGAGCATTCTCAAATGGTTCAGCCAAAGTTCCCAAGCCTCCTCCGAGACGTTGTCGTAGATACGCTGACCCAGCTCGCCACTCCAGGGAGGCTCCTCCAGCCCCGGAAGTTCCCTTCCAAGTTTCAGGCACTTCACCATGCGCTGTGCCATCAGAACGCCTCCGCGCGGAACGCTCCCTCGGGTTTGCGGGGAGAATCAGAGATTGAGATTCGACCTTGCCCGCCGCATGGGATCACAGTCCTGCCGCTCCCACGCACAACTTTCATTATACAAGAAAGCGCAGGAAAAACGCCTGAAGACCAGCGAAATTGCGGCCCTCCGACTTGCCGTCGTCGCGTAGGCCACCCATGGCGGTCTACGCTGGTCGGAGGAACAGCCCCTGGCGAACCGCACACTTTCACCAGTCGCCGCGGGCACTGTCGGTTTTGGCGACCGAGGGTCTGCCAGGTGCTCGCGCAGGCACGGCTCACACCCAGTAGTTGCGATCGAGCGACCGGTACTGGATGGCTTCGGAGATGTGCGGGGTTCCGATAGACTCGGCGCCCTCCAGGTCGGCGATGGTGAGCGCCACTTTCAGAATGCGGTCGTGGGCGCGGGCGCTCAGTCCCAGGCGGGTCATGGCGCTTTCGAGCAGGCGCTCGCAATCAACGGAAATGTTGCAGTACTTGCGGAGTTGCCGCGGGCTCATCTGCGCATTGCAGTAGATCTTCTCGCCCTGATAGCGCCGCAACTGGCGCTGCCGGGCCTCGACCACGCGCTCGCGAATCTCTTCGGAACCTTCACCGCCGGTATCCTGGCGGAGTTCATGGTACTTGACGGCGGGCATATCGATGTGGATGTCGATGCGGTCCAGCAGCGGTCCGGAGATTTTTGAGACGTAGCGCTGGATGAGGGGAGGCGTGCAGGTGCATTCCCGGGAGGGGTCGTTAAAGAAGCCGCAGGGACAGGGGTTCATGGCCGCAGCCAGCATGAAACGGGCGGGAAAGGTCAGCGTCATGGCGGCGCGCGCGATGGTGACGTTGCCGTCTTCCACCGGCTGGCGCAGCACCTCGAGCACGTTGCGCTGAAATTCCGGCAGCTCATCCAGGAACAACAGCCCGTTGTGAGCGAGGCTCACCTCGCCGGGACGCGGGACGGCGCCGCCGCCAATCAGGCCCGCGTCAGAAATGGTGTGGTGAGGCGCGCGGAAGGGGCGGGTGCCCACCAGTCCCGCGCCCGGCTCCAGCAAGCCGGCGACGCTGTGGATCTTGGTGGTCTGGATGGCCTCCTCGAAGGTCAGCGGTGGCAGGATGGTCGGAATGCGTTTGGCCAGCATGGTTTTGCCCGCGCCGGGCGGGCCGATCATCAGGATATTGTGGCCGCCGGCAGTTGCCACCTCGATGGCGCGCTTGGCGTGGAGCTGCCCTTTGACGTCGCGGAAATCCACGGCGTACTGGCTGGCCCGCGCCAGGAGCTCCGCCGTATTTACTTTTGCCGGCTTGAACTCGCGCGTCTCGTTGATCAGGTCCAACACCTGGGGCAATGAGCGCAAGCCGTAGACCTCCACCTCCTGCACGACTGCTGCTTCACACGCGTTCTCGACCGGCACCACCATCTTGCGGATGCCCTTTTGCCGCGCCATCCCCGCGATGGACAGCGCACCCTTGATGGGGCGCAGGCCGCCGTCGAGCGAAAGCTCGCCCAGGAACAAGCAGTTCTTCAGTTCGTCCTTCAGCAGCACGCCGGTGGTCCCCAAGATCCCCAGGGCAATGGGCAGGTCGAATCCCGAGCCCTCTTTCTTCACGTCGGCGGGCGCCAGGTTCACCGTGATGTTCTGGAAGGGAAAATCCAGGCCGCAGTTCTTGATGGCCGACTTGATGCGTTCGCGGCTTTCGCGCACCGCGGCGTCCGGCAAGCCCACGGTCATGAAAATCCCGTTGCCTGCGGAGATATCGACCTCAACCTCAACCGGGTAAGCATCAATCCCGAACACCGCGGCGCTGAAGGTCTTGAAAAGCATGGGAGTCACTTCCTAAGGGAGGATTCGTGGTTAGACGGGCGTCGGCTCCCGTTGGCCCCGGCAAACCGACGAGTCCCAAAGGATGGCGGCAATTATAGCAGGAGAATTCTAAGCCATAAGGGGAAAATCGCTCTTCCGCCAAGCGGACAAAACGTCTGCTGGGGACGCAGAGCTTGAGCAACCTACCCAGTGCGCTGGCAGATTATGCAATGCCCTTACGGCTCTGCCCCCACAGCTACAGCTAAGGACAAGGTAGTGTCTTCTTGGTGTCTTTATGCCTTGGTGGTTCAGGAAGTTCTCGGACTACCGGCCCTCGCGCATCTTTTCCGGCTCGAGCCGTGTGACGCTGCTTTCCGCCGGGGTGCTGGTCGCAAGCCGTTTTTCGAGTTCTTCGTTCACTTCTTTCAGAATCATCTCGTAATCGGCAATCTCTTCACCGGCCTCGCGGGCATCGGCCAATGCTTTCTTGACGCCTTTCAGCCAGCTCGTTGACTGCTTCTTGATGTCCGTGTAAGCGATGCCGTAGACCTTGCCGTTTTCAACCATGGCCATAGCTTGAGCCCCCTGCACCCTCGGCGGTTTGCAGAGGCATAGCCTGCTATGCCCCTACCCGTGCTGTGCCGCTACGGCGCCGCGGGTTTTCGCGGCCCGCGCATTTTCGCGACTTTGCGTGGGCGCGGTTGGCACTGCGGGCAGAAGTGGCTGCTGCGCCCGGCGATTACCACGCGACGGATGGCCCGGCCACAGCGCCGGCAAGGCTCGCCGGTTCGCTGGTAGACGCGGAGCTTGGACCGGTAATTCCCGGGCCGTCCCTCGATGTCGATATAGTCGCGGAAGCTCGTCCCTTGCAAAGCGACGGCGCGGTCCAGAACCTTGCGTACCGCCTTGAAGAGGCGCCGCGCTGCTTCCTCGGATACTCGCCCAGGCTGGGCGAGAGGATGGATGCGGGCCGCGAACAGTGCTTCATCCGCATAGATGTTGCCCATGCCGGCGAGCAACTGCTGGTTCATCAGCCAGCTCTTGATGGCCCCCTGGCGGCCTCGCATGGCTTGGCGAAATTGTTCTTCCGTGATCTGCTGCGCGTCAGGTCCAAGGCTTCCCAGCAGCGCTTCCAGTTCCTGGCGCGTGCAGCAGCGCAGCCTCCCAAAGCGGCGCACATCACGATAGCGGAGTTCTTCGCAGCCCCCTTCCAGGACCATGCGCAGGTGGGTGTGCGGCTCGCGAGGCGCTTCGCACGGTGCAACCGTGAACTGTCCCGTCATTCCCAGGCGCACCAGAAGGTAGCGAGGCGCTTCGCCCGCCGCGGCGGGCGCGCTAAGCTCGATGGCCAGTGCTTTACCCTTGCGCCGAACCTCCTTGATGAACCGGCCTTCAAGTTTCGAAGCGAATTCTTCCGGTCGTCCGACAATAACCGCGGGCTGGGATATCTCGACCGCGGTCACGCGCCGTCCCAGGGCGCGTTTCCTCAGGCCCTGCGCGACGGTTTCCACCTCGGGAAGTTCGGGCATTTAACCACAGTGACTGGTGGCGAGTGTCGCCATTAAGCTCGGTGACTCGCCGCGGCGAGACAGGTGGCGAGCAGCGGGTGAAAAGGCCCGGGCTGCTGATTGCTTATCACTCTTCACTTATCACTCTTCACTGTCTTTAGACCGCCACCTTGATGTCCGTACCCTCGACCAGCACGGGGTAGGTGGCGAGTTTGAGGGAGGCGTCGCCGCATTTCTCGCCGGTGCGAACGTTCCACTCCCACATGTGCCAGGGGCAGGAGACGACGTCCCCCGCGAGTATTCCCTCCCCCAGCGGCCCACCCTGGTGAAGGCAGGTATTGTCGAGCGCGTAGATGGCGCCGTCGACGTTAAAGAGGGCGAGGGTTTTGTCCTTCACCTCAACGGACCTGCACGTACCTTTTTGCAAATCGGAGAGGCTGGCCACTTTTACAAAGTCAGCCATGGTTGCTCCTTCAGGATGGTTGCAACTCCCGCCTCCCACCCACCGCGCTGTCTATTCCGATGTCCTCAAAGAAGAGCAGACTACCCGAACTGAACGAGCTCCGGCGTCCCCGCCTTGCCGATCCGAATGGTCCTCTTAAACTCATCGATCATGCTCTCATCCAGGCGCACTTCGGTGGGACGCTTGGCGAGGCTCATGCTATCGATTTTCTCCTGCAACTTCAGGAGGCCGTAGAAAAGGTTCTCCGGGCGCGGCGGGCAGCCCAGCACATAAACGTCCACCGGCACGATAAGGTCTACACCCTGTAACACCGCGTAAGTGTTGAAGGGGCCGCCCACGCTGGAACAGGCGCCCATGGAGATGCACCATTTCGGGTCCGGCATCTGCTCCCAGATACGCTTCAGCACGGGCGCCATCTTCAGCGTCACCGTGCCGGCCACAATCATCAGGTCCGCTTGGCGGGGGCTGGGGCGAAAGACCTCCGCGCCAAATCGCGCCATGTCGAAGCGTGAGGTGGTGGAAGCAATCATCTCGATGGCGCAGCAGGCCAGCCCGAACGTGAGCGGCCAAAGGGATGATTTTCGCGCCCAGTTGAAAACGTGGTCGACTGTCGTGATGATGAAACTTTTTTCGAACCGGTTCTCAATGTATCCCATAGGTCATCCTCAAAAAGACCTTGCCAGGAGAAAAGCATGTGTTCGGAATCCCTGAACCCAACATCCCATTATACTCGCAGCTTGGGCCTATTTCATCTCGCTCCGACAATCTCGTGTCCTTGCTCATCCACTTTATTCTGAACCGGCACTAACCCGCCACGACAAAAGTCCGCGTCTGCTCTGGACCGAGGAGCGCTTGTTCTGGACTCGCCGGTCCGATCCTCCGCCCCCGTTTCGCCCTGTCACCGCTTCCGCGCCAGGTTGCGGACCAGCGCCGCGCCGGCAGAGTCGCCCGCAGCTTCCAGGGCCTTGGCCTCAGCTTCAAAAGCCTGCCAGTAGGTGGGGTCGACATCTCGGGCGGCACGGAATTGTTCTGCTGCCTCGCGGTATTTGCCCAGTTTCATCCAGCAGGTGCCCAAATAGAAACGCGCGCCGAGGTCCTGTGGGTTCACTTGAACGGCGCGCGTGAAATACTCCGCAGCCTTCGCGTAATTCTGGCGCGGAAAATAGACCGAACCCAAAGAGTCGTAAGCCAAGCTGTAGCCAGGCAAAACCCGGACAGCCTTCTGGAAGTACCGGATCGCCTCCTCGGGCTGGCCCTTTTGATAGGCGATCTGGCCGAGGCCGAGGTAGGAGTCGTAGGTGACGGAAGCCAGCGGCCGCAAGCTGCTGGCATTCAACCGCAGCGCGGTCTGGTATTCCCGGATGGCGCCCTCCAAGTCGTAGCGCCGGTACTGAAGAACCACGCCCCGGACGACATGTAGCAAAGCGGCGTTGGGCGATTGTTGCAGGGAATAGTTCGCCAGCGTCTCGTTGTCGCGCCAGTTGGAAATCGCCCGGACTGTCTGAACGGTCCACAACAACATCACCAGCAGAAGGCCCGGAAGGACGAACCGCGCCAGCTTCACGCCGGGCAGGCGCGGCGGCAGCCATACGAAGATCAGGAACGAAATCGCCAGGCAAAAACCTGCCGAGGGGATGTAGGAAAACCGCTCCGCCAGAAGGGGGAAGCTGAGCTGGCGGATGTCCAGGCAGGGAACCAGGGTAATCGCCCACCAGATCACCAGGAAGCTCAAGAGAGGCTGGCGCTTGCGAATCCACAGCGTCGCCAGCAATACCAGGAGGGTCAGCCACGGCCAGGGAGACCGCAAGGCCGGCCCGATTTCAAACACCCGGAAGACGTTCAAGTGCGTGGGCCAGAAGAAGAGGCGGGTGTGATCCCCCAGCAAGCCGATGGCAGCGCCCACAACCTGGGATGAGATCTTCCAGAGATGCTGCGTGTAACTGAAGTGGCCCAGCATGGTTCTCCGGATCTCCACGTAGGCCGCCACGGCAAGGAGGTAAGGGACCACGCGAGCCGACCTCCGAAGCCAGGATTCCTTGGGCGCGAGAAAGAGCCAGTAAGCCAGGATGAGTAAAGGGAGGCTGAGGGCCATTTCCTTGAAGAAGAGCGCCGGGAAATAGGCCAGGGCGGCGAGGGCGTGCTTTTCGCCTCGGCGGCGCTCCGCCCTTTCCGCGCGGAGGAAGAGCAGGAAAGCCAGCAGATAGAAGAATCCGAAACCCGCCTCGGGAATCGAGGCGATCCAGGCGATGGCTTCCACGTGCAGGGGGTGCAAGGCCCAAAGCACAGCCCCAGCAAACGCCGCCAGTGCGTTTTGGAGTAACTCCCGCCCGACCCGATACACCAACCAGACGGTGGCCGCGTAAAGGAAGATTTGGAACAAATGGAAAGCCGCGGGATTCGGTCCCGCCACTCGATACACCACCCAGTAAGTAAAGAACTGTAGGGGGCGATAAAAGTTTGTCTGTACCGCCACACCCAGAAAGGACCAAACGGAACCCGAGAAGATGCGCGGCCACAAGTGTGGGTTCAGGATGAAGGGGTTCTGGACGATCTGGTGTTCATCGTCGTAGACAAATCCGTTGGTGAGAGTCCCGGCATAGGCGAGGAAGGTGGTGAGGGCCAACACGGCCCCCACCAGATAAGGGTACTTCTTCAGGCGCTCGTTCCAATGGCTCAGCAAGGCTTGACCTCTCGATCAAGGTTCGTCGGTTCCGGCACGGTGCGAAGAAGCTTCGGGATCGAGACCCGAAAGCGTGAGGAGATTACCAAAGCACCCCCAGTTCTAAAATGGCACTTTAGTTCTTGAGCTAAGGTTTTTCCACCAGGCTTCGAACTTTCGCCGCCCCCGCGGCGTCGCCTGCCGCCTCGAGAGCCCGAGCTTCGGCTTCCCGGGCTGCCGGGTCGTTCGGGTCAATCTCCACAAGAGTGTGAAACTGCTCCGCCGCCTGGCGGTATTTACCCAGTTTCATCCAGCAGGTTCCCAAATAGAAATGCGCGCCGAGGTCAAAAGGATTCACGGTAACAGCCTTGGCGAAGTATTCTGCGGCCTTCGTATAGTCACCCTTCGGGAAGCAAAGCGAGCCGAGGTAGTCATACGCCGGGCTATCGCCGGGTGAGACTCGGATGGCTCTTTCGAAGAACTCGATTGCCTCTTCCGTCCGGCCTCGGCGGTAGGCGATTTGACCGAGGCCGAGGTAGGAATCGTAGGTGACGGAAACCAACGGGCGCAAGCTGGCTTGGTTCAATTGCAGGGCGGTTTCGTACTCCCGCGACGCGGCGTCGAGATCACCATGTCGAAACTGCAGGAGCAGGGCCTGACTGACGTGGAGTAAAGCGGCGTTGGGAGATTGCCGGAGGGAGTAACCCAGCAGGGTCTCGTTGCTCCGCCAGTTGGGAATCGCCCGGACGGTTTGAATCCCCCAGAAAAGCATGACCAAGCCCAGCACTGGAAGGACGAAGCGGTGGGGACGCGCGCGGGGATACCGCTGCGGGATCCATATGAGGGCAAAGGATGAAATCGCCAGGCAGGGGCCCACGGAGGGAATGTAAGAATAACGGTCGGCTACCACGGGGAAGTTGAGTTGTCGGATGTCAAGACACGGCGACAGCGCGACCGCCCACCAGGTGACCAGGAAGCCGGCGCCGGACTCACGCTTGCGAACCCACAACAACCCGAGAAGCGCCAGGATTGCCAGCCAGGGCCATGGTGAACGCAGGCTTGAAGCTATTTCAAAAGTGCGAAAAACGTTGAGATGAAGAGGCCAAAAAAAGAGTCTTGCGTGCTCACCAAGCATGCCCACAGCGGCCTCCACGGCGGCGAGCGAAATCTTCCAAAAGTGCGGCGCAAAACTGAGGAAGCCCAACTCAATCCTTCGAATGGCCAGGTAGGCGCCGGCAGCCACCAGATAGGGGATCCAGGCGGCCGCGCGCCGCCTCCAGTCCTCCTTCTGTGGAATGAAAAACCAATATGCCAGGACCAGTAAAGGAAAGCTGAGCGCCATCTCCTTGAAAAAGAGCGCCAGAAAGAAGGCGAGCGCGGCGAGCCTGTGAGCGGCCAGGCCTCCGCCAGAGGCTTTCTCGGCGCGGAGAAACAACAGGAATGCCAGCAGATAGAAGAACCCGAAGCCTGCATCGCAGAGCGAGGCAATCCAGGCGACGGCCTCCACGTGCAGGGGGTGTAATGCCCACAGGAAAGCGCCGAGGAAAGCCGCCAGGTCGTTCTGGAGCAGCTCCCGTCCAATCCCGTACACCAGCGTAACCGTCGCGGCGTAAATGAGCAGGTGGAACAGCTGGAAGGCCGTGGGATTCGGCCCGGCGACACGATACACCAGCCAGCAGGAGAAAAGATGCAGGGGGCGGTAAAAGTTGCTGCGAACCGCAGCCTTCAGAGGCGCCTGAGCAGGTCCCTCCAGGATCCGTAGCCACCCGCGCGGGTTCCGCATGAGAACATTTTCGACGATCTGGTGTTCGTCGTCGGAAACAAATCCGTTTGCAAGCGAACCCGAGTAAATAATCAGGGTGACGGTGGCCAGCACAGCCGCCGCCAGGTAGGGATGATTTTTCAGATGTTCGTTCCAACGGTTGATCACTGCTTGATCTCTCGATGGGAAGCCGGGCGTTAACCCACCCCCAAGGGTTAACGGTGCAGGGCGCCCCTGGCGCGCTGCCTAGCGGGCTGGCGTCCGGCTGCGGGCTCGCGCCGCCCCGGCAGAATCTCCTGCCGCTTCCAAAGCCCGGGCTTCCGCCTCGTAGGCCTGGAGGTATGTTGGGTCAATTTCTGCCGCCGTGCGGAATTGTTCCGCCGCAGCGCGATACTTGCCGAGCTTCATCCAGCAAGTTCCCAGGTAGAAACGCGCACCAACATCATAAGGGTTCGACTTGATTGCTTTTTCAAAGTACTCTGCGGCCTTCGCGTAATCTCCCCGCGGGAAGTAAACCGAGCCCAGCGCATCGAACGCCTGGCTGTTGTCCCGGGTGGCGCGGGTTGCCTTCTGGAAGTAATCCACTGCCTCTTCCAGCCGGCCCTTCCGCTGCGCAATCTGCCCCAGCCCCAGATAGTAGTAGTAGGTGAAACCCCCGCCCTTCGATCCGCGTGTGTCCAGGCTGCGCGCCAGCTCATACTCCCGGAGCGCAGCATCCAGGTCTCCCTGGCGGTACTGGAGGTTCAAGGCCTTTGCGAAATGGAGTTGCGCATCGTTTGGGGATAACTTGCTCGAATAGTTCACAAGGGTGTCGTTGTCTCGCCAGTTGGGAACCGCGCGGATGGTCTGAATAGACCACAGGATTGTTACCAGGGCCAAGGCCGGGAGAGCCACAGGAAGGGAGCGGGCGCCGGGGACGAACTTCCGCAGCGCAACGAGCAGGAGGAAGGAAACTGCCAGGCAGAGTCCCACCGACGGGATGTAAGAAAATCTTTCCGCCACCACGGTGGTGCTGAGCTGGCGAACATCCAGGCAGGGCAGAAGGGTCACCACCCACCACGCCCCCGAAAAACTTAACCGCGGCTCACGCTTGCGAACCCAGCACATCGTCACCAGCGCCAGCAGGGTCAGCCAGGGCCAGGGGGAATGCAAACTTGCTCTCAGCTCGAAACCACGGAACAGGTTCATGTGGGCCGGCCACAAAAAGAGCCGCAGGTGCTCCCCCAGGAGCCCTACGATGGCCCCTGCCATCTTCCATGGGACCTTCCACGCCTGGCGCGACTCTACAAGAAATCCCAGAACCGCTCGCCGGATCGCGACGTAAGCCACGGCCGCCGCAAGGTAGGGGAGCCAACGCGCGAAACGGTTCCGCCAGCCGTCCGCAGCGGGTCGCTCGGCAGCCAAGCACCAATAGGCCAAGACTACCAACGGAAAGCTGATGGCCATTTCCTTGAAGAAGAGTGCGAGGAAGAACGCCCCCGCAGCCAAACCGTGTACAAGGAGGCGACCATTCGAGGCTTTCTCGGCGCGGAGGAAGAGCCAGAAGGCGAGCACGTAGAAAAATCCGCAACCCGCATCGGCCAGGGCGGAAATCCAGGCTACCGCCTCGACGTGCAGCGGATGTACCGCCCAGAGCAGCGCACCCGTGAAGGCGGCCAGCTCGTCTTCGAACAGTCCTTGCCCGAGCTGATATACCAGCCATACGGTAGCTGCGTATAGGAGCAGTTGGAAGAAATGGAAGGCCGGGGGATTCGGCCCGGCGGCGCGGCAGATCAGCCAGTAAGAGAGAAATTGCAGCGGCCGATAGAAGTTGGTTTTTGCGCCCGCGAATCCCCATACCGAGGTCGTGAGGTTTTGCTTCCACAGGTGTGGGTTTAGAACAAATGGGTTCTCCAGGACTTGAGGGACATCATCGTAAACGAACCCGTTCTTGAACGTTCCCGAGAAAACCGAAAAGGTAATGAGAAACAAGAGGGCTGCGGCCAGAGAAGGATAACTTTTCAGCCGCTCGTTCAACTGGTTGAGCAAGACAGAACCTCAAGCCCAAAGTTGTCCTGGGCATCCGCGCTCACGCCCCGTTCAAAAGCGCGCCGCGACGCACTTTCCGGTTCAACCAAGGATTATAACGGCTGCGAGGCAGTGAGCAAGTCTTCTCTCTATCCCGCGCGGATTACTCGCGCGCGGACCTCGCGCCTTGAGCCAGTTGAATTTGTCGCGGAGTTGTCCAGAATCCTATCGCTCATGTGCAGCCGAGTACCTTGCGTTCGTTGATGGAGGAGTCAGGGATAAGGTCCAAACCGGAGGGATGGAGGCGGGAGCTAAGCTGGAACCGGCTTGGCATTCTGAATCGTCACCTTTGGATCGGGGGCAGGCGGCGGGACGGAGAGACCTTGCTCCCGCAGCAAAGCTACGTGTTCTTCCATTCCCCATCGCGCTTTGTAAAGGCAATCTTCGATGGAGTTGCCGACACCGGTGAAGCCTTCCAGATCCGGGGAATAGAACCCGAAGAAGTTGGGGTCTTCAGTGGCTTCGATGCAGAACAGGCAACTATTCCCGAACGGCTACCCTTTACATGTCTTACGAAGTCGTTTGCCAGGGCTTCGCTTTCCAACATGCTTCGACCGAGAGGAAACCTGAATAAATCGAGCTACAAGTCCCGACCTAACCCTGCACCTTCGTCAGCAGCTCGACGAACTTCTGCTCGCGCTCAGCCTGATTGAGACCCAAGTGTTTCTCCATGACCTGGGTGGTGTTCATGGAGCAGAACTTGGGGCCGCACATGGAGCAGAAGGCCGCATCCTTATAGGACTCGTTGGGCAGCGTTTCGTCGTGCATGGAGCGCGCCGCCTCGGGGTCGAGAGAAAGCTCGAACTGCTTGTTCCAATCGAAGAGGAAGCGCGCGTAGGAGATGGCGTCGTCGCGGTCGCGGGCGCCGGGCCGCTGCCGGGCGATGTCCGCGGCGTGGGCCGCAATCTTGTAAGCGATGATACCCTGGCGGACGTCGTCCTTGTTGGGCAAGCCAAGGTGCTCCTTGGGGGTGACGTAGCAAAGCATGGAGGCGCCGTGCCAGCCGATCATCGCTGCGCCAATCGCCGAAGTGATGTGGTCATAGCCTGGCGCGATGTCCGTGACCAGAGGGCCGAGGGTATAGAAGGGCGCCTCGTGACAAAGCTCGATTTCTTTGTCCACCTGGAGTTTGATCTGGTCCATGGGGATGTGGCCGGGTCCCTCGATCATCACCTGCACGTCGTACTCCCAGGCCTTCTTGGTCAGCTCGCCCAGGGTTTTCAGTTCCGCAAACTGCGCCTCGTCGCTCGCGTCGGCGAGACAGCCGGGCCGCAGTCCGTCGCCGAGAGAGAAGGAGACGTCGTACTTCTGGAAAATCTTGCAGATGTCCGTAAAATGCGTGTAAAGGAAATTCTCCTGGTCGTTCTCGACGGCCCACTGGGCCATGATGGCGCCGCCCCGGCTCACGATCCCGGTGATGCGTTTGCGGGCCAGGGGAACGAACTCACGCAGGACGCCCGCGTGAATGGTCATGTAATCGACGCCCTGTTGCGCCTGCTCTTCGATGACTTCCAGCATGATCTGGGGAGTCAGTTCGCGCACCTGTTTCACGCGGGCGAGAGCCTCGTAGATGGGCACGGTGCCAATGGGAACCGGGCTGTGCCGCAAAATCGCCTCGCGGATCTCGTGAATGTCGCCGCCGGTGGAGAGGTCCATCACCGTATCCGCGCCGTAATGCACGGAGGCGTGCAGTTTTTCGAGTTCCTGATCGATGTTCGAAGCGGTGGCGGAGTTGCCGATGTTGGCGTTGATCTTGCATTTCGCCGCGATGCCGATGCACATGGGCTCAAGTTCGACATGGCGTATGTTGGCTGGAATAATCATGCGGCCGCGCGCCACTTCACAACGCACGGTTTCCGCCGAAAGGTTTTCGCGTTTCGCCACGAATCCCATCTCTTCGGTGACCATGCCCTGGCGGGCGTAGTGCATCTGCGTCACGACGGGTCCGGTGCGCTTCCGGATCCATTCACTGCGAATCGGAGGCAACATAAGTCTCTTCTCCTCCCCCACGGATTTCTGCGGGGGTTCCACGAAATTCCAGTTTACTGCCTGCCCTGACCTTCCGCAAGCAGCGCCCGCGCCGGGGGCATTGTGATAGCGACTTCCAGGACTGCACCCCCAGCACTGCCTGGGGCAGGGCACGCCGTGCGCTCTGGGCGACCACAAGGGTCGCGCCTACTTTAGTGCTTCGGCGAGGGCTTCCGCCGTGTGGATGGGCGGCTGGCAGGTCGCACCCACACAGACCAGGGCCAGCGGCGTGCCGTCGAGCGGCAGGTTCGGCAAAGTGGCGGCCAGGCCGGCAGGGAGGTCGCCTGATTTCACCGTGTCAGGCGCAAGGGCCAGCACACGCTTGCCGGCGCGCGGCGCCTCGTAGGCGGCCTTCAGAAGCTTTCTCGTGCGCTCATCCTCTGCTGCTCCGACTACTACGATTTCGAGAGGCTGGCGCAGGTGGTTGACCAGCGCTACGGCATAGGTCGCCGCAAACAGACCGTATTCCGGGGCCTTGGGCGCGAAGAGATCAAGGATGGCTTCCGCCTTCTCGCGGTAGTCCGGCCGCTCGGCTAGAACCGCCAGACGATCGAGCGCCAGCACGCCCACAGAATTGCCCGCCGGGGTGGGAGAATCCTGGAAGGACTTGCGGCTCATCTTCAGGCTGCCTTGCCGTCCGTCCAGGTCTCGAGCGGTGTCAAAGAAACCGCCGCTTTGCTCGTCCCAGAAGCGCCGAAGGGTTGTTTCCATTAGCTCCAGCGCATGGTCAAAATAGGAGCGGCGGCTCGTCACCTCATAGGCGTCCAGCAGTGCGCCGACCATGAAGACCTGGTCGTCCAGAAGGCCGAAATTCGAAACTCGAAACTGGAAATTCGAAACTGGAAATTCGAAACTCGAAGCGTGAGGAGGGTCGCCCATCTCTGAGGGGATGCGTAGCAGGCTGTGAGCCATCCCCTTGGCGGGGTCATAGGCATTGGCGAGAAGCAGGTCCAGCGTCACGAGGGCGTGGTCTCTAGCACCTTCGAGGTCCAGGACCTTGTAAGCCTCGAGCAGCGCGGAGATCATCATGCCATTCCAGCTCGTATAGATGGTGGTATCAACAAGAGGCGTGGGCCGCTTGGCGCGCGCTTCGAGCATCTTGAGCTTGGCCCTCGCCAGGATCTGGCCCACCTCCTCCGGTTTCAATCCCAGCCGGGCGGCGATGGCCTGGAAGGGCTGGTCGATGAACAGCACATTCTTGGCCGGGTTGTGGTGCATTTCGCCCTGAGCTTCTACGTGGTAATGCTGCGCCACGACTTTCGCCTCAAGGTCATCGAGCGCGGCGTTCAATTCATCCAAGGCCCAGGTAAAGTAATCGCCGTCATCGTCCAGGCTGCAGTCAGCGTCCTGGCTGGCAAAGAAGCCACCTTGCGGACTTGAAAGAACATTTTCAACGAAAGACAAAATTCCCAGAGCAATCTCGCGGAAGAACTCCTGCTTTGTTATCTGGTAGGCGCGGAGGTAGTTCAGCAGCAGGCCCGCATTGTCATACGACATCTTCTCGAAATGCGGAACGACCCAGCGCTCGTCGACGGAATAGCGATGGAAGCCGCCGCCGATCTGGTCGTAGACGCCGCCCCGACCCATTCGCTCGAGGGTGGTGGTGACCATCGTCAGAAGCCAGGCCTGAGGGGTTTGGAGATAGGCATCCATCAGGAGCTCGAGCGCGCTGGCGTGCGGAAACTTGGGCGCGTTGCCGAAGCCCCCGAATTGCGGGTCGAACATCCGCCCGATGTTCTGAATAACGGCTTCGAGAACCTCGGGCCCCGCCTTTCCATCTTTCTTGTCGAAGAGTTCCGCGTTCTGCAGCGCTTGAGAGATTTTCTCCGCGCTGTCGTGAATCTCGGTCCGATGGGTTTTGTAGTTGTGCGCAATGGCTTCCAGGATGCGCTTCATCCCGGGACGTCCGTAACGGTCGTCGGGCGGGAAATAGGTGCCGCCGTAAAACGGTTTGCCCTCGGCGGTGAGAAAGGCGGTAAGCGGCCAGCCTCCCTGGCCGGTCAGAGCACTCACCGCCATCTGGTAGCGCGCGTCAATGTCGGGGCGCTCGTCGCGGTCCACCTTCACGGGAACGTAGTGATCGTTGATGAGGCGCGCCACCTCTTCGTGCTCATAACTCTCGCGGTCCATCACGTGGCACCAGTGGCACCAGACTGCGCCGATATCCAGGAGGATGGGCTTGTCCTCGAGCCGGGCCTGCTCAAATGCCGCGTCGCTCCACTCGCGCCACTGGACAGGCTGATGAGACGCGCTGCGGAGGTAGGCGCTCGCAGCTTTGGCCAATTCGTTGGTTGGCTTCCCGTTGCTCATATTGACCTTTTGAGATGCCCTGAGAAATGTGGCCTGGTTCGCCCCGGGGCTCGCCTACTGCACCCGCCGCGGATCCTTGGGCGGTTCCTGGGATCCGGAATCGTCCAGGGGTTTCCGCCCCGCGAAACCTTCGTCGATTCCGTGCCAGAACCCGATGCGCTCTTCGCCGAGCTTCCAGCACAGATAAACCTCTTCGCCTCCCAACAGGCAGAGGAAGTCCACCAGCCCCTCGTCGAGGTCCTTCACCAGGCAACCCATCTGCTGGATCTTGTTGACGCTTTCCTCGAGCCGGGCGGTGGTTTGGTCGTACTCGGTTTTCTTTTGGCTCAGCTCCGCGCAAGGGGGGATCGAGCCGCCCAGCAACATAATCTGCGAGGTGGCCTTAGCGATTTCCGAGGCCAGGCCATCGACCGTCTGCTTCTGCTTGCGGGCGTCCTCCAAGAATGGCCCGATCAGCGGCAAAAGCGCTTCGGCTTCCTGGTGATTGAAATACTTTTCGCCCATAGGAGAAACGTAGGGGCGATCTTCATGATCGCCCTGGGGGGGCGAAAACAAGGTTCGCCCCTACTTGATTTCCAGCATGCGGTCGAGCGCCACGCGCGCCCAGCGCTTGGTTTCCGGGTCAACACTGATGCGGTTCACCACCTGTCCCGCCACCAGACTCTCCAGCGTCCAGCACAAGTGTTGCGGCGAAATGCGGTACATCGTGCTGCACATGCATACGCAGTCGTCGAGGGAGACCACCAAGCGATCCGGATACTCTTTCGCCAGACGGTTGATCATGTGAATTTCGGTGCCCACCGCCCACCGGCTTCCCGGCGGCGACTCGACCACGCGTTTGCGGATGTATTCGGTGGAGCCCACCTCGTCCGCCAACTGGCAGACTTCAAAGGAGCATTCCGGATGAGTGATTACGCGAATACCGGGATGATTCTTCCGCGCCCGCTCCACGTGCTCCGGCAGGAACCGCTGGTGGACGGAGCAGTGGCCCTTCCACAAGAAGATTCGTGCCTGCTTTATCTCTTCATCAGTAAGCCCGCCCGCCGCCCTGCGCGGGTCCCACACGGCCATCTGCTCGAGCGGAATGCCCAGGCGGTAAGCAGTGTTGCGCCCCAGGTGTTCGTCGGGAAGGAACAAAGCCTTCTCCCCACGCGCCAGGGCCCATTCCATAATCTTTCGAGCGTTGGACGAGGTGCACACCGCGCCGCCGTTCCGGCCCACGAAAGCCTTGATAGCGGCTGTGGAGTTGATGTAGGTGACCGGAACTATCTTTGCGCGGGTGGCCTGGTCCAGCTCCTCCCAGCAGACTTCCACCTGCTCCAGGTCGGCCATGTCCGCCATGGAGCAGCCGGCGTTCAGGTCCGGAAGGATTACCACCTGGTGGCCGGCGCTCAGGATGTCGGCGCTTTCGGCCATGAAATGCACGCCACAGAAGACGATGTACTCCGCTTCCGGCCGGCTGGCGGCGAGCTGGGAAAGCTTGAGGGAGTCGCCGCGATAGTCGGCGAACTTCACCACTTCATCACGCTGGTAGTGGTGGCCCAGGATGACCAGACGCGCACCCAGCTCGGCCTTGGCGCGGGCAATCCGCTCGTCAAGCTCCTGCTCGGAGAGCTCCACGTAGCTTTCGGGAAGCAGAGTTAGAGCGACTGTCGCCATGATGACCTGTTCTCTAGTTTAGCGTATTTCCAGGGGTCCTGCCGGGTCTGTATTACAAGTCGAGGCGGCTTCCCGACAAACTGGGGAGAGGCTACAGCCCCGTAGTCTGGCCGGAGGCCGCCCGTTCTGGCGAGGTAAACTCGCCGCTACAACACCAGGCGGCTAGCCACCGATGTACACCATCGTGCGGTCGGGTTGAACGAAATCCGGCTCGTTGATGCGGTGACCGGGCTCTTTTTGGTAGACCAGGTTCTTGATGAAATGCTCGATATCACCGTCGGTGGCGCCGTTGCGGACCAGGTGGCGCACGTCGTGCTCACGCAGCGAAAACAAGCAGGTGCGAAGTTTCCCGTCCGCGGTCAGGCGAATCCGGCTGCACTGGCCGCAGAAGGGGATCGAAACCGGAGCGATGATGCCAAGCTCGCCCTCGCCGTCTGCAAACCGGTAGCGCAGCGCGGTCTCGCTGGGCGAATGCCGGGGAAGCTCAACCAGCGGAAACACCGGGTTGATCGTCTCGACGATCTCCCTGGCGGTCACTACCAGCTCAGGCTTCCAGTTGTGATCGGCGTCGAGCGGCATGAACTCGATGAACCGCAAGACGATGTCGCGCTGCCGACCCAAGCGCACGAAATCCACGATCTCGTCGTGGTTGAATCCCCGCACCAGCACGATGTTTACTTTCACCGGCGTCAGACCCGCCTCCAGAGCCGCGTCGATACCGGCCATGACCTTCTCAAAAGAAGCCGGCGTGCGAGTGATCCTGGCAAACTTCTGGGGGTCCATCGAGTCCAGACTCACCGTGACCCGAGGAGAGCCTGCTGCGGCCAAGTCTTTTGCCATTTCGTGGAGCAAATACCCGTTGGTGGTGATGGCGATGTCTTCAAGGCCATCCATCTCGGCCAGTTGCGCGATGAAATCGATGACCCCCGGGCGTAGCAGCGGCTCGCCACCCGTCACGCGAATTTTGCGAATGCCCAGTCCGACAAGGACACGGGTGAGCCGTAGGAACTCGTCCCAGGTGAAGAGATCTCGGTGCGGGAAGTAATTCTTGGGGTCGGCGGATTTGCAATACACGCAACTAAAGTTGCAGCGGTCCGTCACCGAGATGCGCAGGTCGTGAATTTCCCGCCCAAGCTTATCTTTGAGCATTGCTTTGTAGTGGCGGTCTCCGACCGCCGTAAAAACGTTCCGGCGGAACGTCTCCCTCCTGGAGACGGCCCACCGGGCCGTCTCTACACTACCCGGCCGAACCGGGACAAAAACCAAAAAGCCTACCCGCGTTTGGAGTAGGCTCAGTTCTCCTTTCCAAACACGGGAGGCGACCCGATTTCTCAGATCACCCTATCGGCCTGCCGGGCTTGGGTTTTTCAAGTGCCTTTAGCCCCGCAGGCTCGGAGAACACTTCGATCGTACCTGATTAGATGCCCGTGCGCAAGGGAGGATTCTCGCCTGTAGGGGCGAAGGCATGCCTCGCCCCTACGATTCGAAAACGACCATTTGGTGCCCGGCGACCGACGGGACGACGACTTGCGCGTACCCGTCGGCGTAATCGAATTTCAAGCTCTGGCGCTGCGGGGCCAGATAGACCTGCCGCGGGCGTTGGTGCAATCTCAGTCCAAACTTCAAATTGGAGAGAGGAATGACATCCTCGACAATGTCGATGTCGGGGGTCCGTCTCTCCGCCGGGTAGTGCAACACGTGCACGATGCGCCGACCTTTCTGCTCCGTGACGGTAATCTGCGCGCTCGAGGGCGCTTCCGCCTTGGTCAGCGGATTCGGCAACAGGCGCTTGAGGCAATTGGCGACGAGCTGCTTGTGAACCGCATAGCTGTGCCGGGAATAAGTTGTGAAGATGGGGTTGGAAATGTAGATGGCGTTGCCGCTTTGGGCGACCGCCACGTACTCGGTGGGCTTTTCAAACGGCGTCTGCCGGTGCGAGCTGAAGTGCAGATAGTTGCGATCAAAATAGGATTTCCAGATGCGCGCTAAGACGGTGGTGCCGGGTTGGGCTTTCACCGCCGAGCCCTGCTCGTAGAAGAAGTGCACCATGGGCGGGATTCCTTCATTCAACCCCTCCAAAGCTTCGAAGTACTCGCCCTTATCCTTCCCCAGCCCCTCATATTCCAAGCCGAGGTCCGGCAGGGCGAACTTCTTGCCTTCCGAGTCCAGGCCTGACTCGTGGCTCAGGATGAGTTTTCCCCCGCCCGCAAGATAGGCTCGCACTTTCTCCAGCAACGCTCCCTCCAGCCGATGGCTGTCGGGAAGAATGATGAGCTTGTAGCGGGTGAAATCCGATTCTGCGTCGAGCGCATCGAACTGGTGGTGCAATTGCGCGAGCAGGCGGGTGACACCCAGGTCAGTGTCCGTAACTCCGGTGTGACCGGTCAACCCGGTCCTTGCCAGGAAGCCGATTTCGGTGACAGCCCTAGCGCCGGCGCACCAGGGTTCCTTCTCGGCGACGCTGCGATAGGTACGCCCCATGCGCTCATACACGGCTTTCTCGAGCTTGCCGCGGGGATGAAGTTGGTCGCCGATGGAGCATTTCGCTCCGTGTGCCAGCATCGTGAAGCATTCGTAATCGAGCGCCGCCTGGTTGCGCAGGGTGCCGAAATCGCCCCAACTGCGGTGGAAGCGGCCCGTCACGCCCATGAAGTCCAGGCCGAGATTCCGCGCGTAACGGGACATCACCGCAAAGTGACCGTAACCCCAACCCCCGCCGGGCAGCGACTCGATCTCGAGATGAGAGAAGTACTTGAGTTCCGGCCGCATGCCCACGTGGACGCGCCCATTGAAGAAGATGGTCGCCTGGGGCTGGCGCGCCCGGACAATCGTCGAGAGACGGTCCATCGCCCGCTCGATCACGAGTTGCGCGTGCCGGTCACGATCCTCCTGCTTCGCGGAATTCAGTCCCAGCTTCTCCCGCTCGCGCAGGCAATAGGTGCAGAAACACCCATAATCCGAGTAATGCATGATGTCGATGAAGAAGCCATCGGCGTCATAGTTCTTCGCCACTTCCTCGACCTGCGCGGCGACGTAGTCGAGGAGGGGCGTGTTGGGGCAGAGGCGCCGCCAACCCGCCTCGAGCGGCTCGGCGCCATCCACCTTACCGTGCTCGTCCACGACCCGCCAGTCAGCGTGCTGCTCGGCGGCGTATTCGTCCCACATGAGGGTGGTGTAGATCGGGGCGCGGATGCCTGCCTTGTGGCAGACCTCGATCATCCGACCCAGCAGGTCGAACTTCAGGTGGGGATGCATCGGCCCGACCTTCGACGGGTAGTAGTGCATGCCGTGATGGCACTTGGAGAAGACCGTGATGGAATTCACCGCCGCGTCCTTCAGGACGCGCACGAAGTCGTTAGCAGCGAAATCCTCGCCTACGCCCGGAATGAGCGGCGAGGTGTGGAAGTCCAGGTGGACCTGCCGAAAACGCAGTTCACCCTCACTCAAAGTGGATTCCGGCAAAGGAACGTCTGGACCGGCACTCCCGCTGTCACCCTTCGCGAGCGGTGGCAGTGAGGCAAGTCCCGCGCCCACGCCGAGCGATTTCACAAAGGATCGTCTGGTTAAGGGATTCATGGATGGTCTCCTAATTCGGGAATGCTCACGATACGATCTTTGCATGCCCCCTCACCCGGCCCTTCGGGCCTCCCTCTCCCCAAGGGAGAGAGAGTCCAGGAGTTCTGCTCTGAAACGGGCCATGAAATCGCGCCGATGATACATACTTGCGTAACCCTTTACAATCCGCTCCTCCCACCGTAGCCAGTACCTCATGCATTGGTACTGGGTCAGCTTGAATCTCAGATTAACACCGTTGGAGTAGTGGGTCAGTTCGGCGATTGGGGGTCGAGCCGAAGAGGAGCGAATCTCAAGTAGTTCGCGCACAACGGGCCGACTTAAGGATTGGCGTGGCGTGTCCAGATGCCAGGAAGCCGACTTTACAGGCCGAATCCTGAACCCGCAGTGGAACTGTCTAGCCAGCAGCGCCTTGCAGCGAAACACACGATATGCGGCGAGGTGGTTTTGCAGCGGGTTGGGGATTCCGCGACAGGAATGTTGCCTGAACCGACGCGACCCACAACGCCTATCCGGGGATGGAAAAATCGCAGCCACTTCTCCGCTTTGCCGACTACACGCCCAAGTGGCCGCCGACGTCAGAGGAGGAGCCGCAAGGCGCGGGGATAGCCGGTAGATTCTCTCTTGATTGTAAAGCGGGAGATCTATTTAAGGGCATAGGACCTCCTGAGGTGTGGGCACAGAGACGTCCAGCGCAGCATAGACCTTCTGGCCGTCGAAAAGTTGATCGTGTTTGAA